>Ga0307929_1002927_pt1 | contig 10404 bp, 11 predicted proteins | sample AceLakmetage1330_FD_203160 | JGI IMG/M metagenome (GOLD analysis project Ga0307929, IMG submission 203160) | Saline water microbial communities from Ace Lake, Antarctica - #1330 | ecosystem: Environmental > Aquatic > Non-marine Saline and Alkaline > Saline | place: Antarctica: Ace Lake...
CTAAATTAAAAATTAAACTATTTATTATGAAAAAAGCAAATTTATTTAAGTTAATGTTAGTGGTCTTTGCATCTTTTGCTCTTATATTAACAGGTTGTGAAGAAGATGAGCCAGATCCTGTACCAGTTGATTATTATGAAGTGATGACAGAGTATTTAGTAGCTCACGACATGGATCTTCCAGATCTTACTACTGATTGGATTGTTACTGCTGATGTTGTTAATACAACTGGTATTGCTACATATTATATTATTGACTTACGTGCAGCAGATGATTACAACTTAGGTCACATTGACGGTGCTGTAAATTCAACTCTTGCCAACGTTTTAACAACTGCAGGAAACTCTGGTGGGAAACCAATTTTAACAGTTTGTTATACAGGTCAAACAGCTTCACATGCGCATGTTGCACTTAGATTGAGTGGATATAGCGATTGTCAAGTATTAATGTTTGGTATGAGTTCATGGAATGCTGATTTTGATGGTTGGACAGCAAACACATCAAACGCTTATGCTAGCCATGCTAATTGGTCTGCTACTAATACAATTCAAGCTCCAGTGACATTCACAGAGCCTGATTTTACTGCAACAGCTGAAACTGGTGTTGAAATTTTAGAAGAAAGAATAGAGTATATGCTAACTGAAGGTTTCAAAGGTGTAACAGCTGCAGATGTTGTTGGAACTCCTGCAAATTACTTTATTAACAATTACTGGATCGATGCTGATGTAAATATATATGGACATATTGCAGGTGCTTATAGAATTAAAGAAGACTTAAGCCTAGAAGCTGATGGATTCAAATATCTTGATATCGATTCACAAATAGTTACTTATTGCTGGACAGGTCAGACATCATCATTAGTTACTGCATATTTAACTGTATTGGGATATGACGCTTTAAGTCTAAAATTTGGTACTAACAGTATGATTTATGACGAGCTTCAAGCACACCAATGGGTAGCTTCAGGTGATTATCCATACGTAACAGAATAATTATTTAGCTATGAATAAAATTAAAATCTTAATCATAACGATATTAGCTTTTGCTTCTACATACAGCTTTTCACAAGGCTGTATGGGAGGCGGGGGCGACGTCGTTGGCGTGCACGGTTTTATACAACCGCAATTTAACTATAATCTCAATGGTACTGATGCTAGCGGAAATAGCCTTGACGACAATAGTTTTTCATTCAATCGTGCTAGGATTGGTGTAGTTGGTGAAATTCCTTATGATATTGAATATTATTTCTTTATTGAGGCAAGTTCATTTAAATCTCAAGCTAAATTGCCACATTTATTAGACGCATATGTTACTTATACGCGTTTTGGAAAATATGCTAAAATTAGCTTAGGTCAGTTTAAATCACCTTTCGGATTGGAGCAAAATACTTCTTGTTCAGGTCTATATACAATTAATCGTACAGAGGCTACTAGTCAACTTTCTGGACCTCAGAGAGATTTAGGAGTCCTAGTTGCTGGTGGAGATAAAGAATCATTATTAAATTATAGTGTTGGGATAATGAATGGTTCAGGAATGAATGATTCTGACGATAATAATAACAAACATGTGTTGGGTCGTGTAGTTGTAAAACCGTTAGAATTTTTAAGTGTTGGAGGAAGCTTTAGATATGGGAAAATTAATCCTACAGATATGGCACAGCCATTAAATGAGATTATGAGGTATGCAGGTGAATTGCATTTTGAACATAATGGAATTGTTGTACAGGCTGAGTATCTTCAAGGACAAGATGAACTTTTTAGTGCGTCTAGAATCCCGATTTATGGTGGTTGTGGTGGTATAGTTGGGTTTGATACCAAACAACCTGGAACCTACACAAAGAGTGGACTAATGGTTATGGCAGCGTATTTAACACCATGGAATATACAACCTGTTGTTAAATTTGATTATTGGAATTCAGACCATAGCGTTTCAAATGCTACCACAAACTATCTAACTTTTGGAATTAATTATTATGTAAATGATTACTCAAGAGTGATGGTAAATTATGTGAATGTTCAAGAATCAAACCCTGTGACAAACGATATGATTATGGTTCAGTTACAGGCTAAATTTTAACACTAAAAATTAGAATTATGAAAAAATTAATTAATGTTTTATTTATTACGATGATTGCATTATCAGCAAGTGCACAATTAACTTCTATAGATCAGGTATCTAAAATTATTAAAGACGCAAATGTAGTGGTTGTTGATGCTCGCTCTGCAGCTGATTATGCTAAAACTCATCTTAATGGTGCTATAAATATCCCAGTAACTACATTGTGTAATACCACACCTGTAGAAGGCACTCTCAAAAGTAGCGCTGCTATAGCAAATGTCCTTGGGAGTAAAGGTATTGCTAAAACAAGTAAAATTGTTGTTTATTGCAAGACTGGTGTTAATGCCGGAAGAATGTATTGGATATTAAAATACATGGGCTGTACTGATGTTAGTATGATGGATGGTCAAATGCAAGGATGGTTCGATGGTAGAAAACCAATTACTAAAACTCCAAAGACTCTCAAAGCAGCAACCTTTACACCAGCTGTCAAATCTTCTATTAAAGTTGACAAAGCTTATGTTCAGTCAAAAATCAGTTCTACTGGAACAGTTATCGTTGATTCACGCAAAAAAGTTGACTACGATGCAGGACATATTGGGAATGCTGTTAATATACCTCACGAAAAGATGGTTTCAAAGGATAAAGAAATTATTCTTTACTGTAAGACAAGTACTACAGCTGGTTTAACATATTTTGTTCTTACTTCTTTATTGAAGTATTCAAATGTCAAAGTTTATGACGGAGCATATTTGGATTGGAAAAAATAAAAATAAAAAAGCGAAAAATGAGAAAAACAATTTTATCAATACTTGGATTTGTAACAGTTTTGTTTTTGACTTCATGTGGAGGAATCGAAACTAAAAATTACGACTCTACCAAGGCAATGATCGAAGATGCAAAGTCGCAAGTAGAATTTATTAGCCAAGCAGATTTTAAATCAGTTCTTGAATCCGAAGAGGTGTTTTATTTAATTGATTGCAGAGAAACAAACGAGTTTGATACTGCTTGCATCACAGGTGCAATTAATATTCCTCGAGGTTTATTAGAATTTTTAATTAGTAATGAAGCACCAAAGCGCCGCCAAAACTTATATATATATTGTAGTAATGGTGACAGGTCTATTCTTTCGGCATCAGTCTTACCATATTTAAAATATACAAATGTGTATGTTATTGAATCTGGTTTTGATGTTTGGCAAGAAAAGTATCCTGATTTAGTAGAGAATCATCCTCAAAGAGGTGCAAGTCAAACAAAAGCTGCTGCTGCTCCATCGGGTGGTTGCGGAGGATAATATTAAATATTAAAAAAAAGTACTATGGGAAAATTGGTTATAGGGCTATCATCAGGTAGCATTGATAAACTTACTGGTGCCGGTGTCATGATGGCTGGCGCAGCAGCAGATGACATGGAAATAGAAGTTTATGTTCTTTTAACAGCTGCAAGAGCGTTTATTAAAGGAAATGAAGACTTACAAGATTCAGTAGCAGATTATCCACATCTTAAAGATGAATTCTGTGCAAGGCTTAAAGAAATAAACGTACCTACTTGGGTTGAGTTTTTTGAGCAAGCAGCAGAGTTTACTGATGTGAAAGTCTATATCTGCAGTCTTGCAGGTAAAATGTGGGGAGGTGAGAAAATGGAAGATTTTAATCACCTTGTAACAGGTTTCTGCGGTATTGGTCAATATTTAGACGAAGCAAAAGAAGCTGAACTTCATATCAATATATAGTAAAATAACATTTAAAATTAAATAATTATGACAAACGAAGAATTAAAAGCATTAGCAGTGAATAAATCTGTAGATGCACGTGGAACAGCTTGTCCTGGTCCACTATTGGAAGCAAAAAAAGCTATGGGAACAATTGACGAAGGTCAGATTATGGAAGTATTATCTGCCGACGAAGGAACAAAAATAGATATTCCAAAATGGTGTAAAAAACAAGGACATGAGTATCTCGGCACAGTTGAGGAAAGTGGTTATTTCAAGATTTATCTTAAGAAACAGTAGATAAAATGGCTTCATCCCAAAAAGAAAATGCCAAGATTTTGGTTTTATCTACAGACAAAATTTCAGATCCTGCCATAGATATGGCAGGTCTTCTGAAATTACATTATCCTCCAAAGGTTTATACAATTTCGATACCTTGTTCGAGCATGATAAAATCAAGATGGATATTAACAGCCTTTGAAAAAGGTTTTGATGGTGTATTTATTGCAGCTGACGGCAGTGACTGTCCTTATGGTGAATCATGTACCGAAAAAACAGCTAAGGTCGTTCAAAGAACGCATAACCTTATGAAAGAAAAAGGACTTGAACCTGCTCGCCTCAAGATGGCTGCAATTTGTTCTGTTTGCAGCGAATCGTTTGTAAAGCAGATGAAAAGTTTTAATGAAATATTGCTAAAAAATAAATAAAATGGTCACTGCAAAAGAAAAATTATTTTTTGATGCTGTCGTTGTTGGTGGAGGTATTGCCGGTGTAGAAGCAGCAATTAATATTGGCAATAACAATCTTAAGGTATTGCTGATTGAAAAAGATTTGACTCTTGGTGGTAAAATGATACTTCTTAGTAAGGTTTTTCCTACTCTAGATTGTGGAGCATGTATTACAACTCCAAAACTTTCAGAAGTAGCACGCCATTCAAATATTACAATCTTAACTTTTACAGAAGTAAAAGACATTAATAAACAAGATAAACATTACTTTAAGCTGAATATAACCAAAAAAGCAAGATATGTTGAAGAAGAAAATTGCACTGGTTGTCAGTTATGTGAGGATGCATGTCCTGTTGTAGTTCCAGATCAATATCAGTATGGTCTAGTGGGACGTAAAGCGGCTTATATACCGTTTAATATTGCAAGTCCGCGTATTGCATCAATAGATATCGATAACTGTACTTTGTGTGGTGCTTGCGAAAAAGTCTGCCCAACAAAATGTATTGACTTTACGCAGACTGATGAAAATTATGAAATCGTTGCAAAAACAATTATAATGGCAACAGGCTTTCAATTATTTGATCCTGTAAAGATACCTAGACTTAGCTTTGAATCTAAAAATGTTATTACATCAATGGAAATGGAGAGATTGCTTGCCCCAACTCGTCCATATAACCATGTTATTAGACCAGGAGATGGCAAGGGTCCAGACAAATTAGCATATGTTTTATGTACTGGCTCACGTGATCATACGGTTGGAAATCCAATGTGCTCACAAATTTGCTGTATGTACTCCATCAAACAAGCTCAGCTTTTAATGGGTGCTTTGCCAATGGCAGATGTTACAATATATTATATAGATATTAGATCATTTGGTAAAGGATTCGAAGAGTTTTACGAACAAGCTAAAGGTATGGGAGTAAACTTTGTTAAAGGGAAGATTGGTGAAATTAGTGAAAAAGAAAACGGAGATTTAGTTCTTCGTTATGAGGATATTATAACAGGAAAACTTAAAGAAGCTACTCATGACCTTGTTGTTTTATCAGTAGGAGCTGTAGCTAATCAAGAGCCTTCTTATTTGTTCCCTGAAGGTCAGTGGAAAAAAGATATATATAATTATGCTTACCCAAAGGATCTTTTCTATACTCCTTCGTTAAGCAGTATCGAAGGCGTTTTCCTTGCCGGTACAACTTCCGGTCCTATGGATATTCCTGATTCAATACTCTCTGCAGGTTCTGCATCAATGGAAGCAATTCGTTATCTTAAACAAGCATCAAAAGAATTATGAAAACAAAAATAGGCGTATATATTTGTCATTGTGGTGGAAATATCTCAGATTATGTAGATGTTGAAAAAGTCCGCGAAGCTGTAGAAAAAGAAAACGGTGTATTACTTTCTAAAACCACTGTTTTTGCTTGTGCAGATTCTAGTCAAAACGAAATGATTGCTGACATTAAAGAACAAAATGTAGATGCTTTTGTAGTTGCGTCTTGTTCTCCAAAATTGCACTTGCCTACTTTTCAAGCAGTTGCTGAACGTGCTGGATTAAACAAGTTCAATTATGTACATGCAAATATTCGTGAGCAGGTTTCATGGGCTCATTCAGATGATAAGGCTGGTGCTACTGCTAAAGCAATACAGATAGTAAAAGCTGCAATTGCGAGAGTTAGACTTTCTCAAGCAATAGAACCAGTAGAAATTAAAACAAAACAAGCAGTTCTTGTTATTGGTGCTGGTATTGCCGGCATGAAAGCTGCTATATCATTGTCAAAAATTGGTGTTAAAGTTCATCTGATTGAAAAAGAACATTTTATTGGTGGACGAATTTCTCAATGGGATGTGTTATGTACTACGGACGAAACCGGAAAAGAACTTGTTACTAGGTTGTATAATGAAATAAGTACAGATAAGAACATAAGCCTTTATACAGGAACCGAACTTGTTGAAAGTTCTGGAAGTAAAGGCGATTTTAAAGCAAAGCTTAAAATCACTCCACGTTATGTGCGTAATGCTTGTGACAAAGAAAGTATGTATAAGGCAATTGATATTTGCCCTGTAGAAGTTGATGATGAATTTAATTTTAACATTACAAAGCGTAAAGCTTTGTACCACAACTTCCCAAGCGAGTATCCGCAAGCTGCTGTAATTGACATGAAAAACTGTACGAGATGTGGCGAATGTGCTAAAATATGTGAATTTATTGATTTAGATCAGCCGGAGGAAATCGTTGAAGTTAATGTGGGAACAATATTAGTTGCTACCGGTTTTGACTCATATACTCCACAAACAAGTGAGTTTGGATATAATGTAATTGACAATGTTATTACTCTTCCTCAGTTTAAAAGACTGGTCGCAAATAGCGAAAATGAACTAGTTTGGAATAAAAAGAAAATTAAAAGTATCTCTTATATTTATTGTGTTGGAAGCAGGCAACTTGAGGGTGATAACAAATATTGTTCGAGATATTGCTGTACAGCAACAATATATTCTGCAATTAAGGTCGCAGAAAAATTCAAAGATCTTGATCAGTATCACATTACTAGAGGTGTCAGAACTTATGGTAAACAAGAAGCTTTGTATTTTGATGCGCTAAAAAGCGGACAAATATTTATACAGGCAGAAGATGATGACTTGCCAAAAGTAGAAAATAAAAATGGTAAAACTATTGTCAAAGTAAATGATGTTCTGACGAAAAAGCGAAGTATAGAAGTGGAATCGGATCTTGTTGTGCTTGTTACTGGTATGGTTCCTCGTGAGGGGGCAAATATGTCGGAAATTCTTAAAATACCTAAAGGACGTGATAGTTTTTATAATGAAATTCACATGAAATTGAGACCGGTTGAAACCGTTATTGATGGAATTACAATTGCAGGTGCATGTCAAGGACCTAAAAACGTTGTAGAATCTATTAATTCTGCACTCTCCGCTGCAATTAAATCATACTCTTTTGTGTGTAATGAAACGCTTATAGTGGAACCATTAGTTGCAGAAATTGATAATAATAGTTGTACTTGGTGTGGAGCATGTCAGGATATTTGTGAATTTGATGCTATTAAGAGAATTGAATTTGAAGGTAAAGAAGTAGCCGAAATTAATTTCTCTGTTTGTAAGGGTTGTGGACATTGTTTGCCAGTTTGCGAATCAAATGCAATTCAGCTGAAAAACTTTAGTGATGACGAAATGGAGCATATGATTGATGCTCTCGCAAATGAATTGTAATTTTTAATAGACTTATAATTATGGAAGATAAAAAACAAGATACGTTCAGAATAAAACGGGAGACACACCAAGTATCTCAGCAGGTTAAAGATAATCTGAAGGCTTATAATCAGATGAAAAAGAAAGTGATAGAAGCTATAGGTGATGAGGAGCTTAATATTCCTCAAATTGCTGAGAAACTTAATATAAGTAAATCTGATACATTATATTATGTTATGTCACTTTTAAAATTTGGTGTTGTTCAAGCTGCCGGTATCGATGATATGGACGAGTATTACTTTTATAAATTGAAAAAATAATGGCAAAGACAGATTTGAAATTCGGGAAAAAACTAAAAGAATACGGTGCTATTGATTTTAATGCTTGTTATAACTGCGGTACTTGTACGGCTGTTTGTTCACTTTCCACTGAAGAGGATTCGTTTCCCAGAGAAATGGTTCGGCTAAGCGTGATAGGACAGAGCAAAGATATTACTGCTTCTCTGAAGCCTTGGCTGTGTTACTATTGTGGTGAGTGTACTACTTATTGCCCACAAGAAGCAAAGCCTGGTGAACTAATGATGTCTTTAAGAAGATATTTAACATCAAGATATGATTGGACAGGATTGTCAGGAGTGTTTTATAGAAATACTATTGCATATCTTGTTGGTTTTCTCATTATTTTAGGCGGTATAATTGGGTTGCATTTTAGTGGAATATTTGATCAAGAAGAATTTATGCATTACGGACATTATTTTGAAATATTTTCTATTGTAGGAGTATTTTCATTTATTCTGCTTCCAAACTTAATTAGAATGTGGAAATTCACAGTTTGGGACACTACTAAATTCTTTAATGTAAAGGTTTATTTCACATCTTTAAAAGAACTATTTGTGCATATGTTTACGCAAAAAAGGACTTTAGATTGTGGAACAGAACGAGAAAACAAAATCTGGTATATAGAACATTTAATACTAGTAGTTGGCTATCTTTCTTTACTTTTTATTACAGTAGCTTTAGATTGGTTTGGAACAGATATTTTGGCAATAAATTTAGCAGGATACATTGTTAGCTTTTTTATCTTTGGAATAACCTTCCTATTTATGATAAAAAGAGTGAAGAAAACAGACGAGAAAACAACTCATTCTCACCCTTCCGATTGGTTTTTTGTAATATGGTTGTTTTTAATGGGAATCACTGCCTTTGCAGTAAGAGTATTTGTAGATTTAGATATACTGGAAAATAATTTCTGGATGTATTTATTTCATATTACAATCCTAGTACAATGGGCTTTAATAATTGTGCCTTTTGGAAAATGGACTCACTTTTTGTATAGATCTTTTGCTATGTATTTTAATGCGATTAACGAGAAAGCAAAAAAATAAGTTAAGCACTTTCTTATCGTAAGGCAGATTTTATCTGCCTTTTTTTATGTCTATTATTAAAGCTAATTAGATTTCTGTATTAATAAGGAATAGGAAATAGCCAAAAGACTAAAATAGTTGTCTTTTAATAGCTTGTGGTCATCTTTTAATCGTTCAACATTATTTTCAAGCGCATGAATTCCTGCTGCGGCGAGGTATCCTGCTTGTCTCCATCCACCACCCATTACTTTTCTAAAACGTCTGCTTTTATTGATCAAGTCTTTATTTCCAATTAACAAAGAACCAATGGGACAACCTAATCCTTTTGATAGGCAAATTGAGATTGAATCAAATGTATTTCCATAAGTTTTTGGTGATATATTTGTCTCGACAAGCGCATTGAATAGTCTTGCTCCATCAAGATGAAGCATTAGATTATTGTTTTTACAGACTGCTTTAATCTTAATAATTTCATTAAAATCGTATATGCAACCGCCTCCTTTGTTGACTGTGTTTTCCAAGGATACCATTTTGGTAATTGGTTGGTGAATATCATTCGGATTATTTATTGCATTTTCAACTTGTTGGGCAGTAATACGTCCTCTGTCACCATTTAATGTTTTTACTGAAGAGAATGCATTTAAAGCGACTCCACCGCCTTCATACAGGTAGATGTGTGAAAGTTGATCACATATAACTTCACTACCCGGCGAGCAGTGTGTTCGAATGGCTAATTGGTTTGTCATGGTGCCTGTTGGACAGAACAATGCTGCTTCCATGCCAAACATTTCAGCTATTTTCCTTTCCAGTAAATTTACAGTCGGGTCATCACCAAAAACATCATCACCTACTTCTGCTGACATCATAGCTTCAACCATTTCTGGTGTTGGTTTTGTGACTGTATCACTTCTTAAATCTATTTTAACTTGTTTCATTTTTAGCTAATTATAGATGTTTTAGTAAAATGTTAATGCCCCCTCCAATGATTTAGCTAAGTTGCGTTTTAATGCAGTTTAGCCCGAAAAATTCACCGCAAATAGTTAGATGTTAATACCGATTGTGAATCAAAATTGCCGATACAATTCATTCTATACTAATTTGAACTAGCCTGCATTATTCATCGCAAAATTAAGCGTATTTGCATATGTCAATATACTAACATTTTAAAGCCTAAAAACAATTAACCCAACTTGAAAACATCTAGCAGAAACGAACTCATAATCAGCCCATTGCGATTTCATTTTTTACAATTGGGGGACTACTTTTGTTTTTCTCACAAATGGGCGATGTTTAAAATTAAGGCTGTCAAAAATTAATTGTTGGTCAGTTGTCGGCCTGGTGCATAG
>Ga0307929_1002928_pt1 | contig 10403 bp, 2 predicted proteins | sample AceLakmetage1330_FD_203160 | JGI IMG/M metagenome (GOLD analysis project Ga0307929, IMG submission 203160) | Saline water microbial communities from Ace Lake, Antarctica - #1330 | ecosystem: Environmental > Aquatic > Non-marine Saline and Alkaline > Saline | place: Antarctica: Ace Lake...
TACATCCGGTACATCGGGGGCCGAAACGGTTAATTCAGCATACCTGGGAGTAAATGAAGTATTTTGGTCATAATTAATGGTTACAGTTGCGTTGTTGCTTCCCGTGGTGGGATCTACCGATAGCCATGTTGAACCTTCAGATACTGTCCAGTCAACATTTGAGGTAATATCAAAGCTTGTGGAACCGGCCAGGGGCAACACATTGATTGTTGTTGGGTTGGCGGAGAGTTGTGGTTCGTACCATTCAATCAGGTCATTTGGATCCAGATCATAATCTTCACCGGAAAAAGCACCTGTGTAATCCATGAATGTTAAATAACCTTTATTAAGTGCTTTACCCACATTGTAATCTGTGCCTACAGTTGGGAAGGAGGCATTATTGATTGTAAGGGTTTGGCTGTTATAAATTGATAACAATGCCCCGTTTGAAAGCCCGGCATTGCCATTTTTGAACTGGCAATTATCGAAACTGTTGACTAGGTCAACAAAGCCACCATCCCTAACGCGGATGCCGAAAAGCGTGCCCATGTATTCAAAGATGCCATAATTGGCACTTATCATACCCCCGGTTTTCACATCAAAACTATAATAACCGGCAGAATGCGATACTGTGGCGGGATTTCCTTCTGCACCCAGCACTTCAACCAGGCCACCATCATTAACTTCCAAAGTACTGCTGCCACTCAATAGCAAACCAGATCCTTCATCAATATTCAATGTTCCGCCCATTGCGACAATTGCGTCTTCATTTACCTGCACGGTATTGTTATTTGTCGAAAAGGTTCCCTGATTCACATACAAGCTACCTTCAATTGTAAAATCATAGTTTGAAATTACAAGAGCTGCACGTGTATTCTCGATAATTTTCCCGTTTCTGTCGGTATAAGTTGTTGGATTAATGCTGTTATCCGATGGCTCGGACTTATTGATGATCAGGTGGTGAAAATGGCTCGCCTCAGCAAAACCTGCCAGTGCAGTATTTTCGCCGTAAAGTACGACGCTACCACCTGCCGGTGTGAATTCATTTCCAAACCCAAAAAACTCTCCTGATGTACGGATTATCCCGCCTGTAATATTTGTAGTAAGTGAATATGATAGATTTTCATTTATATAAATGCCATTATCAACAAAATCGAGAATTCCACCACTAAGTTGCAATTCAGCGTCAGCATCATAAGGCCAGTAACTTGATTCCGATCCACCAAAGATGTTCATTTCCCCATCATCAATCCGGATAAATCCGTTAAGATCTACAAATTGGACAGCATCCTGGTAAAGGTTTATGGTTGCATTTGGGCCAGCAGTGAAGTATGTTCCAAAGATTCCATTGTCAACCAGGTCGAGGGCAGTAAAAGTTCCTTGTGTCACATATATTGCACCACCGATCCATTGGTAGGATTGACAAGTTACGGTTTGACCGTTAAAAAGTGCAAAATCACCATTTGGTTTGTCTAATACAAGGTTATAAAATTCCTCACCGGAGCATTCCTGGACCCAGGTTCCATTAAATGTAACCGTTCCAGTACCTTCATCAAAAGCATCCGGGCCAACGTTGTTCATCCAATGGCCCCCAATATAAATTGGCAAATCATTGGAATTAAGCCCACCACCATCAATGGTTAAATCTCCTCTTATATCCAAAATGGAACCGGAATGCAACAGGATGGATGCAGTCCGATCGATACGAACATTGTTAAAATAGTTGCCATTGCTTATTTGTATATAACTTCCTGTGCTGGTGCCAACAAATTCAACCAATCCACCGCTTGGTTGGAAATTAGCTGCAGAATTAGCTGTCATGGTACGGCCAGCCCTGATGGTACCGCCGTGGATATTGAATGTGCCTGACATGCTAATGTTACGATGGCTTGCTTCAAATATACCATCATCGAGATTTAAGGTTCCATACATCGGAACGATACCCGAAACATAGGGTGTATCCCAAATAAAGGATCCGCCACCTAAAATGTTAAGTGTGCCGCCGCTTTCAAGGCTAAATTCACCGTGTGCAAACACTTCTCCGGAAACCCAATCGGTGTTGTCGCCCGGTGAAATAGCTCCGGGAGCTAAATCAGAATTTTCCGGAATACTTCCGTGCTTTGTGTTGTCCAGGGCCTCCTCAAAATCAACACTAAGTGTTCCGTTTAAAATCAGTTCTCCATTGCTTTCAAAATATCCTCCTCCCAAAGGTGATCCCAAATTAACTGTTGCACCGGCCTTAATATCCGCCACCCCATCCACAATCAGGTCATATTCCTGAATTTCCAAACGATTATCCTCTTCTACATTCATGTTACCAACTACATGCACCGGTTGGGTAGTCGTATAAGAAACATAACATACACTTCCGGCGGCGGGTGTCATGTCAATATTCAGCATACCAATTTCTGCAAGTGCAGAGAAATTACGGATTGCTGTACTCGAACCAAGTAAGTTAAGTGTGTTATTGTCTCCCAGTTGAACGTTTGAGCCATCATGGAAAATCATTCGGTAATCGAGGTTAATCGTTCCATTCGACACTAATTCAGATGAACCGCTGTTCCAGATTACTTCATTTCCAACATTCATCACGTCTACAGGGTCTTCCATAACCAGCGTACCATCATTAACGATGACATCATGTCCAACATTAAGTAGGTATCCATTTAGGTCAAATGATCCTGTTTCGATAAGCAGGTCATGGGTGATGGTGACATCACTGCCAAGATTAACAAGCGTAGCTCTACTACCATCGCTAATCATTTCACCGCTTCGGGTGTCATAAACAGGTCCTGTGCTTGATTTGGAAGTTCCATCCTTTGCAGCCTTGTTAATCACAACATCATTTAAAGTACTTCCATTGTACAATTCGAGATCAGCGGTTGTGGGACCATAAAGTTCAATCGAACCTGATACCGGCGTAAAATCTGCCCTGTTACTCTCGAAGCCACCGGCAGTCCTGATCGTTCCATTATCAATTGTGGCAGTGAAAGTTTGATCCGGATCCTGAAACACATAAATGCCATTATCGTGAAAATCAAGCACCCCGCCACCGTTCATGGTAATGGATGCGTCTGCATAAAAAGGCCAATAGCTTCTTAGTGCTCCTCCATAAACATGTATTTCGCCACCGCCCGAAAAGATCAGGTGCCCGTTAAGGTCGATATAACTGCTGGCGTCCTGATGCAGATGAATATAACCTCCCGGGTTAGTGTAAAAATAGCCATACAATCCATCATCAAAAAGATCAAGAGCAGTAAAAGTACCGCTGAGTACATCCAATGCTCCGGCTGTCCAGTCGTATGAATTACAGCTAACAGTTGTTCCTTCCAGCCTGAAGGCTGCCCCATCGGCTTTATCAATTTCAAGAATATTGAATGTTTCGCTGGAGCAATATTGATGACCGCTGATACCGTTAAAAGTAACCCGGCTTGTACCTTCAATAAAACCATCAGGGCCAACGGTATTGTACCAATGTCCACCTAAAGTAACGGTGTTTCCTTCGGGATCAAAATTGCCACTTGCTATGCTAAGGTTTCCTTTTATTACCACATCCCCATTGGCTGAAGTGCCAGTGGATGAATTGATGGTTAGGTTATTGAAAATGCCGGTAGGGGAGTTGTAGAGAATGACTTGATTTCCCCCGTCAAAAACAAAGGTACCTGTGTTATTATTTGTGGTGAAATCAAACTCGCCATTGTTGTATAAACTTCCGCGGCAAAAAATGTTTTCGTTTGAGGAGCTGCCAAACCTTCCATTTGGGTGTATATAAAGAAGATCTTCAATTACCAAAGGCTCGGTAGATAAATTACTAAACCTTGCCCACCCAGGATCAGCGTTATAAAATCCTAAGTTATTAAATTTGCTGGTTGACGAGTAACACCTGATCCAACTGATTCCTGTTCCGGCAAAAGCAATGCCACCATTCTCAAGTTGTGCGTTAGATCCTTCTTCAAAGTTCCAGTCTCCATAAACCCAAAATACCCCGCTATGCGAAAAGTTTGCCGTTGAGCCACTTTCCCATGTCACATCGCCATAGCAACGCAATACGCCACTATTATTAATCATCCCAAGTTCACCAAATATATTAATGCTACCATTAACCGTTAATTCTTTTTCCATAATGTTCAGCCCTGCGTCAGCATTTATGGTCAGATTGTTACAAACATCATCGTAGAGTGAAACCTTTGGTGGGTGAAATCCTGCCGAGGTAATAACAACATCTTCATCGGCAGTTGGGATGTGCCCCAACGACCAGTTACTGTTGTTGTGCCAAAATGAATTAAATGCGCCAGTCCAGTAGTTTACAGTATTGATGACATTGATGGTGTAGTCTTCGGTTTCACCATAGGAAGAATTACCGCAGGCAATCGGCGTTTGGTTATAACTTAAACAAACCCTCATGGTGGTATATCCGCTTGCAGCATCTACCGGGGCTGTAATTGCAGCGGAATATGGCCCCGCGCCTGTGCCCAGATCAAAAGCTTCGCCAGTGTCATCAAAATCTCCATCCTGGTTCCAGTCAACCCAGGCTTTTCCTTCGTCGCCTGAATAACCTTGAGTGGTAACATCAATCGTTTCGCTGTCTCCGGCAGTTAATTCAGATACAAAGCCGGTAAAGTCTGCATAACCACCTGGTGATCTGCCCGTATTATTGTCGATGCTTCCAAAGGATACATTTTTGATGTATTCGAAAGTTTCCCATGAGGTATGTCTTATTTCGCAATAATTATCTTCAGGAGGAGTGCTCATCCCGTTGATGATCAACGCATATGTTTGATCACTGGAGAGAGAACCACTGTGGTGGATCCTTACTGTATAGAATCCCTCCTCAGGGTTTTGTATATTAATGGTTTCAACATTATCTCTTGAATTATGGCCTTTGGTGGCTGCACTTGCAGGAGAAAAAGGATTGAGTACCCATGGCAAAGAAACATCTGCTGATTCATTAAGAATTCTTAGGTTCAAGTCGTTGACAATTGCTTTAGTTGTAGGATTTAATGATGGAGTGAGCGGGTCGTGAGGCAGATCATTCCAGCAAATGGTAACGTTGATATCGGTTAGGCCATCACAATAATAAGTGTAGTCGTCTGTTTCCCCATCTTCGAGGATGGCTTCCACGATTAGGCCACCTTCATCATTATCATCGGTAACAAGATCAGCCATACCGGTAGCATTTAGCAGGCCCCATCCAAACTGATAGTCGGGCCCGTCAGAAGTTCCAGCTTCATGGGCGGTGTTTAATGCCAAGCCTTTCAATACAGCGGCATTCATATAGCCACCACGCAGGTCATCATAATGTTCCTGGATCAGTGCAAGTGTTCCGGTAACAGTGGGAGTGGCCATCGATGTTCCACCAATCGTAATGTAGTCACTGTTCCCTGTATTTGTTGCCGAAAACAGATCGCGGCCATTGGCAACAATGTCGGGTTTTATGCGCCCATCATCAGTTGGCCCCCACCCGCTGTAATCCTCTATAATTACTTGAATGGGATTAGAATATCCACCGGGGATATCCCATACTGCTCCGACTGTAATAATGTTTTTGGCAACCCCACGGTTTCCAATACAATCATACCCATCAGACCCACCATCTTCATCTCGTGCAGTTGTACTCCAGGTCCAGTCTTCACCATCCAGATAATAATGCCCGCCACTATGGTCATCATCGCGGTCATTACCTGCGGCTTTGCAAATCAAATAATGGGGAGCATTGTGGGCAATTTCATCCCAATCGTGGGCCAGATCGCCATAGAACCCAAACTGGTAATCCTCGGTAGTGCTAATTGTAACATCACCCCACCAGTACCAATTACCACCCGAAGAATTCCAGCCTCTGTTCCGGCCATAAGAGTGGTTCGAAAGAATCAGGTCATCGTAGGCGGCAGCAGTAGCCATCTCAGCCATATCATCGTCCCAATCGTAGGCATCAAGGCTGGCTTCCCAGGCCATGCCGTGGGCGCTATTTACCTGTCCTTCGGCGATAATGGTGCCGGCAACATGTGTTGAATGATAGTGGGTTGATACAGGTGAATCCTTTTGGGTAACCCTGGTTCCGCTTCCATTATCAAATTCCTGGTGGGTGGTTAGTACTCCACCGCCATCCCATTCGCCAATTAGCATGTCTTCACCCGATAGGTTGAGGCCAGCACCACCACCAGACCACAAATGATCAGTTTCTGATGTCCTGGCTGCACTCAGGTTATTGGTAATGTCATATTCTGGTATGCCATTTTTACCAATGCGAACAATTTCCATCAGGCTACCATCATCAAGTTCGCCCCTGATGATCCATCCTTTTTCCTGGGCTACCTTTATAGCTTCAGCTTTTTCGGCCTGTTGCTTTGTTCTGAAGTCATCGGCCATTTTCAGCAATTTGGTGTCTTTTTCCGATTTAAATTGTTCAGGATCTCTGTCCTGGGCAAATGCAAACGCAGTTGCCAGCATAAACGTTAATAGTAGCGTAATTTGTTTCATGATATGGTTTTAATAAGTAAATAATTTGTGTTGTTGAGCAAATAGACTTTAAGCTAAATGCCTGATAATTTGAAATCTGAATGCTGTGGCATCCATAAAAAGCGCAAAACCACTTGTTCAGACAAAGAGAGAAGATTTTAAAGTAGTTGTAGTAGGTGGACTTATTTACAGGATTGAAACTCAAGAAGGTTTAACCTGAAAATGTTTGAATCTGTTTATCAGATAGTTAAAATAGTAGATGCCAAAATTCACTCTATATGTTTTTGAACGATTGCCAAAAATAGAAGAAGATTGTACTTAGAAGGAAATTTTAACAGCTTTTTAACAAATAGAAAAGTTAGCAATAAGCCATCCAATGGGGCATTTGCTGTGCTGTGAAAATTGACGGGCAACAGAATTGTTAAAAAAATGGGAAGATAACTTTACAAGGGTATTTGTATTTCGATGAGCAAATAAAGGAAACTAGCCGATCAAAAAGGAAATTTGTACATGGTACCACTCTGTGGAGAATCAGTGCGATTTGTCGTACACCTGATAAAAATCTCTGGGCTTCCATGATCAGGAAATTGCATACTTTCGTCGTTCAATTTTCTTTAACTACTTCGCCCAATAAAGCTGTTGCTGATGATAAATTTTCTTGTTGCTGCACTCACCATTTTCGCTATCATAATTATTGGCATTTTACCATTCGTTATTTTGTACCTCTTCTCGGATCTGATGTATTTTTTCCTCTACAAAGTTTTTGGCTACCGCAGGCAGGTGATTGAAGGTAACCTGAAACTGGCATATCCAAATATCAGTAAAAAGGAGTTGTCGGAACTATTGAAGAAAGTTTATTTTAATCTCACCGATATCCTTGTTGAAGGGATCAAAAGCTTCACCATGACCAGCAGTCAGATTGTTAAAAGGCATCGCGTAACTAATCTCGAAATGCTTGATAAATATAAAAAGGAGAAGAAAAGTATTATCGCTGTTCCGGCGCACTACGCCAATTTTGAGTGGGGGAGTTTGTCGGCGAGTTTGCAAACGGGTTACAATGTTATAGCCTTTTACAAACCACTTGGTAATCCATGGGTTGATAAATTCTTGCGGTGGAGCAGATCGCGTTATGGAACTTCGTTGATTTCGATTTTTGAAACCAGTGCTACTTTTGAAAAATACAAGGATATACCAACGATATACCTCATGGCTGCCGATCAGAGCCCATCGAAGAAAGAAAGTGGCAAAGCTCATTGGGTAAATTTTCTTGGATTAAAAACAGCATTTCTGCACGGGCCTGAGAAGCATGCACGCATTAACGATTTGGATGTTATCTACGTAGATATCCAACGTGTAAAACGTGGCTATTATGAGTTGGAGTTATCAGTTTTGGCAGATAATGTAAACGAATTTCCTGATGGGGAAATCACCAGGCGTTATGCCAATAAACTGGAATCCATCATCTGGAAAAACCCGTCAAACTGGCTGTGGTCGCACAGGAGGTGGAAGTTGGGGGTAGGGAAGGTAGAGGTTAGAAGGTAGAAGAAAATTGATGATCCATACGGACAAGTTTGAAGATCGCAGGTTGTTGATTGTTGATTGTTGATGTGATGGAGACCATGCATCGTCCACACGCAAGTGTCAGAGAGGAAAGATATAAGATGTATAACAAGAAGGGTTCGCAGCCCTGAACGAAGGGAAGGGATAGCAACCCTGGGTTGGGAAAATAAAACCAGGGCCGCCATCCCCGCCTTGCCGGCGAGGCAGGCCCTCGTTCCTCGGGGCTTGCATCCCTTGCATTAACCTACATGGAAATTTTGAATATCGAACCGCTGAATATCGAATGTTGAATATTGAACTGGTTTGATGAACCCTGACCTTGCATCGTCCGAAGGTCATGCAAGCGTCAGAGAGAAAAGATCTAAGATTTTTGATAAAAAGCGGTCATCAGTCATCAGTCATCAAACCTTCCTAACCCACATACATTTCATCAATCACATCTTTATACTTTATCTCAATTACCTTGCGGCGGATTTTTAGCGTGTTGGTCAAAGCATTGTTCTCGATGCTGAATGCTTCGGGTAAAAGTGTGTATTTTCCAATCTTTTCGTAGGGTGTTAAATCGATCTGTAGATTCGAAAGTTTGTCGTCGAAAAATTCTAACATCTGAGGGTCGTTTATTAATTGTTCGTTGCTTTCGGCTTCAATACCTATGCTTTTTGCATAAGGCACAAGATATTCGAAAGCGGGAACTATGATAGCAGTGATAAACTTGCGATTATCACCAATTACCACAATTTGTTCTACAAAATCATCCCGGCCTATTAGCAATTCAAGTTTCTGGGGCGAAACAAATTTGCCCACCGAAGTTTTAATAATATCTCTTAAGCGGTCGGTCATGTAAAGGTTTCCCTCAGGAGTTAAGTGGCCTTCATCTCCCGTGCGGTACCATCCGTCAGACAGCACTTCGGCAGTTGCTCCGGGTTTCTTATAATATCCCCTAAAAACAGTTTTTCCCTTTACTAATATTTCGTCGTTTTCATCAAATTTTACCGAAACTTCGGGCATCATTGTGCCACACGAATCAAATTCATATTCATCGGTTTTGAAACAAGAAACTGTGGCTGTTGTCTCAGTGGCACCATATCCATAATTTACAAAAATGCCAATTGCATGGAAATACCTCAGCAATTCTGGTCTGATGGCTGCCCCCGAACAGGGGAATGCTTTTATGTTATCACCAAATATTTTTCGTAACTTTTGTAAAACCAGTTTATTGGCAATGTTTGATTTAAGCTTTAGGCCCAAGGGTAAGGCTTTCGATTTTCGCTTGTACTCAATTGTTTGATGCCCTGTTTTAATTGACCAGTCGAAAATCTTGCGTTTCGTCGAAGGCCATGTGGCATATTCTTTTTGTATGCCTTCATAGGTTTTTTCGTAAAACCTGGGGACAGTACACATCACAGTTGGCCTAACAACAGGCAATACCTCAATAACTTCCTTTGGATTTTCAAGAAAAACGTTTACGGCACCTACGTGCAGGAGGAAGAAACTCCACGATCTTTCGAAAACGTGGCTCAATGGTAGAAAACAAAGTGAAATATCTGAGTCATCAAGTTTGAGGCGCTCGTCGTGGATGGGATGTGTAAACATGAAATTATCCTGGCCTAACATCACACCTTTAGGTTCACCTGTGGTGCCTGAAGTATAAATAATCGTTGCCAGGTCGTTGGGGCCTACTTTTGCGATTAGTTTTTCCAGACGCGTGTCCTGTTGTTCCGCTGTAGCTTTAAAATCTTTCCAGCTATAGCATTTCTCATTATTGCAATCCAAATCCGGATTAAGCAACACAATGGTTTCGAGAGATGTTGTTTTTTCGGTAAGCCAGATTGCTTTTTCCAACTGTTCTTCGTTGCCAACAAACATCAACTTCATTTTAGTTTCGTCAACAATATATTTTACCTGTTGTAGTGAGGCATTCCCAAAAAATGGTACCGAAACCCCGCGTACCGACATGATGGCCAAATCGGCCATCAGCCACTCGGGCCTGTTGTTACTAAAAATTCCTATATTGTCTTCAAAGCCATATCCAAGTTCATCTAATGCTAAGGCAACCCGATCCATTTCCTGGACCAAAGTTTCCCAGGAAATCGCCTGGTATTGCATTGATTTATCCCTGTACCTGAAGACTTCACGTGTAGCGTATTTTTGGGCACGCGCCCGGACCATATGTGTTAAGTGGCTTTTCATAGTTCCAAAAAGTTTTTATTGGCGTTCTTCAATTTTAGTGTAGTGGGTAGATATTGGATACCTTGTTTTGGTGAGGTAAATTATTATGCCAAAATTAATTAAAATATTTACATATGATAGTATTATAGTTAAGAATTTAATGTTGTCCGGGAAAAAGTATTTTCCCATTAATAGATTCTTCGCTTCACTTTGTTTCGCTCAGAATGACAGATGATTGA
>Ga0307929_1002929_pt1 | contig 10402 bp, 6 predicted proteins | sample AceLakmetage1330_FD_203160 | JGI IMG/M metagenome (GOLD analysis project Ga0307929, IMG submission 203160) | Saline water microbial communities from Ace Lake, Antarctica - #1330 | ecosystem: Environmental > Aquatic > Non-marine Saline and Alkaline > Saline | place: Antarctica: Ace Lake...
CGACAATTTATTCCCAAGGATGTGCTTCAGACCATGCAGGATGAAAAGGTGACCGCCACCATGATGGTTCCCACCATGATCAATTTTCTCCTGGATATGCCGGAACTTGAAACCTACAACCTGGAGTACCTGGCTTGGACCATGGTGGGCGGTGCGCCCATGTCCCCGGTCAATGCAACACGCATGATGGAAAAACTGGGGTGCCAATATTATTCCGGATATGGTCTCACCGAAACCACACCCCTTCTCACCGTGGGCAACCTGAAAAGCACCCTGACTGATAAACCCGAATCGGAAAAGATGGATTACATCACCCGCACCGGCCTGGAAGTTCCCGGCGTGGATCTTAGGGTGGTGGATGTCAACGACACGGATGTGCCCTGGGATGGCACCACCGTGGGAGAAATAATTGTCCGGGGCGATAATGTAATGAAGGGATATTGGAAACTGCCCCAGGCCACAGATGATGCCATAAAAGGGGGCTTTTTCTACACCGGTGATCTGGGCACGGTGGACGACCAGGGGTATGTATTGATTGTGGATCGGGCAAAAGATATCATCATCAGCGGGGGTGAGAACATCTCCTCCGTGGAAATTGAAAACATCATATACAAACATCCCCAGGTACTGGAGTGTGCCGTCATAGCCGTTGCCGACGATAAATGGGGAGAAGTGCCCGCAGCTCTGGTGGTATTAAAACAAAATGCAGATCTGTCGGAACAGGAGTTGTCATCATTCTGCAGGGAAAGGCTGGCAAAATTCAAACTGCCCAGACAGATCGCTTTTATTTCTGAACTTCCCAAAACAGGATCTGGGAAAATTCTAAAGAACAGGCTTAGGGATCAGTACACCACAGCATAAAATTGGAATGGAATTGAGGGTCTGAATTGAGGGTCTGACCGATATAGTTTCATATAACACCCATGTCCTGACGGACACAACGAAGCATGAAAAAGCTGACGTTTTAAGGACCCAGTACCCAGTACCCAAAACCCAGTACCTTCTTTTTCATATAAAAATATAATAGAAAGCATAAAATAACACCCTCGAAAACGTCTTAGGTTAACGTTTTTGACCCCAAAAACAACGTTTTACATCAGTGGAGAGGGGCGTGTAAAAGTAATGCGCTCATAGGGAGTAACCAGACAGCGCCCCCCACGTCTACGTTGGCTGATATTATAAAGCATCTTTAAAGATTGGAGAATAAATATGATGACACTTGATGAAAAGTTCAAAGCTCTTGAGGCAGACAACGCACCGGGCCAAGAGGTGAGACAAGAAATAGGCGATCTCAATACCATTATGCGCGGAGAAAAATTTGACGGGATTCCGATTGACTTCTCACACGGGGATGTAGATGCCTTTCCTCCAACACCCGGATCATCAGAGGCATGGAATGATGGCTTTGTGAGAGGCGGGCAGCAAGCCTACACAGAATATCGCGGTTCAGCCCGGATCCGGGAGGGACTGGCTGACCGCCTTGGCACGTTTACAGGCAGACCCATTTCAGCAGCCAACGAATTGATCATAACGCCTGGAACTCAAGGTGCGCTGTTTCTGGCTCTCGGTGCAACTGTCACGTCAGGGACGAAAGTTGCTGTGGTTGAACCCGATTATTTTGCCAACCGCAAACTTGTTAAATTCTTCGACGGTGAGATTGTACCCATTCCTCTGCACTACCAGGGAACCCCATCAGAAAACACCCCCGATCTTAATGTACTTGAAACCGCATTTAAAAGCGGCACAAAGGTCTTTGTCTTTTCAACTCCGAATAATCCGACAGGGCTGGTATATTCAAGCAGCGCAATCGCCACAATTTCAGCACTCGCAGCAAAACATAAAGTGACCGTAATTGTGGATCAACTTTATTCCAGGATGTTATACAGTGGCCAAGTTTATACGCATCTTCGCGCCTGTGATACACAACCGGAAAATCTAATCACAATTATGGGCCCATCCAAGACGGAGTCTCTCAGTGGGTTCCGCCTTGGAGCCGCATTCGGTACATCTGGATTGATTGATCGAATGGAACGGCTTCAGGCGATTGTTTCTCTACGAGCAGCAGGGTACAATCAAGCGGTGCTTGATAACTGGTTTCTGGAGCCTTCTGGCTGGATGGAAAAAAGGATTCGGGAGCATGAAGCCATAAGAGATGAATTACTGGAAATTTTCCGAACCGCTGGCTTCCTGACCGCAACCCCACAAGCCGGGAGCTATCTTTTCCCACAACTGCCCCCCCTTGATATTCAACCAAATACATTTATACAACTGCTTCGTCATCAGGCAGGTGTGACAGTTACGCCTGGAACAGAATTTGCGCCTGGTTCTGGTGACAGCATCCGGCTGAACTTTTCACAGGACCACGCTGCGGCAGTGGCGGCAGCAGTGCGGATTGTAAAAATGGTGGAGATCTACCGTCAACACCCCATGAGCTAAAGAATCAGGGGCTTGCAAGGCAACTTGCAAGCCCGGTTGATTAGTCTGAGTAAACATCTTATTAATATGAAAATGTTCATAAGATGTTCATGAAAAGGCAGTTATGAACATATTTTTAATATCAATACAAAACCCACTCTTTTTAAACATAAAATCATATCAATTCAAGCAGGTTTGATAATCATATTATTCTTTTAATATCATAGCCTTATAACTTTTATGAGCTTATCAACACACCTTATTATGAATTATTAAAAAGAATTACTATATAAAAAACAAAGAAACCAAACAAAAGACTTTCATTAAAAATCAGTAAGCCCCTCCTGAGTCTCTAACCTTCCCCACCATTACAAGGCCAAAACCTAAAAAACGGCGAATCAAAATAGCATCGTCGAATGGTCAACCGTTGTTCTATATTGCTCTTGATTGTGGATTTGCAAATCAAAGTCATATGGAGTGCGTGTTTAAAAAATTGACGGGCTTGGTTCTATCTTGGTCCAGAAGGCCAACAAATTTTGATTATTCCATTTCAAAAGTTTGATATTGCATCAAATTTTGAATAACCACGCTAACCGGTCTATATCAGTGGGCGAAGTTAGAACCAAGCCCAAATTGACGGGGATGACACCTCTCCAATTTGGCAGGCGCGTTTAATTATGATATTGGGGGCTATTAATTGCAATCATGAAACTATAACTACAGGAAGAACATGGACAACTCCTTGGAAAATCAATTGGCTGCTTGGCTAAAAGAACAAAAAAAAGCCTGTGGTTTTTATATTAATTTAACAGTGATATTTGGTTTGTTAACCGGCTTTTCCCTTATCATACAAGCCTACCTTATCGCTAACATCTTGCACGGCATCATTATTTTCAACCTTCCTAAATCAGAATTCAGCAATGAATTTTTCTGTTTATTGGCATTAATTCCAGTGCGTGCATTACTCGGGTTTGCCCGTGAACGGGTCTGCTTTGAAGCCGGGAAACGGTTGCGCTTACAAATTCGAAACGCAGTACTGGATAAACTCAGCAAATTAGGGCCAGCTTTCATTAAAGGTAAACCTGCGGGCAGTTGGGCCAGTATTGTGCTTGAACAAGTTGAAGACCTGCATGATTTTTATGCACGGTATTTACCACAAATGCTTTTGGCGGGTTTTATTCCGGCTTCAATTTTGGTGGTTGTATGCCCATTAAATTGGGCTGCAGGGCTTATTTTATTATGTACGGCACCATTTATCCCGGTATTCATGATTCTTGTCGGTATGGAGGCTGCAAGTGCCAATCGTAAAAATTTCAGCGCCTTGGAAAAGTTAAGCGGTCATTTTATGGACCGTTTAAAAGGATTGAACACCTTAAAGCTTTTTAATCGCGGTGAAGCAGAAGGCAAAGCGATTGAAGCAGCCTCTGAATCTTTTCGTGAAAAAACCATGTCCGTATTACGCATCGCCTTTTTAAGCTCCGCAGTATTAGAGTTCTTTGGTGCAGTCTCCATCGCATTGATAGCCATTTATTTTGGTTTTAGTTTTTTAGGCCAGCTGAATTTTGGTGATTATGATGCAGGATTCAGCCTGTTCACAGGTATGTTTGTATTGATCCTTGCGCCTGAGTATTACCAACCGTTACGAGACCTGGGGACCCATTATCATGCAAAAGCAAAAGCCATTGGTGCGGCGCAAGAGTTGATGAATTTATTAGAATATGAGCTGGAAACCAATGATCAAGCGACTATATCCACGGAAAAAAGCTGCTCTATAAAAGTAATAGACCGGCAGGCCGGGGTAGAGCTAGTCGCCCGTGATTTCATAGTGAACAGCCATTCGGGCATTGCTTTAGTCGGACCCTTGAGTTTTCAACTTAATAGCGGACAACATATGGCCGTTGTGGGTCCGAGCGGTTCTGGTAAAACCAGTTTATTAAATGGGCTGTTGGGTTTTTTACCCTACCAAGGCTCGTTAAAAATTAATGGGGTTGAGTTAAGTGCCTTATCTTTATCTCTTTGGCGTACTCACCTGGCATGGCTTGGCCAGGATCCGCAGCTTTTCCATGGCTCTGTGCGTGATAACGTGGCCATGGCGAACCCTGATATGGATGATGAGACTGTCAGATCATTATTAGCAAAGGCCAAAGTACTCGATTTTGTTGATCAACAAGCCCGTGGATTAAATCATCCCATTGGTGAACAAATGTCAGGTGTTTCCGTGGGTATCGCACAGCGTATCGCATTGGCTCGTGCGCTTGGGCAGGATGCACAGCTGTTTATATTAGATGAGCCCACTGCAAGTTTAGACAGAATAAGCGAACAAGCTGTCCTCACTGCATTGCATGATGCAATGGCAAAGTCCTCTTGTTTGATGGTCACCCATCGATTAGATCAATTAGACCAAATGGATATAGTTTTGGTGCTGGATAAAGGCACAATCGTTCAACAGGGCCATGTCAAACTATTAAGCAGCATACCGGGGCTATTTAAGCAGATGCAAACTGATGAAATGGGCGCATTCCCATTTTCCCGGCCCATAATATAACTCATTGATTTCATTAAGCCACCATCCATTGATGCAAAATGAAGTTTCTTGACAAATCAAGGAGTTGAATCTCCAACCGGGAAAATGGGAATGCGCCCGATGAAATACCCAATGATGACTCTGAACTAACCAAACAATCAGCTAACCAGATTATGGATGAAAATTATTGATCCAAGTCATAAGGAACTGAACCCATGAGAGCCCTGCTGCCTTTTATTAAATTGTTTAAACATCAATGGTTAATGATGCTCACCGGTGTATTTTTAAGTGTTAGCACTTTAATGGCTGGTATTGGATTATTATCCCTTTCAGGATGGTTTTTATCGGCATCTGCCGTGGCTGGTTTAACCCTCGGGACTGCACAAGTGTTTAATTATTTTACACCCGGTAGTGGGGTACGCTTTCTATCTATTATGCGAATCACAAGCCGATACTCTGAGCGTTTAGCCACCCATGAAGCAACGTTAAAACTGCTCACCCGGCTTCGTGTATGGGCGTGGAAAAGGGTGTTGCCGCTTAGTGCACGCAATATGCAGGGGTTTCGACAAGGGGAATTACTTAATCGTTTAGTGGCTGACATTGATACCTTGGATCATCTGTATTTGCGGTTGTTTACGCCAATGCTTTCGGCATTATTATTGCTTTGTGGGTTGTTTTTGTTTGTTGCTTGGATAGATGCGAAACTATCACTGATTTTGTGCGGCAGTTTGTTATTAATTTGGCTGATCCTACCTTGTATTTTTTATTTCCTTGGCCGAAAACCCGGTATAAAACTAATGAAAAGCAAAAGAGTATTACGCATCCAGATATTGGAATTTGTGCAAGGGTTAGCTGAAATTTCTCTGTTTGGTGCCAATGACCGCTTTCGTAAACAATTGGCGCAATCTGAAGCAACCCTTTTAGACAGCCAACGTGCAATGGCAAATATTATGGCACTTAGCCAAGCCGCGTTGATCTTATGTCATGGGGTGCTCATGGTGTGTCTTCTGTATGTCGCAGCTTCCGGTGTTGGTGAACATCAGCCGCCGGGCCCTATGTTCGCGATGGTTGCTTTTATGGGACTAGCTTCTATTGAAATGTTAATGCCCATTGCAGGCGCTTTCCAACATCTGTCTTCTTGTGTAACAGCGGCCAGGCGCGTTAACGAATTGGTTGATCAAACACCGGGTATTGCGTTTCTCAATCAAAATGAAACGCCCGTAAAGTATGGCGCATTGCAGCTCAAAGATATCGTATTCTCATATGATGACCAGAGCAGGCAAGTGCTGAAGGGGATTAATCTATCGATTCAACCCGGTGAAAAGGTGGCGCTTTTAGGCCAAACAGGCTGTGGCAAATCAAGCTTACTCTCATTGATTACCCGGGAGTGGGAGCCAGATTCCGGCAGTTTATTACTTGATGGTGTTGAGATTGAAGCATATAGCCAAAAAGCCTTAACCGATGGCCTATCTATAATGAGTCAGCGTATTTATCTGTTCAGCGGTACTCTAAGAGACAATTTGACCCTGGCGCAGTCAAATACTGCGGGGGTTATAACCGATGCTGAACAAAAAGCAGCTGAAGAAATCAATGATCAACAGTTGATTACAGTGCTTGAGAAGGTGGGACTATCCGTATTAACACAAGGCAAAAATCCGCTTGATGTATGGATCGGTGAAGGAGGCAGACAACTTTCCGGTGGTGAACAACGGCGTATCGGTGTTGCCAGAGTGCTATTGCGCGATGCGCCATTATTATTACTGGATGAGCCTACAGAAGGGCTAGATAAACGCACTGAAAGAGAGATCCTTTCTTTATTATTTGAGTTTGCCAGGGATAAAACAGTGTTATTGATAAGCCACCGACTGACCGCTATGGTAAAAATGGATAAAATCCATTTAATGGAAGATGGGGTGTTACGTGTTTCGGGTCATCATACTGATTTGTTAACAAATGATGATTATTACGCCTGCTTGCATCAACAGCTGTATTAGGCAGAGTGCTCATAACTTATATTCCCCCCACGGAACTTGCCGTAAAGATCACGGGGCTTACCACCTATGATTCACTCCTCAAAGATTAAAGCAATAGCATGGTTCCAATTTGTTTTAAATGGGTGGTGTCCCAGTTACTTCAATTAACCTGAGTGATATTTTTATGAATATAAAAATGTTTATAAGATGTTCATAAAAAGTGAGTTATGAACATCTTTATAAGATCCATACAGAACCCACTCTTTTTAAACACAAAATAATATCAATTCAAGCAACTGTTATAGGGCTATTATTCTTTTAATATCATAGCCTTACAACTTTTATCAGCTTATCAACACGCCTTATTATGAATTATTAAAAAGAATTACTATTTAAAAAAACACAGAAACCTAACAAAAGACTTTCATTCCAGACCTCGTTACTGGTTAATATATTCAGTGCGTAAGTTGATTCACGCATCGAAATCGTTCAAAAAAAATAGACTATGAGATTTTTCTCAATGATATTTGCCGCAGGAAGATGGGAGCTGCTCAATAGACACCCCGAAGTGGGTCCCAGTATGACATCTTGCTACAGGTCACGAAAAGATTAAAAATAATTAAAAAACATTCCATTTTTTAATATTTTTTATTCTATTCTTTATTAGAATGCGAGCACTCTAAATGGCTTAAACCCAAAGCCTCTATTCCTTATCTTTAAAATTTCTTCTAACGACTCAGGAACTACTTTTCTAATAATGCCTAACGCACCATTCAAATCAGCATTTATAAAGCCTTTTGACCAGCGATAAAGACCTCTTTTTACTCTCTTTCCAGAGAATGTATGTTTTTGACCCTCTTTAAAAACAGGGAGAAAATCTTCATCAAGATTGCTGGCTTTTGATGTGTAGCTTTCTTCTGTAAAAATAACCATTATCCCATTTTCTTCTGACTTGTAAGCGATCATTGATTTGAACTGATCGAATGGAATAGAAACAAAATTCTGGTTATTTTTTTTTCCAATATTGATTTCTTGTTTCCAGCCTTTATTCTCACCAATAATTATCGTTCCTGTACCTGTTTCAATAGCATAATCGACAATTGCTTTACTGGATTTGTGCAAGTAATCAGTAATCTTATTTGTTCGTTTATTCGACAAATCAGCTATTCGATTAGAACTACCCTTGTCACCAATGAAGGCCATTGCCTCTGCTTTTTTCTTGTTAAAAAATTGATTTATAGATTTAAGTGGCTTACCATTTATCAACATAGGACTTACGTCTGGTTGATTAGAAACTAATGTAGCAAGATTATTCAAACCTAAGTCTATTCCAATTACATTTTTTTGATTAACGTCCTGAGCGACAGCCTCTTTGTGATAGATAACTTCTATCACAAAATGTTTGAATTTAGGAACTATCCTAACCTGTTGTAAATTTTCTACCTTAGTTGTTAATGGCTTTATTCCTACAGCTTTCGGAAAAGTTATTTTTCCGTTTTTGATTTTGCATTGCTGGTTCGTAAAAATGATTACGTTTAAGCCTTTTCCTTTATCCTTATACCCTGGCATTTTAGGTCTGCCAGTAAACTTCTCAGGAGCTTTTTTGAAGGCGGCTATAGCCTTAAAGAAAGACTTCCAATTTTTCTCAACTAACCGAAGAATCTGTTGAGAAGTTTGAGCTGGCAATCCCCTGTAAGCATCTGGATAGTCACGTCTTAGAATCTTATCCATCGTCGAATAGCTGATGATCTTATCATTACGTATAAAATTTTGCCTCATTATAAAAGTTGCACAATTATATATATTTTTAGATTTAAAAGCTAAATCAATAAGATGTTGAGATGATGGATAAATATGCCTTTCAACTCTGTTCATTTATGATTTCCTGAATAAGCTTTTTTTTTCTTTTAGAATAAAGCTTCATTGAATAACAATGGAGCAGAGAGACTATTTCTTCAAAGATTTCTTCAGAATCCAATTTTGCAGATCCTACTTCAGACATAACAATAATTTCAGTCCCAAACTTTTTAAACAAATGATAAAAAAGATCAAATCCCACCCTACTTAGCCTGTCTTTATAAGTAATGATTATTTTTTCAATTTTATTATCAAAAACTTCATCCAATAACAGAAAAAATTCCTTTCTCTTTTCAAATGAAATTCCACTTGCAACATCTTGATATACTTGATTGATTTGCATTCCATTTTGAAAACAATAGTTTTTTAATAATTCTACTTGGTTTAACAAGTCTTTTTTTTGTTTAGAGGTAGACACCCTTGCATAAATAAGAGTATTCCTTTTTAAATCTTTATTCAAAAAGGAATAAACAGATTCTTCATCATAATCATATTGTCCATTTGGGAGTTTGACACCTTTTATGATTCCTGTTTTTATGTATTTAGTAAGAGTAGGACGTGTAATTCGTAATATTTTTAATACTTGATTTGATTTCATTATTGGATAATATCATTATTTTTAATAAAATAAAAGTATATTTTATAATGTTTTTAATGGAAATACTAACCATATCTTCTTTCTTCAATATCCTTAACAAACTTTTTTGTTTGAAAAAAATGAGAATAGGAGTAGTTTATTTTGAGTAACTTAAACACTGTCGCTGGCTCTGCTCCTGTGAATCGCGGTGATGACCAGCACTGCTATTCTGTTGTCTTATCAAACAGAAAAAATGGAAAAAGGATATGCTAACTCCCGATCAGTTTAGAGTGAATAAAAAGGATTAAAATGGCCAGGAAAAAAGCAGCGCCGAAAAATAATAAAAACTTTGAAGAATCCTTGTGGGATTCAGCCAACCGCCTACGGGGAAGTGTGGAGTCTTCCGAATACAAGCATGTGGTGCTGAGTTTGATATTCCTCAAGTTCGTTTCGGACAAATTTGAGGAGCGTAGGGCGGAGCTAATTGCGGAGGGGAAGGATAAATACACCGACGTAGTCGAATTTTACACCATGAAAAATATTTTCTACCTGCCTGAGACTTCCCGCTGGAGCCATATTCAGCAACACGCCAAGCAGGGAGACATTGCCATCAGGATCGACTCTGCTCTGACGGCGGTGGAGAAAAGCAATGCCTCGCTCAAGGGTGCCTTGCCGGACAATTATTTTTCCCGCCTCGGTCTGGATGGCAGTAAGCTCTCTGCCCTGATTGATGCGATCAACAACATCGACACGGTAAAGGACAAAGAGGAAGACGTGGTCGGCCGGGTCTATGAATATTTTCTGGGTAAGTTTGCTGCTTCAGAGGGCAAGCTGGGGGGCGAGTTTTATACCCCAAAGTGCGTGGTCAACCTGATTGCGGAAATGATCGAGCCATACAGGGGAAAGATATACGACCCCTGCTGCGGTTCGGGTGGCATGTTTGTGCAGTCCCTCAAGTTTGTGCAGAGCCACCACGGCAACACCAGAGACATCTCAGTGTACGGACAGGAGTTCACCGCCACCACCTACAAGCTGGCCAAGATGAATCTGGCGGTA
>Ga0307929_1002931_pt1 | contig 10401 bp, 3 predicted proteins | sample AceLakmetage1330_FD_203160 | JGI IMG/M metagenome (GOLD analysis project Ga0307929, IMG submission 203160) | Saline water microbial communities from Ace Lake, Antarctica - #1330 | ecosystem: Environmental > Aquatic > Non-marine Saline and Alkaline > Saline | place: Antarctica: Ace Lake...
GGCAAAGGCGATGATCAGGGAAAGAACAACGGCTCGGCGCGGGTTGCGGGTCGGACCGGCGCCTTTGGCGAAAGGAAGCAGAAACGGGAAGATGCGATCGGCGGCAAGGGATTGAAGAATGCGTGGCGCGCCCAGAAACGAGGCCATGGCCGAAGAAAGGGTGGCGGAGATGACGCCCGCATCGATCAGGAAACCGACCAGAGACACCCGTTTCATGGCCGTGTAGTCGCTTGTCAGAACGGTGTTGGGCAGCGATCCGGCCAGAAGCACGGTCGCAGCGAAGTAGACGACAATCGAGATTCCCACGGCAAGCAACGTGCCGAGCGGCAGGCTTTTCCCCGGGTCCTTCAGGTCGCCGGACATGCTGGATCCTTGCGTAAATCCGGTGACCGCTGGGAAAAAAATGGCGAAGATCACCCAAAACGGGGGGTGCTTTAGGGGAGCGCTCCAGTTTTCAAGGAGCAGCTCGGCGTTCCAGTTCAGCAGCCCCCCCACGAAAAACGAAACCAGGGCCGCGCCGAGAATGGCCATCACCCCGTATTGAAATCGGGTGGCCCAATCGGCGCCCAGCCAGGCAAAGGCGAACATGACAAGAACGGAAGCCGCCGCTACCAGTTGAGAGAAAAGTTTGACGTTATCAGCGGATACAATGACCGCCAGCGCTTCTCCGAAACCGATGCAGTAAAAGGCGATGGAAATCGATTGGGCCAGGAACAGGACAATGCCGATGGCGCCGCCGAATTCCCGCCCCAGGGTCCTGGAAATCAGATAATAGACGCCGCCGCCTTTGACTCGGATGTTGGTCGAAATGGCCGCCAGAGACAGGGATGTCAGAACGGAAATGCCGTTGGCGAGCAAAAGGATGAGCAGCGCCTGTTTCAGACCGGCGCTGCCCACCACAAAGCCGAGGCGCAAAAAGAGGATGATGCCCAAGATGGTCAGCACGCTGGGGGTAAATACTCCCCCGAAGGTTCCGAGAGTGCCTGGAGCCGGTTCCCGCGGGGACTGCCCGGTCTGATCGGTGTTGTATTTCATCGGATGACTACCCCTGCTTTTCAATTCGTTTTTCCAAAACCGCGAAGCATTCGGGACAATTGGAACCGGCCGGTTTAATCGTTGCGGTCCCAGCCCTCCCGATTGGGTTACGACAGTGCGTTTTCATTCCCACCGTCCATGGCGAAGATGCAGGGCGTACCCGTTGCCTGTGCCCGTTCATGGAGAATCCCAAGGTTGCTTTCCGCCGTCATGCTGAAAAGGGTGATGGTGGCGGCGGTCTCTGTGGACGTTGTGGTGAGCCGGGCGTTGGGGATGCGTGCCAGTTCGGCGACCGCTTTCAGGTAATCCAGGGCCTGAGCCTCTTCCGCCGCTTCATCCAGCGCTGCGGTCAGGATCAGATCCGTTTCCCAGTTCCGTTTAAGTTTATAGCCTATCAACAAAGCGAGGTCCGCCTGTCCCAGGTTGAGGCTGATTTTCCAGCCGGTCTGTGGCCGTTCGAAGACCACATTGACATCACCTCTTTGCGGCAACGTCTCATCCATGCCCACCAGCAGCAGGACACCGAGGTGGTAGCGTTGAGCGCTTTCGATAATGCGCTGCACGCCGGCGGCACGCTGTTCGTTTTTCGGATAATTCAGAACGATGGCGCTTGAGCGGAAGAAGGCGCTGCCGAGCGCTTCCAGGCCGGCCGCCAGGTTTTCGCTGAAGGTGGCCGATTCCACCACCGTCCAGGTGGCGAAGACGCCGTCTTCGACGAAACGCTCGGCGGCGAGGGGCAGTTTGTCATGCATCTCCGATTGTTGTTTTCCTTCAGCCAGTCCCAGCAGTCTGACAAAACCCTTGGGGTAGGCGATATCGCGCAGCAGCTCGTACCGCGTCAGGGCCTGGTTGGTCTCATCGACGGGTACCAGCAGGTTTGCCTTCCAGCTTTTTTCCCGGGAGCCGGTGAGCGTTTGCACCCGTTTGGCCGCCCATTCGGCCATCGCCATGAAAAGCCCGCTTCGAACATCGCCGAAAGGCGCTCTGAGATGCTTGCGGATCAGGTAACCGTGTAAAACGATCACCATGATTAACGAGATGATGCCGAAGGTCGGGCTGACAATCATCATCACCGCGATACAACCCAAGGCCCCGATCATCGGTACAAAACGGGGTATCCGCAACAGGGGGCGGAAACTCACCAGCCGCAGGCTTTGTTCCAGCAGCAATACGACGTTGATCATGCCGTAGGTGACGAGAAAGAACATGGTCACCAGCGGCGCGATGGCATTCAGGTCGCGCAACATCATGGCCGACAGCACGATCACGCCGGTCAGCAGCATGGCATTGCGCGGTTCTCCCCGGGCAGTGCGTTTTTCGAACCACCGGCTGGCGGGGATGATGCGGTGTTCAGCCAGCGCCTGCAAAATCCTCGGTCCGCCCACCAGGCTGGAGAGGGCCGAGGAGAAAGTCGCGGCGAGCAGGCCCGCGACCACGGCGGGACCCCAGGCGGCACGGTCGATCAGGATGTTGTAGTTCTTCAGCAGCTCTTCGGGAGAGGCGCTGACCGCCAGCCACCAGGCAAGAAACAGGTAGATCAGCAGGCTGATGCCGACCGCCGTCAGGGTGCCGACGGGAATGCTCCGGCGCGGAGACTTAAGGTCACCCGACATGTTGGCACCTGCCATGATACCGGTGGCCGCGGGAAAAAACACCGCGAACAGGACCCAGAAACCGATGCCTTTGAAACCGCTTTGCGCCTCGCCGGGGAATTCACCCCACCACTGGATCGGGTAACGCGGCGCGTCCATGAACAGGGTGGCACCGATCGCGACGAGCGATACCAGGATGATGGCAATGATCAGATATTGAACCTTAAAGGCTAGGTCGGCGCTGATATAAGCGATGACAAACAGCACGACAAATACCCCCAGGTCAATCAGCAAGGGTGAATGGTCCGGGAAAATCCACAGCCAACCGCTGCGAAAACCGAAAATATACATTGCCACGGCCAGCGCCTGTGACAGATAGAGAGGAATGCCGATACTGCCGCCCACTTCCAGGCCGAGGGACTGGGAAATGATGGAAAAGGCACCACCGGCACCGATGCGCATGTTGGTGGTAATGGAGGCCATGGACAGGGCGGTAAAAGTGGTGATAACGTAGGCGACGATGATGATCAGCCATGCCCCGAGCAGGCCGGCATTGCCGACCACCCATCCCTCGCGCAGGTACATGATGACACCGAGGATGGTGAGCAGGGTCGGAGTGAAGACGCCACCGAAAGTGCCGAACAGCTTACGGGTCGGTTGGCCGGTGATGTGTTCGGCCACTTCTTTCCGCAGCGCTTTTTTCGCTCCGGGCGGTGTTTCCACTCGTGTGTCTTGCGTTGGTTCTGTCATCGATAATACCTCAGAAGAAATGGACAAAAACAGGGAGGTTTACACATCCTGTCAAACCACGGAATTAACCCGACCGCTAAACGTGAGTGAAATAAATTGGGGTCAAACCTTTTCAGGGAAAAGTGTCAGGCCGGTGTCGCCAGCGAGCTTCTGGATATCATCTCCGGATTTGAGGCATTACTCTCTCTCCGATCAATCTGAGAACCCGAAATCACCACAGCGGGCCGAGAACCGGACTACTTCTGATGGCATCCCTTGCAACTGGTTGGCCCGGTCCTCCCCCCCTTATCAGCTTTTTGCCTGTGACATGTTTGGCACTGTTCCATGACCTCTTTCTTTTTGAGCTTCCCCTCGGCCTTCAGTTTTTCGATGCTCCCGACACTCTGGGGAAACAGGGCATGGCATACGTTACAATCGCCTAAGGCATTCTGGTGCCGGTGGTGTGGAAACGAGACATTTCCGCTGCTCCCTCCCTGGAGAACAATAGTTGCCGCTCCCTTGTTCTGATCGCTAATGGCGATGGATGTGACAAGAAACATGGCCAATATTATGGTGAGAAATAACGTTGTTTTCATGTGCCCCCCTTTTTCTTTAAATTCATATCAGAGCTTGCGATTAAATTCAACAAATGTTATATGAATTTGGGAAAATGTATCTTAAACTCGCACCTGAAACCCCAATCGCCCACATGGTCAGAATGGGGATGAAAAGGAGCCTCGGACTTTTTGAGTCTCCGGGATATTTGAATCGGTTATGACCTCGCATTTCATTATGGAATTTGGAGGCGCTGGGATCATGGATGTCATGACCCTGATTGGCGCATCCTTGAAATAAGACACAGAAAATCCGGATCAGGAGAGATTGTTGAAAGAAAAGGAGGAAAATGTGATGGACAAATATGTTTGTACGGTTTGCGGTTACGTGTATGATCCCGCCAATGGTGACCCCGATAACGGCATAGCCGCGGGCACAAAGTTTGAGGACCTGCCCGATGATTGGGTCTGCCCGGAGTGTGGAGCGGAGAAATCGGAATTTGAAAAGGGGGGATAATCCGCTGGGTCTGATGAAGGGACAGCAACGGTCACGGGATCGGGGATTTTAAGGGTCTTACGGAGAAGCTGGACTACCTTGAAAATCTCGGGATAACGGGGCCGGGGCTCCTCCCCTCAGTCCTCAGACCAGGGGAAGCTACTCCCGGAGAAACACCTGTGAAACTGACTTCTGAGTGAACGACCGTCATGATATCGAACAGAAACCGTCATTTGGGCATCCTCCTGAGTTTTCACGCGAACGAAAGGGATGCCATAGAAACCGCACAGCGCTTGCGCCGCAACCGTATTCGGCGCGCTGTTTTGGTTCACCGATCAGCGGATGGCACAGTCCGTAAGGACGACGTTACGCCCCGCTACGTTGCACTGTGGGGTTTAGCGTGCGGCTTGGTCCTCGGCATTGCCGTGGGATACCTTATTCTTGGGCTGAGCGGATTCTTAACCGGAGTCGTGGAACACATAACTCTCCTGCTCACTTCTGCTACGGGCGCCTGCGGCGGGTGGCTGGTGGTCTTTTCCCTCAATCCCAGGGTGGAGTCAGGGCTCGTTGAGAAATACGCCCAAAGGCTTGTGGGAGAAGAGACAATGCTTATCGTTCAGGCCGACTCACCCACGATGAGACGGGCGGTGTCTCTCCTACGAACGTCGGGAGAGACCCACACATCAATATTCGCGTTCCAACCGAAGCGGGCCGTGGACGGCGGTGCGGCGCCTGAGGAAGGTGAACCGCTCACGGTCCAACAGCTGGCCGAGCATGCCCGCCGCCTGACGGCTGGACATCAGGTGGAGGCTTACGTCAGTCGCGGTGAACCTATCCTGCGTCAGCTGGACCGCTGTGAGCGCGTGATCGATGAGATCCACCGGGAGCTGACCGAGGCGGTCCACCTGGAGCAGCGCATGGCTTCGTCGGCGGAGTGGATCCTCGACAACACCCACATGGTCATTGCCCAAATCGAAGACGTTCGGCTGAATCTGCCGCGGAAATTCTACCACGAACTCCCGGTTCTGGTCGCGACGGGACCGCACCCCGGGGAGCCACGCATCTACCGACTTGCCGTGGAGCTGATAGCCCATAGCGACGGTCACCTCGACCGGCACATCATCGGGGACTTCCTCGAGGCGTACCAGTCCGTGGCGCCCTTGAAAATCAGCGAGCTCTGGGCGCTACCCCTCATGCTCCGGATCGCCTTGATCGACCGGCTCCGCCACCTGGCGGAACAACTGGATCGGCGGATGCGCGAGCGGGATCAGGCCGAGTTCTGGGCCGATCGGCTTCTGACCGTGGCTCGGCGCGACCATAACCGACTTTTCCCCTTTCTGGCCGATCTGGCCCAGGAGCAACTGGAACCCAGCGCTCACTTCACCTTTCAGCTGACAAGCCAACTCTACGATGAGGATACGGCCCTCGTACCGGTGCGGAGCTGGCTGGAGCGGAAGCTCGGCACCACGCTCGGTGAAGTGGTCCTGGGCGAGCAGGCGGCTCAGGCCGCGGCCAATGCCTCCATCGGAAACGTCGTAACGAGCCTCAGGCAGTTCAAGCTGCTCGATTGGCGCGAGATCTTCCAAGAGCAGAGCCTTGTGGATCACACCCTGTGCGAAGACCCCGAGGGCATCTACCATCGCATGGATTTCGAAACGCGAGACCGCTACCGCAAGGCCGTCGAAGAACTTGCCCGCGCCTCGGGTGCGGAGGAGGGCGTGGTAGCGCGGGCAGCGGTCGAGTTAGCCATCGCAGGGGCGCGGGACACGCAGGGCGATGAACGGCGCCCTCATATGGGACATTATCTGATCGGGACCGGACGCCCGGCACTCGTTGAACGACTCAAGTGCCGGGAGATCTCACGGCAGCGCTTGCTGAACTGGGTCTATGCTCACCACACCGCCCTGTACCTGAGCGCAGTGGGGATACTAACCGCTGGAACCGTGCTATTCCTAATGCTCCTGGGTGTGCAGGAGGACCATAAGTTGACGATCCTCCTTCCCTATGCTCTTCTATCGCTCCTTCCCGCCAGTCAGATCGCCGTTCTCGTGGTTAATTATGTGGCGACGCGATTCCTGCCCCCGCGGGTACTCCCCAAGATGTCCTTCGAGAAGGAAGGCGTTCCCGATCAGTACCGTACCCTCGTCGTTGTGCCCATGATGCTCGTCAGCGAGCAGCGCGTGCGTGACCAGGTCGAAAAGCTGGAGATACGCTACCTGGCCAACCCGGACGCCAATCTTCTCTTTAGCCTCTTCAGTGATTTCATGGATTCGCGGGAGGTCCATGGAGAGGGCGATGAAGAGCTCCTCCAGGCGGTCGTCACGGGTATCGAGGAATTAAACAACCGCCACGGGGCGGGCCGTTTCTACCTCTTTCATCGAAAGCGTGTGTGGACCGACTCGGAAGAGAGCTATATCGGGTGGGAGCGCAAGCGCGGCAAGCTTGAGGTATTGAACAGGCTTCTCAATGGAGATGCCGCGCCGGGTGGCGAGAATATCGTTTACGTGGGTGATCGCGACCGCTTGGCGGATGTCCGCTTCGTCATGACCCTCGACAGCGACACGCAACTGCCCCGCGACAGCGCTCGGCGTCTGATCGAAACGATGGCCCATCCCCTGAACCTGACCGGCGAAGGCGCCTACAACATCATTCAGCCCCGGGTGACCACGAACCTCCCCAGCGCGACGGCAACGCCCTTCAGCAGGCTCTTTACCGATCCCGTGGGTATAGATCCCTACACGAAGGCCGTGTCGGATGTGTATCAGGACCTGTCGGGCGAGTGTTCCTACATAGGGAAGGGCATCTACGATCCACGGGCTTTTCACCGCGTTCTCAACGGCCGGTTTCCTGAACAGCGAATCCTCAGTCATGATCTCATCGAGGGCGCCCACCTGCGCGTCGCCTTCGCGAGTGATATCGAGCTCTACGATGAATTTCCCCCTGATTACCTCTCCTACGCCCATCGGCAACACCGGTGGATTCGGGGAGACTGGCAGATCGCTGACTGGTGCCTCCCCCGGGTGCCGGGGCCGAATCAGCGGCGCGTCCATAATCCACTGAGCCTGTTGAGCCGGTGGAAGATCTTCGACAACCTCAGACGCAGCCTGGTCCCCGCTGCTCTGGTAGCATTCCTTGTCTTTGCCTGGCTATGCTCACCCTTTCTGGGCGCGGCGGCAAGCGTAGCCGCGGGATTTCTTCTCCTCTTTCCGCCGATTGCGCAGCTCGTCACGCTGGTGACGAGAAGTCCCGGAACAGACACGAGTTCATGGCGCGAACGCGAGCACGGTTTCCGCCGCAGCCTCGTGGAAACGGCGTTCTTCATCCACCAGGCAGGATCGGCGTTGGATGCAATCTTTCGCGTCTGGTTCCGCCGTTGGGTGAGCGGTAAACACCTGCTTCAGTGGACAACGGCACAGGCAGCGCCCGACCTCGTGCACGCCCAAGCCCGGAGCTTCTTCCTTCAGATGCTTTCAATAAGCGTCCTTTCCGTCTGTCTGACCGTTGTGCTCTGGTTCGTGCGGCCGGGAAGCCTGCTCGTCGCTGCACCTTTTCTCATCTTGTGGGTGCTTTCACCACTGGTTAGCGTTATCTTGAAAGCACGAGCTACCTCGTTTTCACCAGGGGCCGTCATCTCTGCGCCCCGTGAAAAGCGGCTCAGGCGGACGGCCCGGCAGACCTGGCGTTACTTCGCCGATTTCGTGGGTCCCGACACCTCCTGGCTACCTCCCGACAATTTCCAGGTTTCACACGGCCGTGTGCTCGCCATGCGTACGAGTCCGACGAACATCGGTTTGTGGCTGCTCAGTGCGTTAGGAGCACACGACTTCGGCTATCTGACGGTGGACGAGATGATCGGCCGCATGCTCCAGAGCCTGAAGACCGTTAAGGCTCTGCAGCGCTACAACGGCCACCTCCTGAACTGGTATGACATCCGCACCCTCGAACCCCTGGAGCCGCGTTACGTTTCGACCGTCGACAGCGGCAACCTGCTGGGGTGTCTCTGGACCCTTAACGAAGGGATGCGCGAGGTGGTCGATAAACCGCTATTGGGGCCACAGGCCTTGCACGGCATCCGCGATACCTTCGGAGTGCTGCGCACAGCGCTCAGGGAGGCGGACCGTTTGAGCGAGCACAGCCATGTCCTCACGATCCTCCAAGAGCATCTTACCGATCCGCCGGAGGATCTGACGGAGATGATTCGCTGCATTCGCCTGTCCGTTGCCCCTGCATCTCTCCTTGCCGATGCACTGCGTGAAGGGAAACCCGCTACGGGGGAGGTGCTTTACTGGGCCGAGCAACTCGAGCTGGAGGTGGCCGCCTGGGTCACGATCATCGATCGCTATTTCTCCTGGGTCGATTTGCTCGCCGACGGGGTGGATGGTCTCTTGGCGGAGCTCGGACCGGAAGCGACGGCGGCGCGTGATCGTGCGCTCGCCCGAATTCCGTCGCTACGTGCTCTGGCGACGGGCGAGGCGCCGGGCCTGAGGGATCTGAGCCGGGCCGTCGAGAAGGCCGGTGAACTCCCCGACATGCTCGGAGAAAACGCCCGGGGACTGGTTGAAATCATGGAGAAGGCACAGTGGTTTGCCGGTGAGATGATCGAGCGGCAGGAAGAGGTGCTTGGTGAGTGCCGCGCCCTGGCCGATGGCATGAGCATGAAGTTCCTGTATGACGCAGACCGTCGACTCTTCGCTGTCGGGTACAACGTCAGTAACCAGCGTATGGACGGCTCTTACTACGATTTGCTTGCCAGTGAGGCCCGCCTTGCCAGCTACCTGGCGATCGCGCGGGGGGATGTTCCCACGAAACACTGGCTCGCCATGTCCCGGCCCTACGGGTCGGCGAGGCGCCGGCGCGTTCTGCTCAGCTGGAGTGGCAGCATGTTCGAGTACCTCATGCCCCTCATCTTCCAGCAAAATTTCGATAATTCGCTCCTCCACAACGCCTGCCGCGAAGCGGTCAGGGCGCAGCAGGAATATGGCCGCCGATTGGGTGTGCCCTGGGGAATTTCCGAATCTGCTTACAGCGATCTGGATGCCAACAAAACCTACCAGTATCAGGCCTTCGGCGTGCCGGGACTGGGGCTCAAACGAGGGCTGGAGGATGAGTTGGTCGTGGCCCCCTATGCCACGATGCTGGCCCTTTCCATGGATCCCGAGGGGGCTGTTGACAATCTCGAAGCGTTGGAGAGGCTTGGACTATACGGCGAGTATGGTTTCTTTGAGGCCGTTGATTTCAGCCGGCAGCGCCAACGGGAGGGTGAGCGCGGGGTGATCGTCCACGCCTACATGGTTCACCACCAGGCGATGGGATTCCTGGCGCTGGACAACTTCTTGCACGAGGGCGCCATGAAGCGGCGGTTTCACGCAGACGCGCGGGTCAGAGCCACAGAGCCGCTGCTCTATGAGCGTATTCCCGTTTCACCGCCGCTCTATCATGAGCCCCTGAGGGAACGCAGCCCCTCCCGCATAACCCACGACGAGATCGCTCCGTCCACCAGCACCTTCCACACCCCCCATACCCCGAACCCGTGGGCACAGCTCCTCTCGAACGGGCGCTATAGCCTCATGGTAACCGGTGCGGGAGGCGGTTACAGCCGATGGGAAGGGTTCGAGTTAACGCGTTGGCGGGCCGACGGCACCCTTGACGCATGGGGCGCCTTCTGCTACCTCCGAGACAGGGACACGGATCGCGCCTGGAGCAATGCCTATCAGCCAGTCCGTGGCTCCATGGAGAACTACTCAGTCAGCTTTTCCGCGGATCGGACAGATATCCGGCGCTCCGACGATGGTATCGAAACGGAAACAGTCATCGTCGTGGCTCCTGAAGACGATGTGGAAATCCGGCGTATCTCCCTGATCAACCGGTCCGACCGCGTGCGAAACCTGGAAATCACCAGTTACGTGGAATTGGCCCTCGCGCCCCATACCGCCGATCGGCAGCACCCGGCTTTCAACAAGCTCTTCATCGAAACAGAGGCAATCCGCGAGCGCGG
>Ga0307929_1002933_pt1 | contig 10398 bp, 9 predicted proteins | sample AceLakmetage1330_FD_203160 | JGI IMG/M metagenome (GOLD analysis project Ga0307929, IMG submission 203160) | Saline water microbial communities from Ace Lake, Antarctica - #1330 | ecosystem: Environmental > Aquatic > Non-marine Saline and Alkaline > Saline | place: Antarctica: Ace Lake...
AAGCCGCAAAACGGGGCGGGTTTGACCGGCCGATTCTCCACGGTCTCTGCACCTACGGCTTTGCAGTCCGCGCGATCGTAAACAACGTATTGGGCGGTGACGTGAGCCGCTTCAAGAGCTTTAGGGCGCGCTTTTCCGATGTTGTTTACCCGGGAGATACCCTGACGACACAGTGCTGGGTCGACAAGGGGCGGTGCCTGGTACGGGTGAACACCGACCGGGGCGTGGCTCTAAAAAACGGCGTGTGTGAATTCGCAGAGAGTGAATAGGGACACAGAACAATCGACGAAGGTCTTGAGCCGTTCTACGTTATCTGCTGTGAAGGGCAGGCCATGCATTTTGGTGACTTTAGCGATCCGGACAGCCAGGTTTCCCAGATAGTGACCAAAAAAGAGGCCGTTCTGCTGAAGGGTGCGGAGGGGGTCGAACCATCGGTCTATTATTGCCCTCCCCGGGCTCGCAGAAGACTATAAGGACGACGTTGTACATAATGGAACTAATGTCGTGTCATGTATCAAGTGTTTGATGAGAAAGAAAGCAGAACAACACCAATGTCATTCCCGCGAACGCGGGAATCCAGTATTTCTGGCTACTTCGGCTCTTCTGGATTCCCGCTTCCGCGGGAATGACGGTCATTATTACGACATTACATAGATTACAGAACGCTAATGCTCCAGCGGCCTCACCGGATACATGACCCTTTTTTGTATTGGTGCTCGCATTCTTTGAAAATTAAAGGGTGATGAATTCGTAATAAGTCAGAAATTACTTGTTTTGTCATTCCCGCGAACGCGGGAATCCAGGCAAATCATCCCGTTGCGGCGAGACTGGACTCCCGCGTTCGCGGGAGTGACGGCCTTGGAGACTTTTTACGAGGCTATCAAAGGATGCGGCTTCCATTTTTTTATTGACAGCGAGTAAACAATATTTATATACGTTAATTAACGACCGTTAATTGACATCAACAGCCATTCACAAGCTGATTGTCTCTGAGCTCGAAAAAAAAGGTGATCAGTTATAAAGAGAGGGATTTCATGGAAGAGCTTAGGATCAAAACATTGGCAGATATCGAGGAATTTGAAAGAGTTCCTATTGAACAGAGGCTTCCCTGTTTGACTACCTATGACATGCTCAAACATGGGGCCGCTATTAACCCGGAGGCGACGGCCATCAGCTTTTTCCCCTCTGGAGAAGATTATGCCAATCCCTCGCAGATAACCTACAGGAATTTTTTGACCCAGATAACCAGAACGGCAAACCTCTTTCATGACTTAGGGGTGGGCCCGGGAGATGTGATTACCTATCTACTCCCCAACCTTCTCCAAACTCACTATGTCCTATGGGGAGGAGAGGCCGCAGGGATTGTCAATCCGATAAATCCCATGTTGGAAGCTTCTACCATCCGTGAGATCTGCCTGGCAGCGGGGACCAGGGTCTTAGTGGCCTTGGGGGAATTCGAAGGATCAGACATCTGGGAGAAGGTTTCGATTGTACGCAAGGACCTGCCCAAGCTCAAGGCAATCATCCGGGTTATGGGTCCGGGTGATGAGAAGGAGGGGATTTACGGGTATGATGAGGCCATAGCCGGGTACCAGGGTGATAAACTGGATTCAGGTCGTGTGATCGATCCGGACGACATGGCCTCCATGTATCATACGGGCGGGACCACAGGTACCCCCAAACTCGCGCCACACACACACTTCAACGAAACAGCTATGGCCTATATGCTTGCATCGTCGACCGAACTCAAGACCGGGGAGACTACCCTGTGCGGTCTTCCACTCTTTCACGTGAACGGAACCACCGTGACCGGCTCTTTGCCATTTTCAATAGGCGCTCATGTGGTTCTCCTTGGCGTTATGGGCTACAGGGATCCAACGGTCATACGGAATTTCTACAAAATCGTGGAACATTATCGGGCCGTGGCTTTCTCTTCCGTACCCACGGTCCTTTCAGTTCTCTTAGACATCCCCAAGGGTGATGCGGACATCTCCTCCCTTCGCTATGCCGTATGTGGTGCAGCCCCCCTTTCCGTGGAATTATTCAAACGGTTTGAGGCCCATAGCGGCATGAAACTTATAGAGGGGTACGGCCTCACCGAGGGGACCTGCGTTTCTTCTGTAAATCCTTACTACGGCGAGCAAAAGGTTGGTTCCATTGGCTTTAGAATTCCCTATCATGCAATGAAGGTCTTTATCTTAGATGATGAGAATCTATTTTCAAGAGAGGCCGAAACCGACGAAATCGGTTCCGTGTGCATAAAAGGACCCAACGTGTTCAAGGGCTATCTTGACGAGGCCCATAACAGTGACATCTGGCCCAAAGAGGGGTGGTTCAATACAGGAGATCTCGGGAGGCAGGACAGGGACGGGTATTTATGGCTTACCGGCCGCAAAAAGGAACTCATTATCCGGGGCGGGCACAACATCGACCCGGCAGCCATCGAAGAACCCCTCTATCGGCTTGAGGGAGTGCAGGTGGCGGCGGCGGTTGGACGGCCCGATCCCCACGCGGGAGAGGTCCCCGTAGTCTATGTTCAACTCCAGGAAGGGGCCGAGCTTACAGCGGAACAGGTCCTCGACTACCTGAAAAGAGAAATGGGGGAACGAGCCGCTATCCCCAAGGAGGTCTTCATCATCGAGCAGATTCCGCTTACCCCCGTTGGAAAGATATTCAAGCCGGCCCTGCGTTGGGAGGCCATCGAGCAGGTCTACCGGGAGGAACTGCAGGTCTTAGGGAATATGGTTGATTCAGTGGATGTGGCGGTAAAGGAGGATAAAGTCCATGGGTCATTGGCGGTCATCACCATCAAACCGGCTTCACATGCCTCTGCTGAAGAAATCAAAGACAGGGTGGACAACATCCTTACCCGTTATACGATCAGGTATCACCTTACGATAACTTGAGAAAGTTTCCCATCCCCTTTTGATACAAAGAAAGTTTATGGTGACTAAATGCCTGGAAAATCCCCAGATAGAAAAATATTAGATAAGGCAAGGACTCTTTTCTGGAGAAAAGGGTATATCTCCACGAGCATGCGGGATATCGCCGCTGCCTACGGCTGTAAACCTGCCAATATCTACAACTTCTTTCCCAACAAAGAAGAAATCCTCTTTGAGGTGCTTAGAGAAGAGATGGAACAGATCATCGATCCCATCAGGCACTTAGAGGAAGATAATGCTACAACTCCCGAAGAGCAATTGCGATTGGTAATAGGGAGTCATTTGAAACTTACGTTGAGTTATAGGAGATCGGCCAAACTCCTCTTTGATGTAGCCTTAAACAACCTCTCACGGGCCAAAAGGAAAAAAATCGTCGATCTGCGGGATATCTATGATCGGATTATTAGAAAAATTCTCCGCAGAGGTATGGACGCCGGCTGCTTCCGCGAGGTAGATGAGAAGATAGCCGGGTTTATGCTTGCCTCTATGATTACCCGAACGAGAATCTGGTACCACCCCAAGAAGGGGGTTTCCGTGGAGGAACTCGCAGATTTCATATATGAGTTTGCCCTTAATGGTCTGAAAAAGGATAATGAAAAGGCCTGAGCAATGGGCTTCTCGGTAGTAAGTAGGTAAAACCATTCTTCAACAGGAGATCAAATGGATGCTTACATAATTCAGGCGATGCATGGTCTCGTCTACGGCATGCTTCTCTTCCTTGTGACCTCCGGGCTCACATTAGTATTCGGGATGATGGGGGTCTTGAATATCGCTCATGCAGCCTTTTACATGGTGGGCGCCTATTTTGCCTACACCCTGGTTGCCTGGACAGGGAATTTCTGGATCTGCCTGATTCTGGCCCCCATTGGCGTTGGCCTTATCGGCGCGTTTGTGGAGCGGGTATTGTTGAGAAAGGTCCATGCCCTTGGGCACGCCCCCGAACTGATGCTTACCTTTGGCATCTTCTACATCTTAGCTGAAGTCGTAAAGATGATCTGGGGCACCTATCCTCTATCCGTAAGCCCCCCTTCCATACTGGCAGGTTCCATCCCCTTTGCGGGCGCCATATATCCCACGTATCGGCTTTTCATCCTCCTTATCTCAGCAATTGTATTGCTTATACTCGCCTTTATAATGCAAAAGACCCGCATCGGCATTACGGTCCGGGCCGCGGTTTTTGATAATGAGATGGTGGATATCTTAGGTATTAATGTGCAGGCGGTGTTTCTGGGTGTCTTCTGCATCGGTTCCGCTCTTGCCGGGCTCGCAGGGGTCGTGGCCGCGCCTTTCCTGACCACCTATCCGGGTATGGGTCTGGAAATCCTGATAGACGCATTCGTGGTCATAGTAATTGGAGGCTTTGGGAGTGTTTGGGGAGCACTGTTGGCCGCGCTTATGATCGGGGAACTCCAATCCTTTGGAATTATGTTTATCCCTGAATTGGCATTGGTTTTTCAGTTCTTACTTATGGCTATTGTTTTGGTGTTGAGACCTCAAGGTTTGTTCGGGGAGGCGGCATGACCACAAATCTATTTCGGAATATTATCTTTGGCCTGATCGCGCTGATACTGCTCATAATTCTTCCCTTTATTCTATCGGAAGTGCAGTTGAACATGGCAATTGAAATCGCCTTCTTTGGCCTTTTTGCAGTCAGCTATAACCTGCTCTTAGGCTACGGGGGCCTCCTTTCCTTTGGGCATGCGGCCTACTTCGGTACAGGCGCATATTTCACGGTCTTTGCCTGTAAATTCGTTGCGGGGATGCCCCTTCTGTTGGCCATCTTGATCGGCGGGTTGGGTGGGGCAGCAGCGGCTATCATAGTGGGGTTTTTTTGTGTTCGGCTGAGCGGGACCTATTTTGCACTGCTGACCCTGGCCTTTAATCAGTTGATATATTCAATTGCCCTAAAGTGGAGGACCCTGACCGGTGGGGATGACGGCATAGGGTTTGACAAACCGGACATACACCTGCCACTAATCGGCAAGCTGGATATGTTTTCCACGGCCAATGTATATTATGTGACCATTATCGTTGTCCTCATTTCCCTCGCCCTTTTGTGGTTTTTCTTGAGGACCCCCTATGGAAACACAATAACTTGCGTAAAAGACAATGAGGAAAGGGCTGAATTCATCGGATATAATGTCTTCCGGTCCAAGTTGACGCTCTTTACAATGGCGGGTTTTTTCGCCGGAATCGCAGGAAGCCTCTTTGTCGTTTTTGCGGAATTTGTCTCTTTAGATGCCATCGGTTTACCCATGTCTACAGAGATCCTTTTCATGACCTTCATCGGCGGGACAGGCTCATTTTTGGGTCCGGTCCTTGGGGCTGGCGTATTCATCTATTTTACGGAATGGGTAAGCGACATTACTGAGCATTGGGAGTTCTTTCTCGGTCTGCTTTTTGTACTATTGATCCTGTACGCAAACAAAGGACTGATAAGTCTCATCCCCGCCAAACTCAAAGGATTTTGGGGTAAAAAAACACCAGTTGAAGGAGAACCATGACAGCGCTTTTGCAGATCAACAGTGTGGACAAGGATTTCAGCGGGCTCCAAGTCCTCATCGGGATTAATCTAACTGTTGAGCATGGGGAACGCCATGCCATAATTGGGCCCAATGGCGCGGGGAAGAGTACGCTTTTCAATGTCATTACCGGAAAACATCGTGTTTCTGACGGTCAGATCCTTTTTAAGGATCAGGATATCACGAACTGGTCGCCCCACAAGGTGAGCCGGGTAGGATTGGCCCGCTCATTTCAGGTAACCAACATCTTCCCCAACATGACGGTATATGAAAATATCCGCAACGTCATCGTTTCCAGGAAGGGAATGCGATTCAACATCTTCAACAGATTGGGGTGTATAGAAGACATTAATGAAGAAACGCGGGGAGTATTGAATACCATTGGGCTTGAGACCCATTTTGATACACCTGCCGGAGAACTCGCCTACGGCCACCAGCGCGCCCTGGAAATCGGCCTGGCTCTGGCCATGGACCCCGAACTGATCCTCTTAGATGAACCCACCGCCGGTATGACGACGGAAGAGACACGGGATGCCGTTAAATTGATCGAACGTATCACCGCTGGAAAAACCTTAGTTATCATCGAGCACGACATGGACGTGGTTTTTTCCATTTCCGACCGCATATCAGTGCTCTACTACGGGAAAATTTTAGCCACCGGCACTGCTGAGGAGATAAAAGAAAATCAGGAAGTCAAGAAAGCCTATCTCGGGAGCAAGAAATGATATTAGAGCTTAAAGGTATTAATACCTTTTATGAAAAGAGCCATATCCTTCATGATATCTCCATGTCTGTGAACAGTGGGGAAGTCGTCGGCCTTTTGGGCCGGAACGGTGTGGGCAAATCGACCACGCTGAAGAGCATCAGCGGTGTGGTCACCCCGCGGACGGGTTCCATCCTATTCAAGGGAAAAGAACTGGTGGGTATGAAACCGCACCAGGTCACCCGGTTAGGCGTGGGCTATGTGCCGGAGGAAAGGAGGATATTCCCCATCCTGACAGTCCAGCAGAACCTCCTCCTCGGCAAAAAATCGGGAAAATTGCAAAATCAGATCAAGGAAGGCTGGACCATAGAACGGGCCTACGCGCTTTTTCCGCAACTGAAAGCAAGGCAGGCCAGCAAAGGCGGCCACCTCTCCGGAGGCGAGCAGCAGATGCTGACCATTGTACGCACCCTCATGGGCAACCCGGAACTCCTGCTTCTTGATGAGCCAACCGAAGGGCTTGCGCCCATGCTGGTGGACACTGTGTCAGATGTTATCAGGGAAATCCATGAAGCCGGTATCTCCATCCTCCTGGTTGAGCAGAGCTTTGAGGTCATACTGGATTTGACCACAAGAGCCTATGTCATGAGCAAAGGTCAGATCGTGTTTGACGGGACATCCCAGGAGTTAGCGGATAATCGTGAGGTACGCGAAATGTACCTGGAAGTTTAAATTTTGGGGCCAAAGGGGGTGATAGTTACAGGTTTAACAGGTTTAAATTGAGAGTTGAAGCGTCTTTCATAGACCGAACAATCATGTATTAGAAAACAAGGAGGTAAGGGTTATGAAAAGAAAATGTTTAGCACGAGTTTTTTCAATGGCTGTCTTCGTATTTGTGGCAGTTGCTTTTATGGTCCCCGCGGCAACGGCGGGTGACGAAATCGTTTTCGGAGTCTTAGAACCCCTCTCAGGGCCGTTTAAAGACGTAGGTGATCGCTACGTCAATGCCGTAAGGTTTGCAGTGGAGCAAATCAATAAGGATGGGGGACTTTTGGGCAAGAAGGTCGTGGCAGCGGTGGAGGACGATGCCCTTAAACCTGCCATTGCCGCCAGGAAGGCCAAGAAATTAGTCCTTGAGAAAGGCGCTAAATTCATTATGACTGGAACGGGAAGCCACATCACCCTCGCCATGAACACCGTAGCCAAGAAGTACAAGGTGATCAACCTGACCTATGGGACCGAGGCAGCCAAGATCACCGGGTCCGAGTTTATTCCCTATACCTTCAGAGCCTGTCTGAATACGGACCAGCACTCTGCGGCAGTTGTGGAATATATCGTTAAGAAGTATCCACAGTTCAAAAAATACTATATCATATGCCAGGACTATGCCTTCGGACGCGAGGCAGCCGAGGGTTTCAGGAAAAAATTCAACGAGATAAAGCCGAAAGGCGCAAGGATAGTGGGTGAAATCTTCCATCCCATCGCCACCAAAGACTTCGCCCCCTATATCAGCGCCATCATGGCATCAGGCGCTGACGTGGTCTTGTCTGCAAACTGGGGAACAGACCTGAGACTGCTTATTAAGCACGGCGCGTCCTTGGGTTGGAAGGCCAAACTAGGCAACTACTTCTTGAACGACCCCCTCATTTTGCGAGATCTCGGAAAAGAGGCCATGGGTTTCGTAGGGGCAGACGCCTATATGATCACTATTGATAATCCAGAAAACAAGGATTTCCTCGCGAAGTGGTCTGAAAAATTTAAAGATGCCCCGCTGGCATACAGGTGGCCAACCCTCTCGTCGGGAAGGGCCTATTATGCTGTCCGGTTCCTGGCTGCTGCCATAAAGAAGGCCGGGACCACCGATGTGGAGGCCGTTATCAAGGCATGGGAAGGGATGAGTTTTAAAACGGCCTGGGGCGAGGTGACCATGAGAGCCTGCGACCACCAGATCATTACGCCCGGCGTGGGAGGAGAAGTCATGGCCAACAGTAAGTTCTTCGATTTCCCCTATGTGGGTCCGGCAACGTCGATCCCTGCTGCGGATATCACAACACCACCTGCTGAGACAGGAAATCCCCGCTGTAAATAACAGGGGTACCAAATCACAGCAGGGATAAAGGTCGTGGAGGGCACAAAGGTCTCTCCACGGCCTTTTTTTATTAACTGGATACCCTTTTTATTGAATATTTACTATTGAATATTGACTATTTGTTGTATCGCTTCGCGATGTCATTTTTATATAAGGCTACAATTCAAAATAGAATCACGTTTCACGTTTTACTCTTCACGTCTAACAGGAAGGTTTAAGGGTTTCACTAATCGTCGAGTTCGTCTCGCAGAAATGCAGTTATGCGCTTGAATGCGCGAGGGTCTTGGATAAAAAAGAGGTGGCCACCCTCGAATAACTCCAGGCGAGCACCCGGAATCTGCTTCTTCATAGCTTCAAGATTAGCCGGCGCCGCAATACTGTCATAACGGCCGCCACAGATGTACACAGGCATATGCAGGTCGACCAGTCGATCGTATGTATCGTGACCAGCGCGTGCTTCAAACTGCCTGCTCAGTCCGGCTTGGCGACCTTGTTCGTCCAACCCCACCCGAAGGCCTTCTACTGTCTGCTCAACCAGTTCCTCGAATTGATAGGGGTTTTCACCCCGCCATTCTGCATCTCGTCGGGTGTCACTAAGAATGACCATCCGACGTGCCCGTTCTTCGAGCGACAGGTGGACCAACTGGTGCAGGGGATAAGATGCTCCACCTGCACCACCACTGCTGGTGCAGGCCAGGACAAGACGCTCCACCCGGTGCGTATAACGCAATGCGAACTCTTGAGCCACCATGCCCCCAAAGGAGATTCCTATAACCGGACAACTATCCCAACCTATTGCGCTGAGCAACCCATCGGCATCATCAGCATAATCGGCTATTGAGTAAGGGATATCCGGACGGGAAGTTTGACCGAGACCGCGCTGATCATAAGCAAGTATTTTAAAGTGCCGTGCAATCGGCATCTCGAAAATATTGGGTGAACGGCGCAGGTCACCCCCTGTGCCGCTGATGCTGAGCAGAGGCGGGCCTGTGCCGTGTATTTCGTAGTATATTTGAATGTCGCGAACGGAAATGATTGGCATGGCAAGTACTCCACAGTTGTTTTGAAATATTTGTTTGCAACGTGGTCAAGGATAAAGTAGCTTACACTTTTGAGCAGAGAAGTTGGCCGAAAAAAGGCGCAAAAAACGCAAAAAGAATCTTTGACAGGATAAACAGGATGAACTGGATAAGATTCTGGTACAAATCCTGTAAATCAGATACGTAAGCTGCCCTTATTATTAGCACAAACCTTCATTTGCTTACTTGGGACCTGAAAAGTAATAAATGGTTTTCATCGTTGATAGAGATCTGTGTCAAGTTGGGTTAATTGTAGACTCCTGTTTTTGAAGATCCAAATTACTGTAGGTTGAGTTGATTATGTCGGTTTTGGTGATGGCCATAAGGTGCGCTCTTTGGGGTTGATTTGGAGTATTTATGGAATTTATTTGGGAATCTTGAGTGAGACGGTATTATAATCTTGATCTTTTGTAAAGAATATTTGATAGTTATGGGATCAGTGGGTTGAAAGGGAGGATGAGGGTAGCAGTTGCTCTAAGATAATGCGGAAAGGTGGTCATGATCATGGTGTGAAAGTGGTGATATGTAAGGCGTATCTCAGCTTTTTGGTGGCACGGATTGTTTCAGATACGTCAAGGTATGTCAACCTGTTGAAATTATGAGATATCATCTGGGTGCCCCCAGTTCAACTTCAGCCGCTCTTTACCTATGTCCATTATCATTTTCGTCAATCACTTCTTTGGTATCCGAACTGAAGCACTCCGGGCATCAGTCATAGATCTCGCCTGTGAGCAGCCTGGATATTTGGGAACATATACCCCACAAGCTCCATATGGCCCCCAAAAGGACGATAAGGATGTTGGCAGATAAATCCTGCTGGACATTCAATTTCCTGGGAAAGAGGTGAAAATCAAAAAAAAGAGCAACTTTTCAGACACGCAACAGGTTAGGACTACCAGATGTACTCTTCTGCGTTCCTGGGGTGGGTCGAAATTCAACTATAATATAGGAACTGAACCGCTTCGCGGAATGTTACCGAAGGTCACCTCACCATATCTTCCCCATCTTCCCAAGCAAACATAACCTTCCGATTTAACCGATAATCAATTACAATACCTCCCAG
>Ga0307929_1002935_pt1 | contig 10393 bp, 9 predicted proteins | sample AceLakmetage1330_FD_203160 | JGI IMG/M metagenome (GOLD analysis project Ga0307929, IMG submission 203160) | Saline water microbial communities from Ace Lake, Antarctica - #1330 | ecosystem: Environmental > Aquatic > Non-marine Saline and Alkaline > Saline | place: Antarctica: Ace Lake...
TCGACCACCATGTTTGTCGCGACGCCCAGTGGCACTGACATCACGCCAATGACGTTTTCGGACAGATGGTCGGCCAGATCGCCTTCGGCCTTAGCGGCGTTGCGGAACCGAGCGACATCGGCGGCGGGCAAATCGCAGGCGTCAGCGATGGCTATCAGCCGCGCATCGCGGTCAAGATTGTGAAAACCGGGCAGGCGGGAATTGGGCATTTAGGGGCCTTTCAGAACGGGTGCCAAGCCATGCAAAGACCCGGCGGGCTGACTGTCAAGCACAATGGCCCGTCAGAGGGCCGCATTGCATCACCTTGCCAGTTGTGACTACATTTTTTCCAACCACTATTATGAATACAAGAGGGACCAAAATGACGTCGATCCATGAAGTCATCAGCACGCAACCAGCCACCGCCAAGGCAATCGGCGCGCCCGGTCGCCCCAGCCTGACCTATGGCGATCTGGCCTTGTTGCTGGAAACCACCGCCAAGGCGCTAAACGGGTTTGGTATTGGCAGCGGTGATCGGGTGGCGATCGTGCTGCCGAACGGGCCGGAGATGGCCACCAGCTTTCTGGCGGTTGCGGCCTGTGCGTCGGCGGCACCGCTGAACCCGGCCTATAAGGAGGACGAGTACAGCTTCTATCTTGAAGACCTGCGCGCGAAAGCTGTGCTGGTTGAGACTGGCAGCACTTCGCCGGTTTTGGCATCGGCGGCCAAGCTGGGCATTCCGGTTCTGACGATCCACCACGCCGAGGGTGATCCCGCCGGGCAGTTTGGTTTTGAGGCCACTGATCTGACAGGCACGGTGGCGAAAACCGGCTGGTCGGAGGTCGGTGATGAGGCACTGGTTCTGCACACATCGGGCACCACGTCGCGGCCCAAGGTTGTGCCGCTGAGCACGGCGAATGTTCTGGCCTCGGCCAATCATATCAAAACTTCGCTGGCGCTGGGGCCGCAGGATACCGGTCTTAGCATCATGCCTATGTTTCATATTCACGGCCTGATCGCCTCACTTCTGGCGTCGATGGCGGCGGGCGCGCATGTGGTGTGCACGCCAGGTTTCAACGCGCTGAAGTTCTTTCAGTGGTTCAGCGAGGTGCAGCCGTCCTGGTACACTGCCGTGCCGACGATGCATCAGGCGATCCTGGCGCGGGCGGCGCGTAATCAGGAGGCGGTGAAGGCGTCGCGGTTGCGGTTTGCGCGATCCTCCAGTTCCTCGCTGCCGCCACCGGTGATGGCCGAGCTTGAGGAAACCTTCAACTGCCCGGTGATCGAGGCTTATGGCATGACCGAGGCTGCGCATCAGATGGCATCAAACCCCTTACCCCCAGCGGCGCGCAAACCCGGCACGGTCGGCAAGGCGGCGGGGCCTGAGGTTGCGATCATGGATGAGGCTGGCGCGCTGTTACCCCAAGGGGCCAGCGGCGAGATCGTGATCCGAGGCCCGAATGTCACCGCAGGCTATGAGAACAACCCCAAGGCCAATGCCGAGAATTTCACCAATGGCTGGTTTCGCACCGGTGATCTGGGGTTTCTGGATGACGACGGCTTTCTGACGATTTCGGGCCGCTTGAAAGAGATCATCAATCGCGGCGGCGAAAAGATCGCCCCACGTGAGGTTGACGATGTGTTGCAGGCGCATCCTTCGGTTGATCAGGTTGTCACCTTCGCGCTGCCGCATGACAAGCTGGGTGAAGCGGTCGCTGCGGTGGTCGTCTTCAAGGAAGGTCAAACCGCGACTGAAGCAGAATTGAAAGCCTTTGCAGCTGAAAAACTGGCGGCCTTCAAGGTGCCGTCAACCATCCTGATCCGCGACGAAATCCCCAAAGGTGCAACCGGCAAGCTGCAACGCATCGGGCTGGCCGACAAGCTGGGGCTGACGAAATGACCAAGGTTTGCATCTATGGTGCCGGGGCGATTGGCGGTTATCTGGGGGCGAAACTGGCCGGTACTTCGGCTACGGTTTCGCTGGTGGCGCGCGGCCCGCATCTGGCGGCAATCCGGCAGAAGGGTCTGACCCTGATTGAGGATGGCGAAACCTCGGTTCATCGGGTAACGGCCACGGACACTCCCGCCGATTTGGGCGTACAGGATTTTGTGATCGTGACGCTGAAAGCGCATTCCATCCCGCATGTGGTGAAGGCAATGCAGCCGCTGCTGGGGCCGGATACGGCGGTGGTTTTTGCCACCAATGGTGTGCCCTGGTGGTATTTTCACGGGCTGGAGGGTGAGTTTGCTGATCGGCGGCTGGAAACCGTCGATCCCGGCGGGGTGATCTGGGACGGTATCGGCCCAGACCGCGCCATTGGCTGTGTGGTTTATCCGGCGACCGAGATTACCAGCCCCGGCGTGGTTGAACACCGCTCGGGCAACCGGTTTTCGCTGGGGGAGCCATCGGGGGAGAAAACCGAGCGGGTGCAAGTGCTGGCCGATCTGCTGAATGCCTGCGGGCTGAAAGCACCGGTAAGGCCGCGCCTGCGGGACGAGATTTGGATCAAGCTGTGGGGCAATGCCTCGCTTAATCCTATTTCGGCTTTGACCGGGGCGACGCTGGCGGAAATGACGGCGGATGCGGGCACAGCGCAGGTTTTACGCAACATCATGGTCGAATTGCAAGCTGTGGGCGAGGCCTTGGACGCGCGGTTCAGCGTTTCGGTTGATAAACGTCTTGCCGGGGCGGCTGCTGTCGGGGATCATAAGACCAGCATGTTGCAGGATCTTGAGGCCGGTCGCCCGATGGAAATCGACGCGTTGGTATCCGCCGCGCAGGAGCTTGGTGCGCTGGCCGGCCAGCCGACGCCGACGCTGGATACCGTGCTGGCGCTAGTGCAACAAAAGGCCCGGCTGGCAGGGTGTTATGACGGTTAAGCCGGGGCGCAAGGCCGCGCCCCTGATCGCAAGTCTTTCAGAACGGAGGCAATTGATATGCAGATAATCCCAACCTTTAAATCGGCCCTGCTTGGGCTGGTGCTGGTAGGTCTTGGCGCAGCCGCGCAGGCGCAGGACACAACGGCGGATGCGACCGCCCCGGCAACGCTGGCGGCACATCTGAACACCTGTTTCACCCCTGACACGACCACGGATGCGGCCTTGACCCTGTGGCTGACCTATTCCAGCACCGGTGAGGTGGCTGGGGCCGCCTTGTCCGTCGCGCCAGACCCCCTGCACGAGGCTGAGCGGGCCTTGTTTGCCAAAGCGTTGACCGCCTATGTCACCTGCGCGCCAATAGATCTGGGCCTGCTGCCCAAAGACCGAACCTCGGTCGAGGTGAATGTCGCCGGGCTGGGATTTAGTCAGGTGGTGGCGATGGCGGATACCACGGATGCGGATGCGAGCGTGGCGGATAATGAGGCTGCGACCAGTGACCAGCCAGCACCCGGCGGGGCCAGCCGTGCAGATGAAGACGCGTTGAACCTGACGCTGCTGGATCGCCGTGAAATCCAGCGCCGTCTTACGTTGCTAAGCTATGATACGCGCGGGGTCGATGGGGTGTTTGGCCGGGGCACACGCGGGGCGGTTTCTGCTTGGCAGAAAGCTGCGGGCTTTGTTGAAAGTGGCTATCTGAATGCCGAACAGCTTGCAGCGCTGAAGGCCGAATCAGCCGCCGCTTATGTTGAATGGGATGCCCAACCCAAACGCTATGTCGGGCCAGAAGGCTGCTTGCGCGAACCCAACGGCAGGATCATTCGTGGCCGGTCAACGGCCTGTGATCTGTTGTCACTGACCCAATAACGGCGATGCGGTATTTCATCGGAATAGTCCTGGCGCTTGGTTTTCTGATCCCCGGACTGATGATCATCGGTGCGGGGGTCGGGATTTACGCCGACCCCACCAAGTGGGAGGACGCGATGGCGGCGTTTGTCATTGGCGGGGCGCTGTGTTTCATCGGCATCGCGATTTTCGTCGTGGCCCGCAAGGCCCACAGGGATCGCTACCACACCAAGGGTGATCCCAGCGTGATGATCGCGACGATGGCGGCGATGTCGCTGGGGGGTAATGACGATGCTTCATCAGACTGACTGTTGCCGCTAGATCAGTATTTCGATTGAACTTCGCTGTGGTTGAGGCTTAGAAATCCTGCAAACATGGACTTAACAGGCGGGATTGCGATGACCTCAGGACTTGAAACGCTTACTGGCAACTGGTCTTACCCGACCGCCATTCGCTTTGGCATTGGCCGGATCGCTGAACTGCCCGATGCCTGCAAAACCCTTGGCCTGAAAACTCCGCTGCTGGTAACGGATCGTGGGCTGGCGGCAATGCCGATGACCAAGGCGGTTCTGGATGATCTGGCCGAGGCCGGGTTGGGCGGGGCGGTTTTTGCCGATGTTGATCCCAATCCGAACGAAAAGAACTTGGCCGCAGGGGTCAAAGCCTATCGTCACGGCGGGCATGACGGGGTGATTGCCTTTGGCGGTGGCTCGGGCCTTGATCTGGGCAAGCTGATCGCGTTCATGGCCGGGCAAACGCGGCCCGTCTGGGATTTTGAGGATATCGGCGATTACTGGACCCGAGCTGATGCCGATGCAATCGCGCCGATCATTGCCGTGCCAACCACCGCTGGCACCGGGTCCGAGGTGGGGCGCGCAGGCGTTCTGACCAACAGCGAAACCCATGTCAAAAAGATCATTTTCCATCCGAAAATCATGCCTGCCATCGTCATTGCCGACCCGGAACTGACGGTGGGCATGCCAAAGCCGATCACCGCTGGCACCGGCATGGACGCTTTCGCCCATTGTCTTGAGGCCTATTGCTCGCCGCATTACCACCCGATGAGCCAGGGCATCGCGCTGGAAGGCATGCGGCTGGTGCGCGAATGGCTGCCGCTGACCTATACCAACGGCAAGGATATCGAGGCGCGCGCGCATATGATGTCCGCGGCGATGATGGGCGCAACCGCGTTTCAGAAAGGGCTGGGGGCGATGCATGTGATGTCGCATCCGATCGGCGCGGTTTACAACACCCATCACGGTATGACCAACGCGGTGGTGATGCCCTATGTGTTGCAACTGAACCGGCCCGAGATTGAAAACAAAATCTCCTGGGCTGCGGATTATCTGGGCATTCGCGGCGGCTTTGACGGGTTCTTTGATTTCGTCGGCCTGATGCGGGCTGGCCTGTCGGTGCCGGACCGTTTGCGCGACCTTGGGGTTGGGACGGACCGGATCGGTGATCTGGTCGATATGGCGCTTGAGGATCCAAGTTGCGGCGGCAATCCGGTGAAGCTGACCAAGGCCAATATGCGCGCGCTGTTTGAGATGGCGATCTGATTCGGGCTGATTGATGGCGGAAGCACCTGGCTTTTACCTCAGTTGGAAACAATGCCGGGGGCAGGGATTTCACTGTCGCTGGATCTGGCGTGAAATCTGGCAAGATATCCTGATAACCCTGCGAAATCAGTCACTTTTATGACTTTTGTTTGACTTGGCCCATTGGGGCGCTTTATCAAAATGGCAGTTAACAAGACCAAAAAGCTGACCGATCCCAAGTAAGAATTGGGGACTACTCCGAGGTCGTCAGCGAAATCGGAGAATCTCATGTTGTCTTCCAGAAAACGACTGCCGCAGGGTTTGGCGATTGCCTCCCAAAGTGCTGAGTTTTGGCGGCGTCTTGCCCCGGAACTGACGATCTCAGACGCGCAGCCGAATTGTGTCGTCAGGCGGGATGAGTATCGGTCGGAACGCGAACGCATGCGTCTGGTTGATGACGGTTATCTCTATTATCGCCAGCCAGGAATTGTGGCCCCGATGGTCGATATCGCCAATGCGATGGACCGGATCGTCAACGCCGGGCTGCCCGCCGCTTTTATCGGTGTTTATGACGAGGTCTGGTCGATCATCGCCCAGATGCGCGAAGTTGTTGGCGGATTGTTTGGCGGTGAAGCGGCATTGATGCCGGATTTCTGGGCCGATCACACCATCGCAACCGCCGGTCTTGGGGCGCAGCGGCGCTTTCCGGGGCAGGGGGTGTTTGCCGATGGCACTGCTAAAACGGCGGTGATCTGGGTGCCGGTAACGGCAGCAACGACGGAAAACGGCTGTCTTTACGTCGTGCCGGCCGGGCAGGACCGCAACTATGGCAAGCCCGATCCGGAACGGGCCGATGCCTGCTTGCCGGGCATCCGCGCGTTGCCCGCGCAAAGTGGCGATGCAATTGTCATGACCGGTGAAACCTATCACTGGCAGGCCCGGCCTGACCGGCACAGCCGCGACCGGTCCTTGATGTCCCTGACCTGGACATTTCAAAGCGGCACAGTCAGCCCGATTGAGGGCGCGTTGATCGACAGTTATCCCTATGTGCCGTTTGAAACCCGGCTGGCGATATTGGCCAATCAGATGCCCCGCCACCGGGATGAGTTTGCGGGCCAGCCGGTCTGGCGGGCGGTGCAACAGACGCTGGCAAACCGGTTTCCGATCACCGCAAAGGCACAACGCGTCTAAAGCGTTTTGCGTTTTATCTGATGCAGCTACATCGCAATTCACCCGGGTTTGGGGTGACGTGCGATTCACATCAAACGCTAAACGCTCTAATTGCCCTTTTCACTGGCCTGGGTTTCGCGGTATGACGCGCCGTCCAAAACCTAACACCCAGGAGACAAAAGATGGGTTATCGTATCGTCGTCGCTGGCGCCACGGGCAACGTGGGTCGCGAAATGCTGAATATTCTGGCCGAGCGCCATTTCCCCGTGGATCAGATTGCCGCCCTGGCAAGCCGCAAATCCCTGGGCACCGAATGCAGCTTCGGCGATAAAACCCTGAAGACCGAAGACCTGGACACCTTCGACTTCACCGGCTGGGATATCGCGCTGTTCGCGGTCGGTTCGGACGCGACCAAGAAATACGCGCCCAGGGCCGCCAAAGCGGGCTGTGTGGTGATCGATAACAGCTCACTTTATCGCTATGACCCCGACGTGCCGCTGATCGTGCCTGAGGTGAATGCCGATGCGATCATGGGGTATTCCAAGAAGAACATCATCGCCAACCCCAACTGCTCCACCGCGCAGATGGTTGTGGCGCTGAAGCCTTTGCATGACCGCGCGCGGATCAAGCGCGTGGTGGTGTCGACCTATCAGTCTGTCTCGGGTGCCGGCAAGGAAGGCATGGACGAGCTTTGGAACCAGACCAAGGGCATTTATGTGCCGGGTCAGGAACGTGAGCCGAAGAAATTCACCAAGCAGATCGCGTTTAACGTGATCCCACATATTGATGCCTTCATGGAAGACGGCCAGACCAAAGAAGAATGGAAAATGGTCGCCGAAACCAAAAAGATCGTCGATCCCAAGATCAAGGTCACTGCGACCTGTGTGCGGGTGCCGGTTTTTGTTGGCCATTCCGAAGCGATCAATATCGAGTTTGAAGATCACCTTGACGAAGAAGAGGCCCGCGAAATCCTGCGCGAAGCCCCCGGCATTCTGGTGGTCGATAAGCGAGAAGACGGCGGCTATATGACCCCGGCTGAATGCGTCGGCGATTTTGCCACGTTCATCAGTCGTATCCGCCAGGATCCGACCATCGACAACGGTCTGAACCTGTGGTGCGTCAGCGACAACCTGCGCAAGGGTGCTGCCCTGAACGCCGTGCAAATCGCCGAGGTTCTGGGCCAGCGCGTGCTGAAAAAGGGCTAACGCGCCACAGTTGCAATTGGCGGTGACATTGGCCACTCTTCGTTCAAAGCGATTTTGAACGGAGGGTGGTTATGCGATCCATTTTAGTGGCATTTACCGTGGTTGTTTCCTTGGCCGGAAGTGCCGGGGCGGAAACCCCGATCATGCAGACAAGGGTTTCGGCGGTGGCGCTGCACCCGGACGGGGCGCGGATTACGCGTGAGTTTTCTATTGATCTGCCTGCGGGAAATCACCGGCTTGAGTTTCGTGATTTTCAATTGCCGGGTCAGATCGGCTCAATCCAGTTTGATTTTGGCAGCCCGGATGTGGCGATTTCAGGCGTAAGCTTTTTGTCAGGCGGCCTGAAGCCGATGCCATCGCCAGAGGCCCCCGAACTTGCCGCCGCGCGTCAGGCCCTGCGCGCCGCCGAAGCCACGTTGCGCGATTTGACTTATCAGCGTCGCGGGCTTGAGGCCCAGGCCGAAGCCGCGCGGGCCGAAATTGCGTACCTGTCAGGTTTGGGGAAATCCAGCGACGACAGCGCGATGCCCGACGCCACCGCCCTGACCGCCACCAGTCAAGCCATTGGGGCTGCCTATCTTGAAGCCCGCACCACTGCGTTGACTGCTGAACGGGCGATCGAAGATCTGGCGGTTGCTATCGAACAAGCGGACCGCGATCTGCGGGAAGCGCTGGCCTATTATGCCGGGCTGAACCCCGGCACAGGATCGGACGCCTTGGCGTTTGATCTGACTATGCCTGCCGCCTTGTCGGGCAAGGCGACCCTGTCTTACCTGACCCGTGACGCCAATTGGTCGGCGAATTACGAACTGCACCTGACCCAAAGCGGTGCCAAAGGCTCGGCCCTCTTGAACCGGCGGGCGTTGATCACGTCTTACGGGCGCGAACACTGGACCAACGCAGTTGCCAGCCTGTCGACCGCCGAGGTTAACGTCACCACCAATATCAATGACCCGAATGAGCAGATCGCTGTCATCAGGGATGTGGTGCAGTTGAAACTGCGCGCCCAAAGTGAGGCCGACACCCTGTTTGCCGAATCTGCGCCGATGGTCGAGCCGATCATTGTCGCAGATGAGGCGCGCGGTGGTTTCGCCCCTTCAGCCCCGCCGGTTCTGAAAGGTCAGGTGCTGGAATTCAGCCTGCCCGCACCTCTAACCCTGCGCGGTGGCGGTGGTGCGATTGTGGCGCTGGACCGGATGACAATTGATGTCGGCCTGTCGGTCAAGATCGTGCCGGCCATAAGCGACAGTGCTTTTCTGATCGCCCGGATGACAAACGCAACCGGCGGCCCGATCCTGCCAGGCAATGTCTATATCTTTCGCGATGGTGCCTATATCGGGGAAGGCCGGATGCCCGCTGTTGGCATCGGCGAAGAGATCGAGTTCAGCTTTGGGGAATATGACGGTATCGAAGTGCGCCGCGATCTGTTGCAGCGGATTGATGGCGATATCGGCATTATCACCTCAACCAACAACCGGATTGAACGCTACATAACGACCATCACCAATCATCTGGACACCGCGATGCCGATCCGGGTTCTGGACAATCACCCAGTAACCGAACAGGAAGACCTTGTGATCCGCACCATCGCCCGCCCAATGCCAAGCGAACAGGATGTCGATGGCAAGCGCGGGGTCATGGCCTGGCAGTTCCAGCTTGCACCGGGTGATCAGAAAGCTATCGAGTTTGGTTATGAAGCCCAGTGGCCGAAAGACCAACGCCTGATTATTCGGTGATGGGGCGGTGATCAGGCGGCAAGGACCAGGCTGCGCCGAGCGCTGGTGCATTTTCAGATCTGCACGAAACTGTTTGATGCGCCGTCATAGGCTTCGACGCCGCCGGTTGCGATATCGTTCCATAGCCCGTGCAGGGTCAGCTTTTCTTCTTCCACAGCTTCGCTGATGAACGGAAATGTCATCAGGTTTTCAAGCGAGATGACGACGCCTTCGCGCTCCAGCGCTTTGATGCGCGCGGCCTTGTCCTCGATGCCTTTGACGCGCTCGTAACCCGGGCGCAGGATATCCATCCAGCGGCCGACGAAACTCGTTTTCTGCTCCAATTCCGGGGCGGCCCCGGTGCACATCGCGTGGCAGCCGTTCACGCCGCCGCAATTGGAATGCCCCATCACCAGAATATGTGCGACTTTAAGCGATGTGACGGCGTATTCGATGGCCGCTGAAGTGCCGTGGTGATCGCCATCAGGCGAATAGGGCGGCACCAGGTTGGCAACATTGCGGTGGATAAAAAACTCCCCTGTTTCCGCCCCGAAGATCGAGGTGACATGCACCCGGCTGTCGCAACAGGAAATCACCATTGCGCGGGGGTGCTGGCCTTCCTCGGCCAGGCGTTTGTACCAGGCTTTGTTGTCGGTATATTGCGTGGCTTTCCAGCCGTGATACCGCGTCACAAGATAGCTTGGGAGGGGCTTGGCGTAGTTCATGGCTGATCCTGCTCTGTTTCGCGCGACTCTATCGCGAATTCTTCTAAATTTTAAGTCAGAAAATCGTGCGAAACATCTTTGCGCCTAACGGGTTGTTCAAACTGCCGGGTTAGCCTGGGCGCAGGATGGGTAATCTGGGAATGGTGAAATGACAAGTGATGTTTCGCGGCTGCGAGTCGTTGAAAAAGTGTGCATTCATGGGGAGGCGTTGCAGGTGCTGCAATCAGGCCTTGGCCATGACGGATGCGCAGAGGTGATTGAACGCGCTGTCGTGGCGGTGGCTGAACATTTGGGCACAATCGAACAGGCCTTACACCTGGGCGATACGACGGGATTGC
>Ga0307929_1002936_pt1 | contig 10392 bp, 11 predicted proteins | sample AceLakmetage1330_FD_203160 | JGI IMG/M metagenome (GOLD analysis project Ga0307929, IMG submission 203160) | Saline water microbial communities from Ace Lake, Antarctica - #1330 | ecosystem: Environmental > Aquatic > Non-marine Saline and Alkaline > Saline | place: Antarctica: Ace Lake...
TACAACTTTTTTTCAGAGACCTAATTCGGCCAACAGCAGCCACTCACCAAAATTTAGGATCGCGTACGAAAAAACACTTGCACTACTACGCTATTTCTGATTTGCTACCCCGTGAACGGTTACCTTTGCAGCAAGGCGTTCTATCGGAACAATGAACGGGTATTCAGCCCGTGGGGCGGATTGTTGGAGCCGACCAAGGGGATCCTGAACGCTTTGGCTGATGGCCAGAACAGCGTTGAGATCCTGAACGAGTATCATCTGAAAGGTAGGCTGGAACTATATCCGATCGTGGTCATTCCGGAATGGGATTACATTCCACCAGCGTTTAAGAAAGAACTGATCACGTACGTCAAGAATGGCGGAAAGCTCATATGCGTCGGACCGAAGTCGGCGAAGCTGTTCCGGAAGGAACTGGACGTCACGTTTACGGGTCGGCCGACTGAGAAGCCTACTTGGTTGGAGCACAATGACTGGCTTGGTGGCGTGAAGGGTGAACTGCAACGTGTGAAGCTTGGACATCGGGCGAAGGCCTTTGGAAAATTGTACCATGAGAATGACAATGTGGGTCCGTCTGAGGTCGCAGCCAGCATCGTCAATCTGGGCAAGGGCCAGATCGCCGGCATCTACATGTCTTGCGGCGTTTCATACAACACTTGCCGTAATACAGTATTGCGTGATTTTTTGAACGATCTTGTGCGCAAGCTCTACCCCAAGCCGATTGCCGAGGTCGAAGGCTCTCGCCTGGTTGATGTCTCAGTGATGACCAAGGACGGCAAGCTATGTGTAAACCTGGTTAATACTGCTGGCACTCACGCGAATGAGAGTCACTATACGTATGACCAGATTCCCCCGCTGGGCCCTTTGTTCGTGACAATCCGCACCGGCAAGAAGCCTAAGAGCGTACGCCTGCAACCGGCCAACCGGAAGCTATCGTTTACCTACGAAAACGGCGAGATCAAGACAACGATCAAGCGGTTGGAGATCCACAACATTATCGTGGTGGAGTAGAGGGCGCATCAGGAAACCAGCCTCGTTTCAGCTTAGTCTTGGTGGAACACTTCTTCCATATCTGCCCACCACTCGCCTTCTGCGAGATCGGGTAGCGGCTCCTGGCAAGGCATGCACTCGGCCCACCATTTCTGCGTGGTCGAATCGGCTGCCATCTTGGCCCCGTCGGCAGCAAAGTCGGCACCCGTGTACTCAAAGTAGCTGAACAGGTAATGCTTTCCATCTGGAAGTTTACGCAGATAGATTGAGTAGTTCTCGATGTGGCATTCCTTGATCATCCGTACTACATCCGGCCACACCGCTGCATGCAGCTCCTTATAGTACGGAATCTTCTCCTCCTTGACTCCCAGTACCATTCCGTATCGTTGCATGTTTACTCCCCCTGCTAATCCAGAAGCCCAGGTAACATTCCAAGCGGGAAGGCGGCGGGCTGTTCGCAGGTGCTTTCCAGTTCGATCATCTTGCCTTCAACCGACGATTTCTCGTAGGCGTGCATGATCTCGAGCACGTGGTATGCCAGCGAGCCGTCGCAGCGATGGGGGCGGCCACTCTGGATCGCCTGCGCCATGTCGGCGACACCGATGCCGCGTGAGTTGTCACTGTAGGCATGCGTGAAGGTGGCGTTTTTCCAGTCTTCATTTCCCGGGCGGAATACACGAACCGGACCCCCGAACGTATTTGGGTCGGGCGCACAAACGCTGCCGTCAGTGCCATAGATCTCAATAGGACTGTGCGTGTTCTTATGCACATCAAAACTGATGCCTACGGTTACAACACAACCATTGGCAAACACGAGTGTGCCGCTGTAGTGGGTTGGGATGTCAACGGGAAGCGCTTCTCCAAAGTGCTCCTTGCAGGTGGCGATGCGGGACTCATAGCCTTTGGTCGTTACCGCGAAAATTTGTTTCACAGGACCAAGAAGATGTACAAGCGCTGTCATGTAGTAGGGGCCCATATCAAACATGGGGCCGCCACCGACCTGATAAAAGAATGCCGGGTTTGGATGCCATCCCTCCGGGCCACGACCCAGCATGAAGGCGGTTCCCGACAGTGGGCGACCAATCCATCCGTCATCGATAAGTTTACGGCAAGTCTGGAAACCTGCACCGAGAAAGGTGTCAGGTGCGCAGCCAACGCGAAGTCTCTTGGCTGCGGCCGTGTCGATCACACGCTTGCCATCTTCTAGAGAAACGGCCAGCGGTTTTTCGCAATGTACGTGTTTACCGGCTTCCAGTGCCTTGATGCTGACCTCAGCATGCACGGAGGGAATTGTTAGGTTAATGACGATGTCGACTTCCGGCATCGACAGGAGTTCATCAACCGTAACGGCGCGTACGTCATGTTCCTCGGCCGCTTTCTTTGCCGCGTCCATGTTGATGTCCGCGCACGCGACGACTTCTACTGCTCTAAATGTAGAACACCCTTTGAAGTACGCCCCGCTGATATTTCCGCAACCGATGATGCCAATGCCCATTTTGTCTTTTGTGGTCATCGAGAATCCCCCTTAAATGCGCCCCTGCGCGATGCCGGTGGTCGTCAGGTACGTGTAACTCTGCTGTACCGCTTTCATCATGTCGCCATCATAGCTGTCGAGCTCGACCACGACGTACTCGGCGTGTTCGGCGACTGCGGCAGCTGCTACGAGATCAACCTGTCCGGAACCGGCTGGCAGAAAGGGCGTTGAGTTGCTCACCATGATTTTTCCGTCTTCCGTCTCTGCTTCTGTGAACTCACCTTCTGCCGTGACAATGCCGTCCTTGAAATGGAGCAGTTTTCCGCGGGGTCCGATCTCCTTGACGAAATCAGCAGGAACTCGTCCTGCCCGTGCTACCCAGAATAGGTCGGCTTCCCAGAGTACCGTCTCGGGGGTATTCTCAAGAAAGGTGCGATAGCCCGGATGTCCATCAATTTCGAGCAAATCCCAATCGTGATTGTGGTAGCCTACCTGAAGCCCGTGTTGAGCGGCAACCTCCGCCGCTTCGCAGTAGAGCTCCGCCAGCGCCTTGATGGAGTCGGTGCTCTTAAAGTCCTCACTGAAGTTTGGCGGACACCCTGTTATGATGAACTTGTGACCCATCGTTAGCGCATCGTCGATGATTTGGTTCTTGTTCTCGCCAATCGGTAGCGGCCCATGACAGGACGGTGCTTTTAACCCAAGGTCTTTGAAGAGCTTGGAAGCCTGACTCACGGATGAGCCGGGATAGCCAGCAGGCTCCATATTCACAAACCCCATCTCGGCGATGGCGCGGATTGTGCCTTCGTAGTCAGCGGCGGCCTGTTCTCGAACACTGTAAAGTTGAACTGAAATCTGAGGAACCATAATATCTCCTTTGACTAAAACAACATATGCGTGAGTGACATTGTTAACAATATCGCATAGAATCTGTACGTCAATTGACAAAAACTATGATTTTGGGACAAACCATGCAGGAAGCACTCAAGAGTATGGGATACTATACGAGTCCCCGCGGAGGGGCGCCATCCCCACACCCTTTGGAGCAGGGGCGCCTGCTTTTTGAGTTGATCACGGCGGGGGGCGTCTACGCACCGGACAGCGATAGACTCTGCCGGCCTGGGTGGGTTTTTGTTCATTGCCCCGGAGAGAATACCGTCTGGCGTGCAGAGCCCGAGGGTCACTATGAATGCCTGACGGCCTCCTTTGATCTCGCGCACATCACGCGACCGGAATCATGGCCCCGAATGTTTCAGTGGCAAGACGCAGACGCTGCCGTGACGTTTGCCCACGAAATGCTCCATGCATTTCATCACACAGCAGTCGACAGAGAAATCCTCGGTGACCTCGTGTGGAGCCGTTTACGGTTTCAACTCGACCACTTCAAGCGACAGCAAAGTCGGCGAGACATCCCGCCGCGCGTGTCGGCCGTTATGGCATACATCGACAAACACTTTTCCGAAGCGCCTAGCATTGATGTTCTGGCGGATCATGTGGGCCTGAGTGCATCCCATTTGCATGCCCGGTTTCAGAACTTCGTTGAGATGACTCCTCACCAATACGTGATTCGCAGGCGCATGCAGTCTGCGCGCCATCGCCTTGCCACCACGATGGACCCCATCAAGAGCATTGCATCCGATATTGGTTACGCCAACACCGAGAGTTTCTGCCGAGCCTTCAAGCAGCACTTCAAAACAACTGCAGCTGACTATCGAAAAACGTACATGATCTATCGCTAAACCCGAGGGTTGGGCCAAGACGGTAGGAAACGAGATAAATTGGCCTCCATATGCGGTGCCGCGTGGCGTTTCGCATATGGAGGTCCTATAGTCCACGGCACGCTAATCGTGTCCGCTGCTCACCCTTCTGCAGATGCGCCTTGACCGTTCTCGAAGTAGTCCAGCCACTGCGGCGGCAGTGGTGGGATTGGCTGCATAGCACCCCCGGTGCGCATGGACTTGTGCCCCATCACGCCGACCGCGACTGCCTGGCGGGCTGCTACCGGTGAGGTGCGCGTCCGGATGCCGTCTCGCACAAAGTGCAGGAAGGAATCCACAATGTCGGGGTCGGAGCCTCCATGCGAGCCCTCCACCGCTTTGAGCTTGTGGATGACGTCTGGGGTTGGACGCCCCCCCCGCTGCGTCCAGACGTGCACCTCGCACTCGCCACTGTCACCGATGTTCTCCAGCCGTCCCTGGGTGCCGATGAAGGTGTAGTTGCGCTCGCTGTCGGGCGTGTAGTGGCATTGCAGATAGGAGGCCTGGACGCCATTGTCCATCTGCAGCATGATCATGTTGTGGTCCTCTACGTCGATCTGCGGCGACATACCCACCTGCGAGAGCGGAGGCCAGTTGCTCTGGTGCCAGGAGGCATCCCCCCGCGCGCTGCTCTCTCGCCGCTTGCACTTGTCATAAACCGAGAGCATCCCCATCCCCACGACTGACGTCGTGTAGCCCCCAGCCAACCAGTGGATCACGTCGATGTCATGCGCCCCCTTCTGCAGTAGCAACCCATTGCTGTACTGCTGCTCCGAGTGCCAGTCCTTGAAATAAGCATCGCCGCCGTAGCCAATGAAGTGGCGGCACCATACCGCCTGGATCTTTCCAATCACCCCTGAGTCGATGATCTCCTTCATTTTCAGAATCGACTGGAAATGGCGCATGTTGTGGCCTAGAAACAGCTTCGAGCCCGTCCGGTATGCCGTCTCCAGCAACCGGTCGCACCCTTCGATCGTGATCGCCATCGGCTTCTCGAGATACACCGCCTTGCCCGCCTCCAGCGCTGCTGCCGCTTGCTCCTCGTGCAGAAAATCCGGAGTCGTCACAAAGACCGTCTCGATATCTTCTCGAGCCAGCACCTCCCGGTAGTCCGCCGTCAGCAGTAACCCCTCCGAGCCTATACGTTCCCCAAAGGCTTTAAGCGCCTCTGGATTTGTGTCCGCTCCTGCCACAACCTCAAAGCCCTCCTCTGGTCGATGCGCATAATTGGCCACATTGCCTCTGCCACCCGCCCCGATCACGCCGATTTTCAATGCCTTCATCTCTGACCTCCTTCTGTCCATTGCACTTACGTTTCCCACATTTAAAATTGAAGGGGCAATCAATACCGCCTCATCTTCCCGGCGTCAACTCCTCTCCGTCCTTCCGACGTGGATCTCCTTATCGGTGATGGGCAAAGGCGAAGAAAGCGCTGGGCTGGGAGCCAAAAGTGAAGTTTAAGGAACTGGACCGACTTATGGTTGATGCTGATCTCGCATTGGCACGTCATGAGCTTGCTGTTTGGCACAGCACGGGGGAGGTAGAGGCATGAGTTCGTTTGAACGCGTCTATGTTGTGGGACATACTGGTATGGTTGGGGACGCGCTTGTTCGACGATTGCTGCACTATGGATTCGAGGCGACAATAACGGCAACGCGTCAGGAGGTCGATCTCTGTGATGCCGACAAACATATATGGTCCGCATGACAACTACGGTCTCATGAACTCTCATGGTTTTCCGGATTTTCTACGAAAGTTTCATGATGCAAAAGTCGACGGGACTGCCTCTGTCACGGTGTGGGGCAGTACGCTGAGAGCGTTAGGGTGGACGCTGCGTATTGGTTTGCAAAAAGGGCTGGAGCAGACATACGTGGCATTTTTTGAGGAGTCAGAAAATGGCGCTTTCAGGGACTGTTGATATCCCGTGTGAGGGCGTGGAGTGTGGAGAGTAGACTGTAGAGAGTAGACTGTAGAGAGTGGGAGGAATCCCGGCTCTTGCAAAACATCAGCGGGGCGAGGGCGCCCGACCTCCATTTTTGTAGAACTTCGTAAGTCTCGGCGATGGAGGTGGCCTGCCCTCGGGCCGCAGATTTGAGGAGAAACTTGGTCGAGACGGCCCGTGTTATAACGCCCAATTCAACCGTTGTGTTGTGGCAGGAAGATCGAGAATGTTGTTCCATTCTCTGGGGATGATTCTACGGTGATATCGCCTTTGTGGTCGCGTGCAATACCGCGGGAGATGGAGAGGCCTAGTCCGGTTCCTTTTCCCTTGGGCTTGGTCGTGAAGAAGGATGTAAAAATGTCACTACGGTGGTCCTCCGGGATGCCCGGACCGTTGTCAGTAATTTTGCATACCCAGCAGTCGGTTCCCTCAAAAGGTGCGGGAACGACATCTATTGAGAGCGTAGCCGGCTTCTGATCGGCAAGCGCATCACAGGCATTGGCGATGATGTTAACAAAGATCTGCTCTAGCCGATTAGGGCTTCCCATAATGTAGTGCTGTCCCTTTGCTATATTGCAGGACATTGAGATCTGGCTTTGTTTGAACTTGCTCGCGGTTAAAAAGAGTGCATCGTTTACCACAGCTTCGAGATCGACTATTTCGTGGGCCTCGGCTGTGCCGCGAGAAAAATTGCGTAGGTGGTCGGCGAGTTTCTGAATGGTTCCTGCGGCCTTTTGGACGTCTGTAGCGAATCGTGCGATCGCCTGCACCTGTTTCGAATCTGTTCCCGCAAGTGCGCTGATGCTTCGCATGAGAAGCTCGTTAGAGAGCAGGACAATCGTGAGCGGGTTGTTAATGTCGTGTGCGACTCCTGAGGCGAGCTCTCCGATGGCTGCAAGCCGACTGGCATGGATGAGATTGTCCTCAAGTTCTTTAATTTTGCGCATATCGCGGAGAATTGAAAACGTGCGCAGGAAGGTGCCGTTATCATCATAAATGCTGAAGGATCGAATTTCGACGGGAATGTGTTCTCCGCCTTTTGTCATCAAAACGCTTTCGACGCGCTTATCACCTTTGCTCTTTAGATCCGTGAACCCCGCTTCAACCGCCTTGATGATTTCGGGGGCGTAGAGTTCCCGTATGTTCATCGAGAGTAGTTCTTCGCGCGTGTATCCGAGTAGGTTTTCGGCGGCCCGATTGGTGAATATGATGTTTCCGTTTTCGTTGATGGAGTGGATGATATCCGGAAAGTTCTCGAGGATGATCTCAAAGATCTCCGCATTTTGGATCTCGGTATCGTTGATTATCATCCTACTCATAATAGTTCTTTCTTAAAAAGGTTCTATGGAGAACATTGCGACCGCCCCTTTATAAATAGCACGCCCATGATTTCAGTGTCAAAAGTAAAGGCCACATTCCATTTCCGCATTTTCGAGAATCCTCGTCTTGTTTCTCATGCAGAATCCGGTAGAATTCTCGTAATCAATTCATGACGGACCGTTATTATAATTTGACGGCGCGCTTTCGATTTGGGCAACACGCTGTTGAAACGATATTAAAATTAAGGATGAGTGGTATGGAAACGAAGATGAATGGGCAGGGACGGGGGAGAATCAAGGTGGGTTTGGTTGGCATTGGACGAGCAGGTTGGGGAATGCACCGTCCCGAGCTGGCAAAGGTTGAACGACTATTTTCTATTGTTGCGGCCTGCGACCTAAAGGCGGATCGTTGCAAGCGCATGGCGGATGCGGTGGGTTGCCGCACCTATCGCTCTATTACCGACCTGATTGCCGATCCAGAAGTGGAGCTTGTCGACATCGCGAGCCGATCGCCAGAGCATGTTGCCCATGCCGTTGAGGCCTTGAGGGGTGGAAAAATTGTGTTGCTTGAGAAGCCGATTACGTTGAGCTATGAAGAGGCAAAGACGCTTAAGAAGGCAGTGGCGCGCTACAAAGGGCAGCTCTATTTTCGCCATAATCGGCGTTTTGAACCGGCTTTTCAGCACGTACGCGAGATTATAGATTCGGGTATTCTTGGGGATGTTCACACCATGAAGTTCTGTCGCAATAGTTTTCAGCGCCGTGACGACTGGCAGACGATTATGGAATGTGGTGGCGGGCAGCTCTTGAATTGGGGGCCGCACATTATCGACCATGCTTTGCGTCTATTGGATGCGCCTGTTGTTGACATGTGGAGTCACCTGAATCGAATTGCCGCCGTCGGGGATGCAGAAGATCACCTCAGAATTATCTTGAAGGGAGCCAATGAACGTGTGGCAGAGGTGCAGATTTCGGGTGGCGCGGCTATCAGTGAACCGGAATATACCGTGCATGGTTCCCGCGGTTCCCTGATCTCTGTCACAGAAGGGTTCAAACTTCGTTACGTTTTGCCTACGCAGAAATTTTCTAGAATTCGGGCTAAGAAGCAAAGCCCAGCAATTGATGCTGGCTTTGGGAATAATGAGAAACTGAAGTGGATTGAAAAAGTGATTCCAGTGAAGCCAAAGCTAAAGGTGAATATGGACTCGACGATTTGGAAATGTCTCTATAAGACCATTCGCAAAGGGGAGCCTTTCCCAATTACGTTTGATCAAGCGTTGTCTGTGATGGACGTTATCAGCAAGGCGCGTAAGGGGACGCGCTTTGATGCGACCGTGTGATCGAAGGCTGCTAGTGGACGACGAAGATGGTAGAAGCAAGGCGGATGTCCTGACTCGCATTCAGGAATCCGCGGGAGTGATTGGTTGGCCCCGTCCACGTAAAATCGGCGTAGACTTTTCCAATCCCCGTCAACTGCAATGATTGCCCCCCGGGCGTGGTGTCGGGTTCGTTGACGCCAATGTCTGTGCTTTCGACGCCGTCTGCAGGCCCTTCTACGGCCACAAAGGTTCCTTCGTAGCTGAGGAACTGCAAAAGATTTGTGACGCCCTCTGATTCGCGAACAAGTGCAAGGCCCTCGGGATCCGTACCTCCGTTTTGCAGACCTACCCAGTCGAACCAGACTGCACCCCGACTGTTCTTTTCATCATCAATCGCGCCCGAAAGGGGCAACCTTCCTCCAGAGACCACTTCGCCGTTATAACCGTTGTAATGATAGACTGCGTAGTTCGAGAGGTTCCAGTTTGCGGGGCCTGCAATCTCGAAGCCTTCATTGGTGTCGGAGCTGTCGTTGTCGTAGTGAATTTCGTTGAACCATATATGCCCTGGGTCGAGTTGCGAAATCAGGGCCGTGATGGTGATGCGGTTTGTGCCGTCTTTGTCGCTTGCATCGAAAGCAAAGTCATAGTTGCCGACAGCGGTAGGTGTCCACGTAAACGTTTGAGAGATTGGGGATACGCTGCTTGTGGTTGAAAACGATGCGCCGGCTGGAAGGTTGTCGCCCGAAAGGGTTATCTCATCTGCAAGGTCGAGAAGGTTTTCGGTAGCGCTGACTGTTAGAGTGATTTCGTCACCTACGCGAGCATAGACATTGGTTTCAGATGGGTTTATTACGATTTCTGGAATGGAGTCAGCAAATACCTCGGTTTCGATGACATGAATATTGTCAAATCGGTGAACCTTTCCTTTTGTACTGTTGCGGGTACGGACAACGACAACGAGACTTGTGCCGACAACGTACTGCTGTGATGCTTGAATGGGTGTTGCTCCAAATTGGTTTGAGAGGCTTCCATTGTTCTGAAAAAGGGTTTCTGCACTACCATTCGCTTGGTACGCCACCTTGATGTAGTCGGAATCTGTCTGGGTTCCGGTTTCGGAAATGTCGACGCTTACGTCAACTGGCGAGTTCGTGCTAATGTCTATGCTTTCCGTATACCAGACACATTCCTGGTCAAGGTCTGACCCAGCAAAGAACTCTCCGAGTGTGGTGTTGGAGCTGACCACAAAATATCCATTTGACGAGAATGGGTCGTTTGCGGTGATGCCCCAGTTAGTGATGCCCGTCATGTTTGTGATTGAAGGGGCTCCTGCCTGAATGCCCGTTCCCGTGAGCCCGCTAAAGTCTTCAAGCCAAACATCATCGGCATGCGCTGTAGAGCCGATAAGTAGTATGACGATCAATAGTGAAGCAATACGGGATTGTTTCATACTCATTCCTAGGGTGTTTGTGTTCTGGGTTGAAATGCTCTCATTCTGGGTAACCGTTCACGGGGTAGCAAATCAGAAATAGCGTAGTAGTGCAAGTGTTTTTTCGTACGCGATCCTAAATTTTGGTGAGTGGCTGCTGTTGGCCGA
>Ga0307929_1002937_pt1 | contig 10391 bp, 10 predicted proteins | sample AceLakmetage1330_FD_203160 | JGI IMG/M metagenome (GOLD analysis project Ga0307929, IMG submission 203160) | Saline water microbial communities from Ace Lake, Antarctica - #1330 | ecosystem: Environmental > Aquatic > Non-marine Saline and Alkaline > Saline | place: Antarctica: Ace Lake...
TCGCAAATACTATCTCATTATTCTTATTTACCTGCCAAAACCCTTGAAACTTTAAAAACGATAATCTATTAGACCCTTTAGTGTCTGATTTAAGCTGAAAAATTAACTGGTTAGCAGTATGTTTTTTTATTGTTCCTTTTAACAATAATTGCTGTTTATCAAATTGTTGTTTATCCTCTAAAGTTAACAGTAAATCATGCTTTTCTGTTAGTGACCATTTGCCCTTAAACTTAATTTTCTCCGGAAATTTATACTCTCTGCGCCAATGAGAAAATTCGATAACTAGATAAACAAGATTATTCTGTTTATCTACAGAAAAAATACCTTTTATTTCTAAAAGCTTATTTTTAGCAGAAGGGTTAAAGTAGAAAAGTTTATTTTTGATGAAGAGGAAGTGGCATTTATTAGCAATCATTGTTTTAAAGTCCTAAGTTAACGATAGATGACGGACGATGGAAGATGGACGAGGTAGAAAAGAGAAAAGATGGAAAAGTTACAGTCTCAAACCCCCTACAGGGATAATTCAACTAGATGTTTTTCTTACGAAAAACATAAGTTTCAAACCCCCTACAGGGATAATTCGACTATGTAACTTTTCTACGCCTTTTGGCGTGGAAAAGTTACAGTCTCAAACCCCCTACAGGGATAATTCAACTAGATGTTTTTCTTACGAAAAACATAAGTTTCATTAAAACAAAGTGTAGATGAATGGGGTGACGACTGAGTTTTGTCCGAGAATAATTATTGCCCCCAATAGAAGTAAGACAATAACTATTGGTGTGATCCACCAGAGCTTATTAACCATTAAGAACTTCCAGAATTCCTTAATTATTGATAGTTTGCTCATTTTTTTTTGACTCTTCTCTTCACCCTCTAATCAGTATTGATTTTCGTATTCTTCTTTAGATGATACACTATTCTTATTCAAAATCCAATAGCTTTTTTCCTGTTTATCGATATGTTCATCTAAAAACTGTTTTCTGCATAGCTTTGCCACAAAAGCAGTAGGCACAACAGCTAAGCAATAAAGAAGAGTTAGTATCACCCGAGTCATAACCAAGCCAATAACAACTGCCAGAGACATCCAAACTTTTTGTATTGGTTTTAATAGCTCTGGTTTTAACAAGCCACAGAACAACAACGCAAAAGAAAAATAAATCGGTAAATAATAGTTTTTCCCCTTAAACAACAATATTGCTCCCAAAATCCCCAAAGCTATTCCTACTACTAATCCAAATTGGCGCAATTGGGCTTTTTGAGATTTAATATTACGTATTTCCTTTAATATTTCGCTCATTTTATTTGATCCCTATTTTTCTCAATCATGAAATTTCCCATAACTAAACAGTCAATATTCGTGTGCATAAAACATTTATAAGCATCATCCGGCGTACAAACTATCGGTTCGCCGCGAACATTAAACGAAGTATTGATAACGACCGGGCATTTATATTTTTCGTTAAACTTAGCTATCAATTTATAATACAATGGATTGTCTTCTCTGCTGACAGTTTGAACCCTTGCAGAATAATCAACATGGGTAACTGCCGGAATTTGGGAACGTTCGATGCTTAATTTATCTAAACCAGAGAGATTTCTACTATCAGAAGTTATCTCTTTTCTGATTTCTTTTTTTACCGGAAAGGTCAACAGCATATAAGGACTTTCTCTGTTTATTTTGAAATAATCTGCTGCTTGTTCAGCAATAACTGAAGGCGCAAACGGACGAAAGCTTTCTCTAAATTTTATCTTTAAGTTCATTATTTTCTGCATTTTAGCTGAACGGGCATCACCAATAATCGAACGATTTCCTAATGCCCGTGGCCCAAACTCCATTCTTCCTTGGAACCAGCCAATAACCTTTTGTTCGGCGATTAAATCTGCGGTTTTTTCAATGATTTCTTCCTGACTAAGCTCAATGTAAGCAATATTATTTTTTTTAAGATAATTTAAAATAAACTGGTTATCAAATTCCGGCCCCAATAGAGATCCCTGCTGAGCATCTTTTTTGCTATCAGAGATCCGTTTATTTCCTAAATACTGATACCAGACAAATAGTGCCGCTCCTAAAGCTCCTCCGGCATCTCCGGAAGCCGGCTGAATCCATAAATCGTCAAAAATACCTTCTCGTAATATTCTTCCGTTAGCTACGCAATTTAAACCAACTCCTCCGGCTAAGCATAAATTTTTCATTCCCGTAGCTTTGCGAACATGACAGGCTATACGTAAAATTATCTCTTCTGTTGCTTTTTGTACCGAAGATGCTAAATCCATGTGTTTCTGAGTCAAGCATGACTCTGGCTTGCGCGCTGGCTCATCAAACAGTCGCTTGAACCGTTTATTAATCATTGTTAGGCCTGAGCAATAATTAAAATATTTCATATTCAATTTAAACGAGCCGTCATCTTTTAAATCAATTAGCTCAGATAAAATTAAATCTTTATAGCGCGGTTGGCCATAAGGAGCTAGCCCCATTAACTTATATTCGCCAGAATTTACTCTAAAGCCTAAATAATAAGTAAACGCTGAATAAAACAAGCCTAATGAATGAGGAAAATTGAGTTCTGAAGATATTTGAATCTTATTATCTTTAGCTAGACCATAGCTTGTTGTTGCCCATTCCCCCACTCCATCAGCAGTAAGAAAAGCAGACTCTGGAAATGGTGAAGGAAAGAATGCAGATGCAGCATGAGACTGGTGATGCTTGGGAAAAATAATTTTCCCCTTAAATTTTAGCTCTTCGGCAATAATATCTTTTATCCATAATTTTTGCTTTACCCATAGCGGCGCTGCTTTTAGGAATGATCTTAAGCCGAAAGGAGAATAGGCTAAATAAGTCTGCAAAATACGTTCAAACTTAATAAACGGTTTATCGTAAAAAGCAACAAAATCTAAATCCTCTCTATTTATTCCTCCTTCGGCCAAGCAACAATTTATCGCATTTGTTGGAAAGCTAGAATCATGTTTTTTGCGGGTAAAACGTTCTTCCTGACAGGCAGAAATAATCTTTCCGTCTTTTACCAGGCAAGCTGAGCTATCATGATAAAACGCAGAAATTCCTAAAATATTCATTGGTGTTATTCTAAAAAAATTAATTGAAGGTGATTATTTAAAAAAAGCACGCAGTGTTTTAATTAGATAATTAATTTCGTTTTGTTTTAAGAACGGATGAATCGGCAAAGATAAAACTTGCCGTGAGGCGTCTAAGGCGTTATTTAACTTACCAAAACAGCGAGCATTACTAAACGCACCCATACTCTGCATTGTAACCGGATAATAAACTCGTGCGCCTATCCCATTGCTATTCAAATAGTTAAGAAGCTTATCCCTTTGGCCAGAAACCCTAATAGTGTATAGATGGTGGATGTGGGAAAAGAAGGATGAAGGATGAAGGATAAAGGATAAAGGAGTTTGGAGTTGGGGGATATTTTTAAATGCTTGATTGTACTGATTGGCAATTTCTATCCGTTTTTTATTAAACTTATCAATATATTTTAATTTAGTTAACAAGATTGCCGCTTGCAGCGAATCTAAGCGAGAATTAAATCCTAAATATTGTGCACTATATTGTTTTTTCTGACCATGGTTTCTTAAGATATTAATTACTTTTTGGACACTTTTATTGTTTGTCGTAATTAACCCTCCGTCTCCAAAAGAACCTAGATTCTTAGAGGGAAAAAAGCTAAAACATCCACAGTCTCCTAATGAACCAACTTTTTTTCCTTTATGTTCAGCACCAAAACTTTGAGCGGCATCCTCCACAATAAACAGATTATACTTCTTAGCAATTTTACGGATTTTCTCCATATGGCAAGACAAGCCATACAAATGAACTGGCATAATTCCTACAGTATTTTTGGTGATTGCCTTTTCTATTTCTTCAGTATCAATGTTGAATGTTTCAGGATTAATATCCACAAATACCGGTTTTGCACCACTGCGCAGAATACTTTCAGAAGTAGCAATAAACGTAAACGGAGTTGTAATAATTTCGTCTTTAGAATCAAAACTTTCTTTGTGTTTTAATTTTAAAGCCAAGGCACTCAGCGATAAAATTAAAGCATCTGTTCCGGAAGCAACACCCACAGCATATTTTACATTCAAATACTGGGCAGCTTTTTTTTCAAACTCACTTACTTTTGGCCCCAAAATCCACTGCTGACTATTTAAGCAATCTTGGATTTGCACTTGGATTTCCGGCTTTAGGAATTGGTATTCGCGATGTAGGTCTAATATAGGTACATTCATTATTTAGTTTTATATACGATAGACGATTGATGATGAGACGACCGTTCACTACGTTCACTAAGAAGAAATTTTACAAAAAGAATCAGCCTTTTTCTCCATCGTCTTTAACATCGCAAATATATGTTCATATTCTTGATCTAACTTATTAAATTCTTCGTTATTGATATAATTACAGGCTGAAGCAAACTCTAACCAAGTCTGAGTTTCAGCTGCTTCTGCTGCTGAATCAGACAATTTATTAACAAACATAGCCTTATACCTTCTCTTTCGCCAACCCTCAGCAAGATTAGCACAAACTGACCTAGATGATCTACGAATCTGATCTATTAATGAATATTTTTCTTCTTTAGGAAAACTTTTAGAAATCTTAAATATCTCCATTGCTGCGTTAAAAGCTTTCTTATATACTTCTAAATCCCTTACGCTCCCTATTTTATTCTTCCTCTCGTCTATCATCTTTTCATCCATCTTTGACTAGTTTTTTTCTAAAATAGTCTATGGTTTTGGTGAGGCCTTGTTCTAGGGTGGTGGTTGCTTGCCAGTTTAATAGTTTTTTTGCTTTATCGGCATTTGGTTTTCTGCGTTTAGGATCGTCTTCGGGCAATGGTAAATATTCAATAGTTGATTTTGATTTAGTTAGCTTAAGCACTGATTGTGCCAACTCGTTTATTGTAAACTCTTGAGGATTTCCTAAGTTTACCGGTAATTGATAGTCGGTTTCAAACATCTTTAAAATACCTTCAACTAAATCATCAACATAACAAAATGAACGCGTCTGCTGGCCTTTTCCATATATTGTTAATTTTTCTCCCTTTATTGCTTGAACAATAAAGTTCGACACTACTCTTCCGTCATCAGTGTCCATATTCGGTCCATAAGTATTAAATATCCTTACAACTCTTACATCTAGGCCATGCTGACGCCAATAAGCGTAAACTAAGGCTTCAGCGCCTCTTTTTGACTCATCATAACAACCCCGCACACCAACTGCATTTACATTCCCCCAGTATTCTTCTGTTTGTGGGTGGATTAAAGGGTCACCATAAATCTCTGAAGTAGAAGCTAATAAAAACTTTGCTTTCTTTTTTTTAGCAATGCCTAAGCAATTATGGGTACCTAACAATCCAGACTTTAAAGTTTTAATCGGATAGTTAAGGTAGTGTTTAGGAGAAGCCAAAGAAGCAAAGTGCATTACCCAATCTAATTGTTCATCTAAATATAGGCTTTGCGATATATCGTGCTCAATTAACTTAAAATGAGGATTTTCCAATAAATCTTTGACATTATTTTTAGAACCAGTAATAAAATTATCTAAACAAATCACAGAATGCCCCTGATCAATTAGCCTTTTGCACAAATGAGACCCGATAAATCCGGCTCCGCCGGTTAATAAAATATTCATACTACCACCTTTATTTATTATTTTTTATACTTTATGATTTTCACAAACTGTTACAATCTATAAAAACTATTTTTATGTTCTTCCGTAGTCATCTTCTAATCTTTCAATATCATCTTCTTCTAAATAACTGCCAATCTGGATTTCTAATACTTTTAATGTCTTATTTCTACAATTTTCCAAACGGTGCACAGCATCCTTCTCTATGGAGATAAATTGATCTTTGCTCAAAATAGTTACCTTATCTTTGTTTGTAACTTTTGCCTCACCCTCTAAAATTACCCAATGCTCAATACGTTGTTTATGTTTTTGAAGGCTTAAACGCTTAAGCGGTAAAACTTCAATAGTTTTGACCTTAAACCCTTTTCTCTGGTTTACGACTTCCCAATTTCCCCAAGGTCTTTTTGCTTTCATTATGCTTTATACCATTCAATGGTTTTCTTTAGTCCTAATTCAAAAGGAATCTCTGATTTAAACCCAAATTCTTTGTAAGCTTTTGTTGTATCAAGGCTTCTCTGTGGCTGACCATTAGGCTTAGATGAATCCCAAACTAATTTTCCCTTAAATCCAGTAAGCTTGCTGATTAACACTGCTAAATCCTTAATTGATATTTCTCCGCCAGAGGCGGATCCACCTTTGGCGGAAAAACCTGCGCCAATATTTACTGGATCAGATTTATTATATTTTTCAGTAGCTAAGATTATTGCCCGAGCTGCATCATCAACATATAAAAACTCTCTAGTAACTTCTCCGGTTCCCCAAACAACAATTTCCTCTTTTTTTTCTCTAATTGCCTCAACACATTTTTTAATTAATGCGGCAATTACATGAGAAGATTCCGGATTAAAATTATCACCGGGTCCGTAGAGATTAACCGGAAGAAGAAATATTGAATTAAAATTATACTGCAGGCGATAGCTTTGAGACTGAACCAGAAGCATTTTTTTAGCTAAACCGTAAGGCGCATTAGTTTCTTCAGGGTAGCCATTCCACAGGTTATCTTCACAAAACGGAACCGGGGTAAACTTAGGATAAGCACAAATAGTACCTAAGGCGACAAATTTCTTAATACTATACCGGCGAGCATATTCAATCAGCTGAATACCCATTATCGCGTTATCATAAAAAAACTTACCCGGATTTTGTAAATTAGCGCCAATTCCTCCGACAACTGCAGCTAAATGAATTACAATATCCGGTTTAGCAGTTCTAAACATTCTAATAATATCTTCTTTTTCTCTTAAGTCATAATCTTCAATTTTAGGCACGAATATGCTTTCCGGCTCTTTTTTCTCAATTAACGGAACCAAATGCCTGCCGAGGAAACCGTCGCCTCCGGTTATCACAATGCGCTTGCCTTTTAGTTCATAGTTCATAGTTCTTCCCAAAGGTTAAGGCTAAGGATAAGGTTAAGATTTCTTTTCTAAAGACGCAATTAAATAATTTAATTCTTTCCATACTTCAGTTATCAAATCTTTTTTATCACTAAAGTCTTTTTTTGTAAAATACCCTACACGATACCCATAAGTCAAATGGCTTCTAACTTCTGACAAGGAACCCCTAGAATTATAATAAAAGTTTAACTTATTCTTAGTATGTTTTCTCCCAAACCCTTCTGCTAAATTTGCTGAAACAGATAACCCAGCCCTTCTAATTTGAGAAGTTAAACTAAAATCTTCTTTCTTGGGAAGCTTCTCCGTAAGTTTAAAGATATTAACTGCTAAATCCATTGATTTTTGCCATACAGGCATTTCCTCAAATGAATTATAATTCATATTTCTTTTTTCTTAACCTTAGCCTCAACCTTAACCTTAGCGGTTTCTAATCAACACGCCACCATCTATTGGGAAATTTTCTCTCTAGAATTGCATCACCTCTGCCAATTGGCACCAATCCTGCTGCACGCATGTCAGCATCTACCATAATTTTTACTAAATCACTAAAACTGACTTTCGGTTTCCATCCGAATTTCTTTTTTGCTTTTTTTGTATCAGCGATTAATGAGTCGACTTCCGTAGGACGAAAATAACGTTTATCTATCTTTACGTATTTCTTCCAATCTAAGTTAACATAGGCAAACGCTTCTTTTACAAATTCCTCCACTGAGCAAGGTTTTCCGGTTCCAATTACAAAATCATCAGAACAACCTTGTTGGAGAATAGTCCACATTGCTTCAACATATTCCGGAGCATACCCCCAGTCTCTTTTTGCTTCTAAATTACCTAAATATAAATATTCCTGTTTATTAGCTAAAATTGCCGCAATCGCCCGGGTAACTTTGCGAGTTAGGAAAGTCTCCCCCCGACGAGGAGATTCATGATTAAACAATATGCCGTTAGAAGCAAATAGATTATAGCCTTCACGATAATTTTTTGCCATCCAATAAGCAAACACTTTAGCACAAGCATAAGGACTGCGGGGCTTAAAGGCAGTTTGTTCATCTTGAGGCGGTTTTGCTCCGCCAAACATCTCTGAGCTTGAGGCTTGATAGTATTTTATTTTATTTTTGCTTCTTTTAACCGCCTCTAAAATCCTTATTGTGCTTAAAGCCGTAGTATTTCCCGTGTATTCAGGAATATCAAAACTGACCCGAACATGAGATTGTGCACCCAAATGATAAATCTCATCAGGCTTGGCATTATAAACCATATTATAAATTTGCTCGGAATCAGATAAATCCCCGTAATGTAAAAAAAGCTTTACCCCTTTTTTATGCGGATCTTTATAGATGTGCTCAATCCGTGAAGTATTAAAAGTGCTAGCTCGTCTAATTAACCCGTGCACCTCGTAATTTTTAGAAAGTAAAAATTCCGCCAGATAAGAACCGTCTTGACCAGTAATTCCAGTAATAAACGCTTTCTTCATAAACTCCCCTAGCATAATCATCAAGTATAAACTAAAATTATGCTTGATTACAAAGATTATTAATTGATTATAGTGATTGACCTATTGGTTCCCAATCACTATAATCCTTCATCCTTCTATTGCCCCTCTTTCTCTGGCTATCGACTATATACGGTTCTTAAACCAATCTGCTGTTGTCTCTAACGCTTTCTGAAAGTTAGTTTTTGGTTGCCAATTCAATATCTCTTTTGCTTTTGAAACATCAGCATGTGTTTTTAATACGTCTCCTGTGCGCTTTTCCAAATAATTCGGCTTTATATTATTAGGAAGAATTTTATTTAACGCGCTAATTAATCCATTGATTGATTGTGGAGCGCCGTTAGCTATATTAAATACTTCTCCGCCTGCATTTTGATTGCTTAGCGCTAGAATATTTGCCTCTACCACATCGTCAATATAGGAAAAATCTCTTTCTTGGCTTCCATCTCCATAGACAGGAGGCTGTTGTCCATTTAAAAGACAAGTTATAAATTTAGGAATAACTACTGCATATTTATTTTCTAAAGACTGCCGGGGACCGAAAACATTGAAATATCTCAAAGCCACTACTTCTAAATTATACAATTTATTAAAAATATACGCATAGTGCTCATCCATAAGTTTAGTTGCTGCATAAGGAGATACCGGTTGAGGCAAATCACTTTCTTTTTCCGGAAAGTCAGTTCTATCTCCGTAAACTGAACTACTAGAAGCAAACACAATCCGGCTTACATTCTTAGCTTTAGCTTTTAAAAACAAATTTAGTGTTCCGGTTACATTAACTCGATGATACTCTAAAGGCATCTCTACTGATTTAGGCACACTACGTAAAGCTGCTTGATGCGAAATTAATTCTATTTCCTCCAGTGCCTCCTCCAATGCTTGAGAGTTAGTTAAGTCCTTTTCAATAAACTTAATTTTACTCAAATTATGCGCAATATTTTCAATCTTGCCTGTACTCAAGTTGTCTAAAACAGTAACTTTTGCTCCTAAAGCTAATAGCTTATCCACAATATGCGAACCAATAAAACCGGCGCCGCCGGTTACCAGTATTTTTTTATCTTTCAACTCATTGCTCATTACATTGCCCCTTTTTTAATTAAAGTTTAACGACATTAGAATAGTTTCGTTTATACACATTGCGAGTGTCAAAAATTGTTTTAGAATTTTTTCTCAAATGTTCATAGTCTACTTCTTGATGATCAGTAATTACCACGATGCAATCATATTTTTTTAAATTATTTTTTGTTAAATTAGTTCTTTTTAAATTAATGCCGTTAATTTTTAAATAAGGCACAAGCGGATCAAAATAATTAACATTTGCTTTTTTTTGTATAAGCTTTTCAATAATATCTAAAGCCGGAGATTCCCTTAAGTCTTTTACATTCGGTTTATAAGTTACGCCTAAAATAAGAATTTTTGCTTTATTTAGTTTTATTGAATTTTTATTTAGTATCCTTTCGACTCTTTCTGTAACATACTCGGGCATAAAGTGATTGGTAAATGAAGCTAAATCAATCATTTTTGTTTTAAACCCTAATTTTTTCGCTTTCCAAGATAAATACAATGGATCACAAGGCAGGCAATGTCCTCCGCATCCCGGACCCGGATAAAAAGGCATAAACCCAAATGGTTTTGTTTTTGCTCCTTCAATGACCTCCCAAACATTCACTCCTAATTTTTCCGCTACAATCGCAAATTCATTAATCAGCCCGATATTTACTAACCGAAAAGTATTCTCCAGTAATTTAACAGTTTCAGCGGTTTCAATTGATGAAACCGGATGGATTTGTTTAATAATCTTTGAATACAAATCTTTCGTTAATTTAGTAGATTTTTTACCAATTCCTCCGACTATTTT
>Ga0307929_1002938_pt1 | contig 10391 bp, 7 predicted proteins | sample AceLakmetage1330_FD_203160 | JGI IMG/M metagenome (GOLD analysis project Ga0307929, IMG submission 203160) | Saline water microbial communities from Ace Lake, Antarctica - #1330 | ecosystem: Environmental > Aquatic > Non-marine Saline and Alkaline > Saline | place: Antarctica: Ace Lake...
GTTTGCGATCATCACTGTTCGTCGCATAAGTGGTTCTCCTGAGTTTGGATCGATCAATTTTGGAAATTCGTTCAATACTTCTGTCATCTCATTCCCTCGTTCTCCGCATCCGATATACACAATCACTTGTGCATCACAGTATTTCGCTAAACTTTGTTGCGTCACTGTTTTTCCAGATCCGAATGGTCCAGGAATACATCCAGCACCTCCTTTCGCAAGTGGAAAGAACATATCCGTTGAACGTCCTCCTGTTTGAAGTGGTTCATCTGGGATTCGTTGCTTTTGTGCTTTTCGTGGATTTCGAATTGGCCAAAAATGACGCATTTCAATTTCGTGTCTCTTATCACCTTCTTTCAGTACTGCTATTTTTTCGGTTACATTGTATTGTCCCCCTTTGATTGATTCTACTTTCGCATTTTGGATCCCCACTGGCACCATAATAAGATGCTCAATCAATGTCGTTTCTTGTACTGTTCCCAAAACATCTCCTTCGCTCACAGTGTCTCCGACTGCAGCTTTCGCTACAAAATCCCATTTTCTTTGATGATCAAGTCCCTCTGCAGAAATACCACGAGCCAAAAAGTGTCCTGATTTTTCCTCAAGCACTTTCAATGGACGTTGGATTCCATCGTAAATAGTTTCAAGAAGTCCGGGTCCAAGCTCGGCTGACAAGGTTTGTCCTGTCAATTTCACTGGTTCTCCTGGTCCAATACCAGCAGTTTCTTCGTACACTTGAATAGAAGCGTTTCCACTGTCGAGTCGAATAACCTCTCCAATCAAACCTTCCTCACCAACACGAACTACCTCATACATCTTTGAGATTTCCATGTTTTCGGCAACCACAAGGGGTCCTGATACTTTCACGATAACGGGGTCTTTTTGCGTCATAGAATTGTAAAAAAATTTCGGCGATATTTTGGAGAAAAGAGCGGAAATGTCAATGGTTTTGTTGAGTTTTTTCGATAAATATGGTAAAATGTCTCGATTTATTTGAAAATCATGAAAATTTTTCAATTCCAGAACGGCGAAAATACTCGGTTTTTATACCAAGAGAGTCCGAAAAAAGATCCCGTTCTACAAGCAACAACAGAGCTGAATCAACAAACAAGAGCTATGCTCGAAGATTTAAAAGTGCTTGTTTTAGAAGGAAACGAAGAAAAACTTAAAGATCTTGGATGGGAAAAAACGACAGACCGAAAAGGGAAACAGAAATGGAAAAAAAAGGAAACGGGCGAAACTGTTCTTTTTATGGATAAAGATAAGGATGGAGAACTCGATCTTGTAAAATACAAAGACACAAAGAAAAAAGAAAAAATAAAAACCTATGCTCGAGACAAAGACGCTTTTGATCCTAAAAATATAAAGAAAATAAAAGCGAAAGATGTAACTGTGAACGAAGGAAAGGAGAATGAATCAACTGTGGATCTTAAGATGAAATATGAAAACAATAAAACAAATGATCTAAAAAAAGTGGTAGCCACTGAAGCGGAGACAGGTCGCACCGTAGCAAAATATAAAGACGACAAAAGGATTAAGACAAAAGGAAATTTTAATGAAGATGTTGTAGCGAGTGCTATTGATCAAAAAACCGAAGATTTTAAAGTTAAAGAAGGAAAATTTGAAAAACAAATCAATGACCTCCTTACGAATTACACAATTCAACCGGGAGATACAATCTCTGATATTGTGAGCTTCTGTAGGGATGCGAATGGAAATACTCCGAAGTGGAAAGACGTCTATGCCGTAAATAAAAACAATCTCCGAAGTGGAAACCCTGATCTCATTTTTCCAGGAGAGAAACTTAAACTCCCTGATGGATATAAACTCAATAGTTCAGCTTTATCTGCGAAGCAGTTGGTAAATTTGAATGAATGGTATGGAAAAAAGAAAGCACTCGAAGTACGAGCTCAACATACAAAGACAGTTGCAAAAGAGCAAAAGGCTACAGCCCAGGTTTCAACACATACGCCAACGGATACTGATCAAGGAGAAGCTGTTCAAACATTGAAGAATGACGAAACTTTATTTCAAATTACGGAAGATTCTGATTTTGCTCGAGAAATGAATAAACTTATGGAGGGGGGCAAGAATAGCATTGAGAGCAATGAAAAAGTGGAACCAATCACACCTGATGAGCTAGTGAATACGTTGAATGAAGCAAACTCTGAGGAAGCTTCTGATGAAGTTGTCAAAAAACTTGAGGATTACCTGCTCATTCCTGAATATACAAATTCTTGGAAGGAAGAAGATTACAACAAAGCTGTCGAAGCTATGGGGATTCCTTCTCAATCTTTTAAATCATTTGAAGCACTAACAGGAACTGAAACTCTTCCAGCTCTAGAAACACGAAGTACGAATATCTCTAACATGTTGGGAGCCGTAAAAGAATGGGGAGTGAAATATAAAAAAATACTCGATAAGAGTGCACCGTTGAAGGAATGGTTTGATGAAGCGATCAACGGTCATGAAACTCGCCTTAAAGAAACCACGGATGCAATTGCGGCACTAGAAAAAAATGCAGAAGGTAAAAAAACAGCAGCATTAGAAGCTATTGATGCTCTCACTGATCCTGCAGCAACAATCCCTGCATTAGCACAAACCCTTGATGACGAAAATGGAAATACAGAAATGCTGGATAAATTTAATGAGAAGATTGAAAAGTTGGAGGCGGCAGAAAGTGCAGAAGGCACCGATTACGACATCGATCAGATGTCTGCTTCCGTAACAACTTGTGCTATTTTTATGGAATATGATGGGAGTCTCAAAAAACCAGAAGACGTAAACACCTCACTTGGTCAGCTCGACTTGAGTTCAAATCTCATTTCGAATTTAACTCTTGACGATATCAAATATTTAAAAAGAGTTTCAAATCTGAGAATCAAAACCGATATTTCTGATGTCTCCTTTTTAGCACCACTCAATAATATAACCGATCTATGGGTAGGCAATGCCACCGGAATCCCAACAACATTGCGAAATCTTACTGATTTATATGCTCCTGCAGCGAGTTTCTATCTTGTGGACTTCCCAAATCTTAAGGAGTTTTCAGGAGCAAATATTCAATCAGCACCCCATCTCCCTGTTGTTGGAAATTTAGCAAGAAACACTCTAGTAATTGTGAATGGGGAAATCAAAACCCTGACAATTCAGGGTCAGAAAGATTATCTTCTAAATACATTTTCCCAAAGACTTCCCGCTATAAAAATAGATAACTCCAATATAGACGAGGTTATCACGGCTCTTCAAGAAAAAAATCTCATTATCAAAAAAATGGAAATGTTTAACATGAAAAATACTACAAATATTCTTGATATTAATGATCTTGATTATTCGGAAATAAACAACCGTAAATCAGACTTAACAGCTCAAGCAAAAGGTGTAATTGATGAGATTACTAATAAAGCAGCAACAATCCCCGATATTGTCACAAAAGTTGATAAATACTTTGGAAATAAGGATATGAAAGAGGCGTTTGACGCAAGGATTACTACTTTGCAGACGGCAGGAATTTAAAACCCCATCATTGTGACATCAAATACTGAATCAACCCCGGGGTTGAAAAATCTTTGATATTTTTGAGAAGAAAGCTGTGATATCAAGGGTTTTGTTGAGTTTTTCCGCTAAATGTGGTATAATATCTGGATTTATTTGAAAATCATGAAAATTTTCCAATTCCAGAACGGCAAAAATACTCGATTTGTATACCAAGAATCTCGGGATAAAGATCCTATTGTCCGGTCATCCGAAGAACTAAGACAAGGAACTCTTGACATGCTTGATGACCTCAAAACTCTTGTTGAAAAAAAACCAGAGGAAGCAAAAAAGAAAGGGTGGAAGGAAATAATCAATAATGACAATAAAAAGAAGTACAAAAACAAAAAGACAAAAGAAGTTTTTGTTCTTCGAAATGATGACGGAGATGAAGAGTTCGAACTCGGAAAATATAAAGACAAAAATGGAAAAACAAAGATAAAATACTACCGACAAGCAACTGAAAATGCTGGGGAGTCGGTAAATTTAAAGAAAATAAAAAATGAAAAAGAGTCAGAATATGATGTAAATGTTAAAAAAGTAAAATATGAAGAGAATAGCGACCTTGCAAAGGTGGTTTTTGATAATAAGGGAAAACGTGAAGTTTCTAAATATAAAAACGGAAAAAAGATTGAAGGCAACGGGAACACTGATCCGAAAGCCATAGCCAACCCCATCAACAACATAACTACTGAATTTGAAACAAAAGAAAACGCATTCGAACAATTAGATTCTATTAAATACACTGTTCAGTCTGGAGACACTCTTTCAAACATCGCGACGTTATGTACAAATATAGAATCTGGAAAGAAACTTTCAACAGAATCCCTCTATCAAGCAAACAAAGAAGTGATCGGAAAGAATAAACATAAAATTCGCCCAGGACAAGAACTCAAAATTCCTACGGGATACAAACTTGATGAAGATGCGCTCGATCTAGAACGAAAAAAGAATCTCGATACATGGAAAACGTGGCGAACAGAAATGCAGAAGTATAAAGAAGCTGGTGGAACTGAGCTTGATGCAACAAATACCAATGGTGATATCACAATTGAACAAATTAATAAGGCAACTGTGGCACTTGAAACACCAGCAGTAGTTGAAAACCTCACCGACGCAGAAAAAGCTGCTATAAAAACCGCAGCTACAGAAGCTGTTACGAAACTCGCTACTGATTTCGTTACCGTTGATGCTACAAATGTAGATGCTGCAAAAGCCGCTCTTGTAAATGCTAAAGCTCTTGCAAAGAAAAGTGATGATCTTCACTCAGAAGCAGTCGACAAGATCCCTACAACAAATATGGATAATCTTGATGCAAAGATTCGGAAAGTAATTGTGGCACCTAGAACACCAGAAGTTGTTCCAGACGAACAAGAAGCAGCAACCGCTAAAACCATGGCCAAAGCTGCTATTACTAAATTAGCTGAATACACACGTCTTGGGACCTCTAATATAAACCTCGCAAAAGCAGATCTTGTAAAAGCTATTGATCTAGCCGCTGCGAGTGACAAATTAAATCCTGCTGATCTCATTGATCGGACAAGCATCACTGCACTCGAAACAAAGATTAAGGAATTCGAAGCTACTCTCACTGAGGCAGAAAAAGCCACACAGGCAAAGACAGTCGCTACGGAGAATATTGCAACACTTAACACAAATTATGGAACGGTTACTATTGACGCTACGAATTTAGACGCTGCAAAGCTAGCTCTTCGGGGAGCTATTGATCTAGCCGATGCCAGTGACAAGCTTAATCCTAACGATCTTGTTAATCGAAAAGGTATCAAAGAACTTCAAGCAAAAATTGATGCCGCAACAGCGCTCCTTTCTAATTCAGAAAACACAAAATATGACATCTCTAATATGTCTGATCAGGTAAAAGGTTGGGTTGATTTTATTGATGATGGAAATCTAAAAAAACCATCAGAGGTAACGTATGATTACGAACTCCCGCCTATTAATCCAGGATTGACGAATGAAGATATACATTATCTATCAAGTCTTTCCCATGTGCAACTACAAACTGATAGTAATGACCTCAACTATCTTCTCCCTTTGAAAGGGAATCTTACTTATATATCGGCAAGTAAGGCCACCGTAATTCCTGCCGAACTAAAAAAACTTACTGGAATTCATGCTCCAAAAGCATCATTCTCTCTTTCGGATTTCCCAAATCTTATAACGATTAATGACAATGACCTCCCTCCTGTGGGAGATCCATCAAGAGACACTATCAAGATTGTGAATGGAGAGATTGTGAAAGAGGGAGAAGTAGAAACCGAAACACTCCCATACGACATCGCTAAGATGTCCGATCAGGTGAAAACATTTGATGGATTCCTTGATGAAGATGGAAATCTCTTGAATCCAGAAAACGTTCGTAATTCTTCTTGGGATGATTGGCTTTGGATAAACGTTGCATTGACAGATGAAGACATTAAATATCTTGGTAAACTGCCAAGATTAGATATTGAATGCGATGGAATATCTGATATTTCATTTTTATCACCATTCACAAATCTTACTGAGCTTTCTGCCGAAAATGCCACAGAAATTCCAAAAGAACTGGTAAACCTTACTTCACTTTCTGCCAATAGTGCCACAGAAATTCCAAAAGAACTGGTAAACCTTGCTCTGCTTTATACTAGCAAAGCCACCTTCAATCTTTCTGATTTTCCAAATCTTGTAATATTAAATGGTGTTAAACTTCCGGAAGATGAAACAGAGCGAGCGAATACATTTATCGAAAATGGAGCACTAATAACACTCTTCCCAGGAGAAGAACGAGAAATGACTGATGATGAAAAAGCAAGACTTGTAGTGATTAATGCACGATTTCCTAAAATAGAGGAAGAAATCACGCAACTCGGTATCGATATAAAAGACGCTAAAGGTATTATTGCTGGATTCGAAAAAGGAAATAACCCAGATGCTGCAGTGCTCAAAAAAATACAAAAGGCTATTTTTGATGCCATGGCAAACAATGATGATCACTTTGATTTCAATGGAATAACAAATAAAGCGGAAAACAAGAGTCGTGAAAAATTTATAAATTACGTAACCAGTCAATGCATATCAATGGGAGTTCGTCCTATAACGAGTGCTGAAATGGTTACGTTGTACGAGGCCGTAAAAGATGATCCTAATAATGCAAAGGAAAATAATATCAATTATGGAACTGATGGAAATCAATCTGTTGAAACACTCGTCGATAAATGGATTGCCAATCACATGATCAAAGAACTTGATAAGGCAAAAAATGATCTTAAAGCAGCAGAAGAGTCACTAAAAAATAGAAAATCTGAAAAACCGATCCTTATGAAGGAAAAAATACTTCTTGGTAATCACTTCCTGACTATAAAGAATTTTGTTGGTCCAAATAATAACGGTACATTCGTTTTGTCGAATGATATTGGGGGACACAACTATAACAATACGTTTCATCAAATGGGAGGAGGATCTAAAAATCTCTTTGCAAAAGAAGGCGGGCGTTCAGGACTTACTGATTTTAAAGAAGCATCAATACTTTTTGCAGATTGGAATCCAGACACAAAAACACTTAATGTATATCTAAGACCATATGTTAAATCCATTTTAAATGACAAAGCCAATGTTGGAAAAGTAGATGAAGTGATAACAAAAATACTCGCAACCGAATCTCTAAAAGAAGGGAATGTATTTACTGCAGAACAAACAAATGAAGTCATTGACCATTTTAGTCCAAAAGAAGAGGACATCGGGTTATCTACTGGACAAAGCATTAATTTTATTTCCACATGGGATCGTGTGCAGCTTTATCTAACATTACAAGCACAGGGACCAGAGCGATTCTTGGAAACACAGGGGGAAGAATTATTTGCTCGAGCAAAAACACAATTTGAAAGAATGGAAGCAGAATATGGACCTGTAAAAATGATAAGTATTATTGATCACCTAGTAAATACGGTTATCCAAGAAATTGATTGGAATGCTGTCGTTGTTGATGGAACTGAAAATCGCGCTGGTTGGGAAGTATTTGAGAACGAGGAGTACGAAAAGAATTGGTCACAATTCCAAAAGTTCTGTTACCGACGAGAACAACAAATCCCAGGATTCAAAGAATGGTTCCCTGCGAAACTCAACGAGTACAAAGCGGAACTCCAAGCAAGAATCACGGAATAAACAACACAATAAAAAAGAGCCTCGCAGTGCGAGGCGCTTTTTTTAATTATTTTTTTACTGATTCAACCCCGAGGTTGATTTCTTCTATTCTACTTCATCGCATTCTTTAATTTCTCATAAAAATTCTCTCGTGAATCAATCACTAAAAATATAACTTCGTTTTTTTCTTTACTCACTGTGTAGGCAATTCGATATGAATTCCCTTTATAATCAAAACTCTTTTTGCGAACTTCATATTTCCGAAATGGTTGTTCCAAGAGTTGCCCCTTTAACGGATCATGAATAATTTCATCAATATGCTCTTTTAACAGATCCCTTGCAGATCTATCTCGAAGTCTCTTGAGAAATTTTTTACAACGATGATGAAAAATCGCTTTCATGTTCCAAAGAGTTCGTCATACGGTACAAAATTCTTTCCTTCTTCGTAATCCATCAGTGCTTCCAAAAGCCTTTGATCAAATTCCGCGTCCACCGGTTCTATTTTAAAAATTGGCTTTGAACGTTTCACAATAGTTATCGAAACTCCCTTTTCAACGAGTTTTTGATATTTAGGAAAATTCTGCCGAAACGCCTTCGTTGAAACAATAACTGTATTCATCTTTCAAAAGTTATACTAAAAGTATACCTTTAAATATTCTAAGAGTCAACCTACAAACAAGTGTTTTATAAAAAAGACGACTCCAACAAGAATCGCCTTCCCTTCTATTTTATATTTTTAACTCAAGATATCACTCCCCACAGCTCGTTCGACAATCTTTGAAAGTCGTTTCGAACCAAATTTTGAATCCTTAGAATCAGGAGACGGAACCGGTACAACGGCTGGAAGTGCTTTTTGGGCTAGCTTGGTCAACAAATCGTCTGGAAGTTTCTTGTAAAAATTCTCTTCTACAAAAACAACTGCAAACTCTGGTGTTTGAAGCTCATCTCCCAAGTGTCTCGCCGCAATATCACTCAAAACCTCTTGTGCTTCATTGGAAGACGCAACTGGATATGTTTCAGCTCCAAAAGCTTTAAAGAGCAAAATCGAGCTCTCTGTACCTACCACCGCAAGTTTAAAGTTCTGTTCTTCCATTTAGAGTTGTTTGAGCGTTTTATAAAGAGTGTCTGAATCCATTCCGTGGAATTTCGCAAACATAATAAATTTAATCATCTTCGCATTCTGCAATCGTCGTTCAAAATATGCGAGTGGTACCTGAATGGTATCAATCGCTCCAAACTGAGCATCGTGAAGAAATTCATTCATGATTCCATCGAGTGCTTTTTCAATAAGAATCACTTTGTCTTCTCCGGTGTCGGTTTCTTTGAATTGTGCTAACAATTCGTAAAATTGAGTATCCTGTGCCCATTTCCACAAAACTTCTTCTGTTTGAATTTTAGAAACATCTTCCCATTTGAATGATCCATACGGGATAAAAGTGCCTTCGTTCAACGGTTCTTCCAAGATCAGTACTGATCGAAGAAGTGTTCTGAAGTTTGTAGAATCGACCGTAAGATTGAAAAGGTTCTTCATGAATGAAGATCCATAATATTTTGTCGTCAATCGAGACAAGAATGCAAAATGTGCTTGATCGAGAAGTGCCTCAACAGCGTTGAATGATTCTGTACGTTCGTATGTTTTTTCAATTTCGGCCACGGCTTTTGCGTATTCTTTTGGGAGTGTTTCTAAAACTTCGTTCGCGAAGACCATCTTCTCTAAGTCTGTTGGTGAAATTTCTCCTAAAGCACAAAATCCATTTTCTTCTGTGAAGTCGCCGAGTGTTTCTGCGTTTTCCAAGAGTTTCAATTTGTACGCTCTCTTCAAGTTATTGAGATCAAATCGTTTCCAAATAAATTGCAATCTTGCACAATTATCTGTTCCTTTCACCACGAGTTCTTTTGTTTCCAAAAGACCTTTCTCAATGATCGCAGCAAAATCCTGAGGCTTTACGGCTTCATCGAAGTACTGTGCGTACTGCAATTCCACCAAGACACGAAAAGCGTCTTCTGGAGTCGGCGCCCCCACCATACGATCAAGTCGTTCTGGTGAAAGGAGCTTGGATTCCAAGGCTCGGATTTGTCCGTTTACAAAAAGGAAGCTACTCATTAGATAAGTTTCAGTTGATCAGCAAAGTATGAAGTGAGTGCGTCTTGAAATTCTGAGAAAACAAGACTGTGGAAAGAGTTATCAACTTCTGTTCCGCCTGTGTGAAGGATGAATCCTCCAACGATGTCCTTGTCAGCAACAACGTCGAATCCAGGAGGGGCGAATTTAGAAGTAATTTCTAAACGTTTTGCCGGAGCAAACACTTTCCCTGAACGGAACGTGATCTTGGAAAACAATTTCTCCAAAATCTGTCCGTAGGTTTTGTCATCTGCCTTCTCTAATTTATCCAAAAAGAGGGTGAGCGACTTCGTGATTGTATTTCGTTTTGAACGAAGCAACGCCTGTGCATTTTCTCGACGAGCCATAGAGCCCATCTTCTTTTCCACAGATTGGAGTACCGCTTCAGTTTTGGCATCAAGCTTATCTTGATCAGCCTTTTCAATTTTTACAGATTCCTCTGCCAAAATTTTCTTTTCTTTGTCGGTGTCCGCTTCGATATTTTTGATTTCGGCTGACGCCTCATCGAGAATACGTTTGAGAATATCTTGCAATGACATGATGTTATAATTTTAGTAAGTGTTCCCCGCTCAGCGGAGAGAAAAAGTTCAGCTTCGAA
>Ga0307929_1002940_pt1 | contig 10387 bp, 12 predicted proteins | sample AceLakmetage1330_FD_203160 | JGI IMG/M metagenome (GOLD analysis project Ga0307929, IMG submission 203160) | Saline water microbial communities from Ace Lake, Antarctica - #1330 | ecosystem: Environmental > Aquatic > Non-marine Saline and Alkaline > Saline | place: Antarctica: Ace Lake...
CTTACGCACCACCGGCGAATACAGTGCGTGGCTGATGCAGCCGATGAAATAAATCACCTCACCCCGGCCAATATCAAGCGTCGACGCGGCACCTAAATCACCGCGAAAGATCACCCACAAAGCCCCCAGCGCCGCTATTGCCAGCGCCAGCGCCATGCGTGGCGTTGTGATTTGGCGCAACAGCAACCAACCAAACCCCGCCGCCATTAAGGGCATCAGGGTAAACACCGCCGCCGCCGATATCGGCTTCGCGGTTTTCAAGGCCTCAAACATCAGCACGAAATAAAACGCCAGCAAGCCGCCCAGCACCAGATAGCGCCAGGGCGCCTGGAAATGCTGGCGTCTGATCCCCGGCCCAAACACCGCAAACACCCCCATCACGACGGCCGCCAGAACGAAGCGCAGCGCTGTTATTGCGGGTGGTGCGATATCATTGGCAACGATTGCACCCAGGCTGAACGACCCGGCAACAAGGGCTGAAAACATCAGCATCGCCGCATGCCCGCGCCAATGATCTGCGGTCAATCCCATAAAACTGTACCTACTCCAAGACCCTGCAAAACCGAACCACAGCCAAGGCCCGGTTACAACCGGAACAAGGTCGCATCATTGTTCCCAATACACTCTCGAGGGAGGTCCGGAGGGGGCAGACAGCCCCCTCCGGCCACCGCCCGCGCGCGTTTGCGCGGGGCCGTTATTCGGCAGCCTTGGCCGACGGGTTGTTCGGATGCGTCTGCCAGTTGGCATATTCACGCACCACTTCGCCGGTGCGCGGGTCAACCGCGCCGAGCGGCATTTCTTCCATCGTGATGCAGCCTTCAACCGGGCAGACATTCACACACAGATTGCACGCCACGCATTCCGCGTCGTTCACCTCAAAGCCGCGCGCGCCGTCGATCTGGTTGAAAATCGCCTGATGGCTGGTGTCTTCGCAAACCGCATAACAGCGGCCGCATTTGATGCAGGCATCCTGATCAATCTTGGCCTTGGTGATATAGTTCAGGTTCAAATCCTGCCAGTCGCGGCAGTTCGGCACCGCACGGCCAACCACCGACGCGACCGAGGGATGCCCCCCTTCATCAAGCCATTGCGACAGACCCGAGATCATCTCTTTCACCACGTCAAACCCGTAGGTCATCGCCGCTGTACAGACCTGTACATTTCCGGCCCCAAGCGCCAGATATTCCGCCGCATCACGCCAGGTTGTCACGCCACCGATGCCCGAAACCGGCAGATCGGCTGTGGCCGCGTTGCGCTTGATCTCGGCCACCATGTTCAGGGCAATCGGCTTAACCGCCGGGCCGCAATAGCCGCCATGCGCGCCAACGCCATCAATCATCGGCTCTGGCGCGAACAGGTCCAGATTGACCGAGGTGATCGAATTGATTGTGTTGATCAACGACACCGCATCCGCCCCGCCGCGCATCGCGGCCTCAGCGGGTATGCGGATGTCGGTGATGTTGGGCGTCAGCTTCACGATCACCTGCATTCGGGTGAATTGCTTGCACCAGCGGGTGACCATTTCGATATATTCCGGCACCTGACCAACCGCGCTGCCCATGCCACGTTCGGCCATGCCATGCGGGCAGCCAAAGTTCAGCTCCACCCCGTCAGCACCGGTGTCTTCCACCAGCGGCAATATCTTTTTCCAGGGTTCTTCCTCGCAAGGGACCATCAGGCTGACGACGACTGCGCGATCAGGGTAGTCGCGTTTGACCGACTTGATCTCTTGCAGGTTCACTTCCAGCGGGCGGTCGGTGATCAGCTCAATGTTGTTAAGCCCCAGCAGCCGCCGATCCGCCCCCCAGATCGCGCCGTAACGCGGGCCGTTGACGTTGACGACAGGTGGCCCTGCCTCGCCCAGAGTTTTCCAGACGACGCCGCCCCATCCGGCCTCGAACGCCCGCCGGACATTATACTCTTTATCCGTCGGCGGCGCGCTGGCCAGCCAGAAAGGATTGGGGGATTTGATGCCAATGAATTCAGAAGTCAGATCAACCATTGCTTCATTCCTTTTCTTGTCACAGCCCCGGATCAATGCCGGGATATCTTGATTTTCGCCAGGTGATCCCGGGGCGCGCCCGGGGCCGTGGCGGTTTATCCCATCAAACTGGCGTGGATATCTTCGGCAGCATCCCGCCCTTCGGCCACGGCCGTCACGGTCAGGTCCTCGCCGCCCAGGGCGCAATCGCCCCCGGCCCAGACGCCGCTGGCCGAGGTTCGGCCGACCGCGTCTACCTTGATCTTGCCGCCTTCAAGCGCCAGCACGTTCGGCGCGCCCTCCAGGGTTTGGCCGATGGCTCGTAGCACCTGATCGGCGGGCAGGTCGACAACTTCGCCGGTTTCCACCAGCTTGCCGCCTTTGGTTTGGGTGCGCGCCAGGGAAATCCCTGTCGCTGTCACCGCCTTGGGCGCCATGTTATAAAGAATACGCACGCCCTTGGAGGCCGCCAGATCCTGTTCAAACAACGACGCTGCCATCGCCGATTTGTCACGCCGATAGGCGATGGTGACGCTATCGGCCCCCAGCAGTTTTGATTGCACGGCAGCATCAACTGCCGTCATCCCGCCGCCAATCACCACCACATTGCGCCCGACAGCGATGTCGGTCTTGTCTTTTGACTGGCGCAGATCGGCGATCCAGTCGACCGCATCCTGAACACCGTCGCGATCGCCGCCCTCAAGCGTCAGGGCGTTGACGCCCGCCAGGCCGATGCCCAGAAACACCGCGTCAAAATCGGCTTGCAGGCCATCCAGAGTCAGGCCATTGCCCAGCTTTTGGCCGTATTGAACGGCGATGCCACCGATTTCCAGCAACCAGTCCAGTTCATCCTGGGCGAAACGTCCGGGGGCTTTATAGGCGGCAATGCCAAATTCATTCAGACCGCCGCCTTTTGGCCGCCCGTCAAAAATCGTCACCGCGTGGCCTTTCATCGCCAGACGATGCGCACAGGCCAGACCTGCCGGGCCAGCGCCGACCACGGCCGCCGATTTGCCTGTTTCGTTTGCGCGCGCAAACGGATGCCCGCCTTTTGCCATCAAGCGGTCCGTGGCGTAGCGCTGCAATTGGCCGATCAGAACCGGCTTGCCTTCGGCCACTTCGCGCACGCACACCTCTTCACAGAGGGTTTCGGTTGGGCAGACGCGGGCGCACATGCCACCCAGAATATTCTGGCTGAAGATCGTGCGCGCCGCCGCCTCGGGCGTGCCGGTTGCGATCTGGCGGATGAACAGCGGGATGTCGATATCCGTTGGGCAGGCCGTCTTGCATGGCGCGTCATAGCAGAAGTAACAGCGATCTGCGGCGACCAAGGCCTCGTGATCATCCAGAGGCGGATGCAGGTCGGCGAAATTACCGGCGATTTCCGCAGCCGGCAAACGCCCCGCCGCAATCCCGTTGGTGAAAGGATCAGATGCCATGTCCATTTTCCCTGTTGTTACTTTAAAAAATGGTGACACAAGTCTAAAATTTTATCAACTGGTAAAATATTTCGACATCCCTCTAAAGAGTTTCAGCAGGCTTCAGATGCCGCAGCAAATAGGCTGATGCCGCGCGCACCTTAGCCGTGCGGGCAATATCGACATGGCTGACCAACCAAAGGTCCGTCCCCCAAATCCGGTTTGGGGGGCCCATTTGCAGCAGATCAGGATCACTTTGACCGCGCTCCTGCGACAGAAACCCGATGCCAACCCCAGCCCGGACAGCATCATCAAGCGATCGCAAATCGGTCGATCTGAACACCACATTTGCATCAGGCATTGCGTCTTTCAGCCAGCCAAACATCGGGGCACGCGCCGCCGGGCCAATGCCGACAACAAACCTGTGCTGTGCCGCCTGACCGGGGCCATTCATCATACCAAACCGTGCAACATAATCGCGATGAGCAAACATGCCGGTCTCAAAATGCCCGATCCGGCGCACGATATTGTCGGGCTCCTGCGGTTCCGGCCCGGCCCTGATGGCGATATGCGCCTCGCCACTTTCAAGGCGCAACAAGCGCTCATCCAGCACAAGGTTGATCCGCAGGTCTGGGTATTTCGCCTGCAGCCCGGCCAACACAGGTGTCAGCCAGGCCGACAGAACACTTAGGGCCGTGATCGTCAGATCACCGCTGACGGTATTCCCCTGCCCCTTTAGACGCGCGGCAAGTTGCGCGAACTGATCGTCAGTGCTTGCCGCGGTTTTCATCAGCTCAACCCCGGCCTCGGTTGGGGTATAGCCGCGCGGATGGCGCTGAAACAATTTGGCACCCAAAGCCGCCTCAAGCGCATCAATGTGGCGAATGACGGTGGCATGATGCACCCCCAGATATTTCGCCGCCGCAGACAGCGTGCCCAAACGCGCGACCTGATAGGCCGTGCGCACCGCATCCCAGTTTGTTAATCCGTCGTTCTGTTCATTCATGCACATAACTTGTTCACAAGTCGACCTTTTGTTCAATAGCGCGTTGGATTAACTTTCCCTCAGACACCCAACGGAGAGTTCCCATGTCATCCAATGTTCAGAAATACGGCCTGTGGGCCTTGAAAATCCTCGCCGGTCTTGCGTTCATCGCGGCTGGTTTCGCAAAACTGACCGGCGTTGAAATGATGGTCGCAACCTTTGATGCGCTCGGCATCGGTCAATGGTTTCGCTATGTCACCGGCGTGATCGAGATCGGATCGGCGGCGCTTTTGTTCGTCCCAGGCTTGCAAGCTTATGGGGCTGGCCTGCTGCTGTGCACCATGATCGGTGCCGTGCTGGCGCATTTCCTGATCCTTGGCCCTAGTGCCGTGCCGGCAATGATCCTTGGCCTGATGGTCGCCCTGATCACTTATGCCCATCGTGACCAATTGCCCATTGGCGGCAGCCGCGCGACCACCTAAATTCAGCAGACGCCCGCAAGGGCTGAACCCGATTTCAAAACAGGAGACACCAAAAATGTCAGACGCCCCGATCATCACCGTCAACAAAGACGGCCCCTACAAAATCCAGAACGCGCAATCCATCACCCTGTCTGACGGCAGCGAAGGTGAGGCAAAGACGACCATGTTCCTGTGTCGCTGCGGGCACTCTGCGAACAAGCCTTTCTGCGATGGCAGCCACACCCGCGAAGGCTGGCAGGAATAATCCAACAAAGCGGCGAGGCCTCGTAAAGCCACAGGCTTGACCCTGCCGCGATTCCCGCGTACTGCACCCCCAATCCAACGGAAGTGCCAACGCTTCCGGTCCCACCCAAGGGATCGCCACCAGTCAGCGAGTTTCGCCCACTGGTGCATTTGTCGTTTGGCGAAAGGGTTCCCATATAGGGGGCAAAGCAAAGGTCAGGAAAGGGCCCGCATATGTTTGAAAGTCTTTCAGACCGCCTCTCCGGCGTCTTTGACAAGCTCACCAAACAGGGGGCCCTGTCCGAAGCCGACGTCGCCACCGCCCTGCGCGAAGTCCGCGTCGCCCTGCTTGAGGCCGACGTTTCCCTGCCGGTTGCCCGTGATTTCGTCAAGGCGATCCAGGCCAAGGCCACCGGCCAGTCGGTCACCAAATCGGTCACCCCGGGCCAGCAGGTCGTCAAGATCGTCCATGACGAACTGATCGCCTTTCTCGCCGGCGACGACGCCCATGCCGGTGACCTGAAAATCGACAACGCCCCGGCCCCGATCCTGATGGTCGGCCTGCAAGGCGGCGGTAAAACCACCACCACCGCCAAACTGGCCAAACGCTTGAAGGAAAAAACTGGTAAGCGGGTGCTGATGGCCTCGCTTGATGTGTACCGGCCTGCGGCGATGGATCAGTTGGCCGTGCTCGGCCGGCAAATCGGCGTTGACACCCTGCCCATCGTCAAAGGCGAAAAACCCGCCGACATCGCGCGCCGCGCCAAACAGCAGGCGACCCTTGGCGGCTATGACGTCTATATGCTCGACACCGCAGGCCGTCTGTCCATCGACGACACCCTGATGGCCGAGGTTGAAACCGTCCGCGACATCACCAAACCGCGCGAAACCCTGCTGGTGGTCGATGGCCTCACCGGCCAGGACGCGGTGCATACGGCAGAAAACTTCGACGCCCGGATCGGCATCTCAGGCGTCGTCCTGACCCGGATGGACGGCGACGGTCGCGGTGGTGCGGCGCTGTCAATGCGCGCCGTCACCGGCAAACCGATCAAATTCGTCGGCCTTGGCGAAAAGATGGACGCGCTGGAAGAATTCCACCCCGAACGCATCGCCGGTCGCATCCTTGGCATGGGCGACATCGTCAGCCTGGTCGAAAAAGCCCAGGAAACCATCGAGGCCGAACAAGCCGAACGCATGATGCGCCGCTTCCAGAAAGGTCAGTTCAACATGAACGACCTCAAGATGCAGCTCGAACAGATGATGAAAATGGGCGGCATGGAAGGCGTCATGGGCATGATGCCCGGCATGGGCAAAATGGCCAAACAGATGGAAACAGCCGGCATCGACGACAAGGTGCTGAAACACCAGATCGCCCTCATTCAATCAATGACCAAACGCGAACGCGCCAACCCGCAGATCCTGCAAGCCAGCCGCAAGAAACGCATCGCCAAAGGCTCGGGCCTCGAAGTTTCCGAGCTGAACAAGCTTCTGAAAATGCAGCGCCAGATGGGCGACATGATGAAGAAGATGGGCAAAATGGGCAAAGGCGGCATGCTGAAACAAGCGATGAAAGGCATGTTCGGCAAAGGCGGTATGCCCGGCGGCATGCCCGACATGAACGACCCCGCAGCGATGGAACAAGCTGCCAAAGCCCTTGGCGGCAAACTCCCCGGCGGCCTGCCCGGCCTCGGCGGCGCAGCCCTCCCCCCCGGCCTGTCCGGTTTTGGCAAAAAGAAATGACCATGACTTCTTTATTGTCCCAAATACTCCCGCCGGAGGCTCCGACACAAAAGCCAGACGCGTCCCTGACAGAATCGCGCCAGATAATGGCACGACAATCTGAACAGATGATCCCGACCTTTGAGACCGAAAACCTGATCCTGCGCGCACCCCGCGCCGATGATCTAAACGCGATTGCGGCGTTTTTTCAATCCGTCCGCAGCCACATGGTCGGCGGCCCAAAAGACCGGCACGACAGCTGGCGGGTGCTCTGCACATCCCTCGGTCACTGGGCCTTGCGCGGCTATGGCATGTGGCATGTGGTGGAAAAATCCAGCGGCACCTCCGTCGGATCAGTCGGCATCATCAACCACGAAGGCTGGGATGAGCCTGAGCTTGGCTGGCACGTCTATGACGGCTTTGAGGGCAAAGGATACGCGTTTGAGGCCGCCAAGGCTGCCCGCGCCTATACCGCCGAACATTTCGGCCTCGATGCCGTTATCAGCTATATCGACCCGACCAACAGCCGCTCGCTTGCCCTGGCAAAACGCCTGGGCGCGACGTTTGAGCGTTTTGGCCAGGTCATGGGCCATCCCTGCCACGTCTACCGCCACCCCAGCGCCGGAGGGGCCAATGTCTGATCCCGTCACGCGCGCCGCTGCGGTGCTGAAAGCCCACCGCGAAAGCATCGACCGGCTGGACGCGATCCTTGTTTACACCCTCGGCGAGCGCTTCAAGCACACCCAGGCGGTTGGCAAGCTGAAAGCCGAGCACGACCTGCCGCCCAGCGACCCCACCCGCGAGGCCAGCCAGATCGCCCGCCTGGAAACCCTTGCCCAGGAGGCCGATCTTGACCCCGAATTCGCCAAGAATTTCCTGAATTTCATCATTCAGGAAGTGATCCAACACCACAAGAAACACCAGAAATGACCGGGGCGACGCCCCTTCAAGTAGCTAAGACATAGGAGAAACATCATGGCTATGAAAATCAGGCTCGCCCGTGGCGGCTCTAAGAAACGTCCGTTTTACCGCATCGTTGCTGCCGACAGCCGCATGCCGCGCGATGGCCGTTATGTTGAAAAACTCGGCACTTACAATCCCTTGCTGCCCAAAGACAGCGAAGAGCGGGTGAAGATGGACATCGACCGCGTCAATCATTGGCTGGGCGAAGGCGCTCAGGTTACTGACCGGGTTTCGCGCATGCTGGAAGCTGCCGGCGTGATTGCCAAGAAAGACCGCGCCAACCTGAAAAAAGGTGAGCCGGGCAAAAAAGCCAAGGAGCGGGCTGACCAGAAAGCCGCCAAGGTTGCCGCCGCCGCTGAAGCCGCCGCTGCCCCTGCCGAGGTTGAAGAACCCGCCGCAGACGTTGCAGAAGAAGCGACTGCCGAATAAGCAACCTTATACTGTCCCCATGTTTTGGGGTAAGCTTAAGGGGCGGGGGGCAACCTCCGCCTTTTGCGGTTGATGGGGGAATGATCATGACCGTGCGCTATTGGATCGGCGTCGTTGCCGGTGACCAAGTCGACTATGCAACCAAGACCGGCATTTGCGCTTTTTCAAAAGGCACAAAGGCGGCACTTGCCAAGTTAAGCGAAGGCGACCGGTTTGCCTATTATTCACCGAAATCAGGCTTCATGGAGGGCGATGTCATCCAATGTTTCACAGCCCTTGGCACAGTGATCGACCCGACCCCGATTGAAGTCAGTTGGGATGGTCAGGATATTTGGGCCGCCAAGGCCGCCTATGCCAAAATCACCCCCGCCCCGGTTCGTCCGCTACTGACATCGCTGAAATTCGTCACCAATCCAGCGAAATGGGGCGTGGCCTTTCGGCGCGGGCAGTTTGAAATCAATGAAGCGGATTTTCATACCATCGAAACCGCGCTGAAATCGGGGGGAGGCGCATGAAAAGCGATCGCATCTGTGTTGGCGTTGTCACCGGGTCTTTCGGGGTTCGGGGCGACGCGCGCATCAAAAGTTTCTGCGCCGAACCAACCGCGATTGCCGATTACGGCCCGCTTTGGTCTGAAGATGGCACAACCAAATACGCGCTGACCATCACCCGCCCGGTCAAAGGCGGATTTGCAGTGCGTTTAAGCGGTATCACCAGCAAGGAACAGGCCGACGCGTCCAAAGGGCTGAAGCTTTTTGCGGATCGCAGCGCCCTGCCCTCGCTTCCGGATGATGAGTTTTATCACACCGACCTGATCGGCCTTGACGTCTATGACACCGGTGGCGTGAAGCTTGGCCGCATCAACGCGGTGCATGATCATGGTGCAGGCGATCTGCTGGAAGTCGGCGGCACCTTGTTCAAAGGCTCGATCCTGCTGCCCTTCACCCGTGAGGCCGTGCCAACGGTTGATCTCGCCGCCAAACGCATCGTGGCTGACCCGCCCGACGGCTTGCTGCCGGGGGACGACAATGACGGCTAAGGCGCTTGGCGATGTCCTGATACTCGGTGGGTCTGGCATGCTTGCCAAGGCCAGCCGATATATTGCGACGGATGCCGGCATATTGACGCTGGGGTCAAGAAATCCGGGGGCTTTGGCGGCAGAGCTGGGCGCGGTTCCCTTGGTGATGGATTGGACCGATCCGGCAATGACGCGCGCGGCCCTGAAGACAATCGCGCCCGTCGACCTGCTGGTTTCATGGCTGCATGACGGCGGTATCTGGCTGGCCGAACTGGCCGAGGCGAAGGTAAAACCGCAAGGTCGTTCCATCCGTATTCATGGCGCCTCGTCGCGCAAGCCCGAGGTGAAGGCCGCGCGCGATCCCAATCCAAGGTCTGACGTCCAGCGCCAGACCGTTATTCTTGGCTGGGTCAACGAAGGCGAAACGCGCCGCTGGCTGACCAATGACGAAATCAGTGATGCCGTGATTGAAGCTGTCCAGTGCCCGGCCTGCAAGGACGTCGTCGCAGGGGTATTAGATGACTAACCTGACCAAATCACATGGCCGCCTGTCGATCAGCGCCACAAGGCAACCGCGTGAACTGATGCGCAACACACCCGATCTGGCGCGGGCCTGGAAGGTCAAGATCGTCACGCTGTTCCCAGACGCCTTTCCCGGTGTGCTGGGGCAGTCGCTGACCGGGCGGGCCTTGCAAAAGGGGCTTTGGGCGCTTGAAACTATTGATCTGCGCCAGTTTGGTATCGGCAAGCATCGCGATGTCGATGACACGCCAACCGGCGGCGGGGCTGGTATGGTGCTGAAACCCGACGTGGTGGCAGCCGCCCTGGATCAGGCCGCGCGCGGCGCACCGGTTGACCGGGCTGACTGGCCGGTGATCTATGTTTCCCCCCGCGGAAAACCCTTTGATCAGGCCACCGCCAAACGGTTTTCCGAGGCCCGCGGCATGACCATTTTATGCGGCCGGTTTGAAGGCGTCGATCAACGGGTGCTTGATGAATATCAGGTCGAAGAAATCTCGCTGGGCGACTTTGTTCTAACCGGCGGAGAAATTGCAGCCCAGGCCTTGATTGATGCCAGCGTTCGCCTTATACCCCGCGTGCTTGGGAATACTGAGTCGACCGAAGCCGAATCCTTTTCGCAAGGTCTGCTGGAACACCCACAATACACAA
>Ga0307929_1002942_pt1 | contig 10383 bp, 8 predicted proteins | sample AceLakmetage1330_FD_203160 | JGI IMG/M metagenome (GOLD analysis project Ga0307929, IMG submission 203160) | Saline water microbial communities from Ace Lake, Antarctica - #1330 | ecosystem: Environmental > Aquatic > Non-marine Saline and Alkaline > Saline | place: Antarctica: Ace Lake...
ACGATGTCGTTTTGGACAAATTATGCACAGCTATGAACGATACAGAAACGAAATTCCCAGACACGAATCTTACATTAATCTATAAAGTGGTCTCACTCTAAATCCATATAGGTCAGTTGTTCTGAGGGTTTCCATCCCCTCCTTCGTCGGGGTTTTATACCAATTTCATTAAGACAGACTATTGCGAGCGAAGCGAAGCAATCTTATTCATTTACCTTTTGCTGATTCTAAGTTAGGTCACTTTAAAAATATCAATATTGTTGTTTTTGAAATTCCGCATCCGTCGGCACACTTCAAAGCCCTCACGTGATCCCTCGTCGTTGGTATTGCCTTCGATGGTGTGGATCCAATCGTCGTCGAGGCCGGTTACTATTCCGGTGTGTGTCCAGTCCCAGGGTTGCTTTACAATCAGGAAAACATCTCCCGCTTCAATTTGTTCGGGATTTGCCCGAAGGCTGGCATTGCGGATAAGTTTACCGTTTTTCTTCCCATATTCACCTACCACATCACAACTGTAGGTTTTGGGCATGATGGTTTGAAATTCGCTATTGAGCGAGGTAAAAGCCTGGTCGAGGATGGTTTGTACAAAGCCCATACACCACGCCCATTCTTTGCCTTCGTTGCCATCCATGTATGCACGTACCCACGGCCCTTTGTTGCTGTTATAAAGCTCGCGGGGCATATTCTTGAGGTGCTGCTCAGCATACTGAAGAATCAGTTTTCGGCGATCGCTTCCCTGAATAAATGAAAAGGCATTGGCCATGGGTTCGCTTAACTTCCTGAAGGTATTAACGCCGACTACTCCGTCAACTTCAAGTTTCATTTTTTGCTGAAACAAGGAAACCACCTTCTTGCATTGAGGGCCATATTCTCCATCAACAGTTACTATGTGGTACCAGTCGGCCTGGTAATACCTCCACAGGTTAAGCCATTCCTGCACCTTTCTTACATCATCATTTTTCGATCCCACTTTGATCAGGGATTTGATATTTAGTTCTTCGATGTAATAATTTTTTGTCATGGTAAATTGCTTTTATAATGAAAATACTTGGCTAATATATATGGTTATTTGCTTCGCTGTGATTTATTGTCATTGGGCTTTGCCTTCTTCTCTATCCTATCAATAAATCCTTCAACTCCGGTAATAAAGTCTTGAACCGGATTGCGCTTATTTTGTATAATTGCTTTTTTTTCTTCAACAAGCATAATATCGGGAAATTCAGCCCTGTTAAGCGTATCGATGCTTTGGGTATAAGTTACGCTATCACTGTAAAGGTTCAATATTTGGATTGTGGTATCAACACTAAGTAAATCATTTAATTCTTTTTCATAATCCAAATCATATTGAATATCATCAAAGAAATTTAACTGATTTGCCGATGTATCGCAGGCCTTATATACGACGGCATCTCCGCCAGACACTAAAATTGTATCCCCCAGTTTAACAAGTTTATTGTTATAAAAAACAGCATATTCATTTTTGTCAATCCATTTTGCATTAAGGTCACAAATATTTTCAATTTCTATCGAACCAGCTTCATTTTCCAGCAATTCCATTGTATGGTTAAAATCGGACCTGAAATCTCCTTCATCAAACCACCCGGGATATAGTGGTACAGCACTTGTTGTTAAATCTAAACTATCAATTGTAGGCATCAAGGTATCGCGCAAGGCAATTAATTTTTTCCTGTCATCAAGGGAGATATGAAAAGTATCAGATAAAACATCTGCAGCAGCCATCGAATAGAAATTGAAACGATAAGCAGAATCAATGAAGTTTAATTCTTTAAGCTGATTAACAAAATACCAAAACAATTGTTGCCGTTTTTCAGGTATTGATCGTTCACCATCTTCGCTGGGCGGTTTCCATTTTTTCATTTCCGATTGATACAGCGATTGGATAAACAGTGCTTCATTGATATCGATCAAGGTATCGGCAACTATCATTGCAAAATGCAATTCGAAAGGATGGGTGTGAAACTTTACCCTGATATCAGGTTCATCCAAGATTAATGAGAAAAAACTTTTCAAAGCTTCTTCGCCATTTTCTAAAGCCTTTTTTATTATATCAGCACGATTGGCCTGGTCGAGTAGTTTTTGCTTGCAATAAATTTTAACCTCCCTGGCATCTTCAAAAGTCATCGCGTTGCTGTAGCTTACAAGTTCAAAACCTTTTACTTTTTGCTCAGGAATAAACCACGGATTGATATCTGTATCCAAAATTTCTGGCGTTATGCCAAAAAAATGTACCGATTTGTTGTCTTTATCGTACATGAAATTTCCTTCGTTCAGTTTACCAAAATCAAAGCCGGCCTTCACCGAGCCACGGCCAATCATTACAAGGCTACTCCGTTTTTTGGAACCAGCATCAAGATTTTGCTTTGTAAGGTATCCATACATGTGGTAGAATTTTTCGATAAAATCCGGATTTTCTGAGAGGTAGTTTTTATATTCAACCTCAATCATAAACGCATCATCTTTCCTGTATTCTTTCTTTAAAGATTTATAATAGTCCCAACCATTTTTATAAAGCTTCTTCAAGATTTTTTCCTCGTATTTGCCTTTCAGCTTGTTCTTTTTCTCATCAAAAATCCTATCGGTATTGAAGTTGAACATTTCTTTACCTATGAAAGCAAGAAACTTATCGTAGATTTCTTCTTCATCATTTGCTTTGATGGCCTTTAATTCATTACCCTGATACATTTCCTTGAAACTTTTTTCAACGTTTCCAAAAGCCGCTTTTAAATCTACAAACATTTTTTCGGCGTTGATGGTAATGGTATCTTCGGGTGTTTCGTTTAGTTTTAACTCCTTGTACGATCCTATAACTTCACCATAATATTCAGCTGTTACCAGCTGGCCGATGTCGCGCACACCGCTAACCATATTGGCTGTAGCCTGGAGCTTAGTATTTGTAAAAATACCCAATGGATCCCAAAAGGTAAACGCAAGTATCCCTCCCACCACTAGGATGATATCTAAAAAAAGCTTCCAGTTTTTAAACAAAAATCCTATCATTCTTTCGTTCGTTCAGTTTCAAGATCAATTTCTGCAATGAGTTGGCCTTCTTTAAACTCGATATAAATCTCATTGTACCCAATGGTTTCGAGCATGGTTTCGAGCAGCACCCTTGTTTTCTTTTCGGTGGTTTCCACAATATCCATATACTGTAGGCTGTTGCGGATATCTGTTTCGGCATCCTGAAAAAACTGCTCCTGGTCGGCCAGCGAAATACTATTCATAAATGCTTTTCCTGAAATTAGTGTGTCCATTTCGAACTTTTCGGGTGGGTACGAAAAGTTAATGATTTCTACATGTGGCAGGGTGAGTGAAATTCTTTTCCCTTCGATAACAATATCCTCAGGTTTTAGTTTTTCGAGGTTAATACCTGCCTTGACAATGGCTTGAGAGTGAGCAACAAACTTTGCATCATTCAGTTTAACAAACCAGAGCAGCTTTTTACTTTTTACACCAAATACAACTTTATCGATGGTAAATTCGGTAGTGGCCAATTTGGATGCCTTTTTGATCTTCCCCACCACCAGGCCCCGATCGTCGCGGCATGAAAACAGGAGTACTGTTGATAAAATAAAAATTATCATCAGTGAAGCTTTTCTCTTCGATAATTGGGTGATATGGGCAACTTTTTCTGACATGTTGAATTTAGTAACTCCTCATTTATAACTTTTGCTTCATCGGATCAAAAGTTGATTCGCCTGGTTTGGGTTCTTTTTTAACGGCTTTGGGTTTGGCAGTTTTGGGATTATCCATCGGGTTTTCTACAGGTAGTTCCTGTGCTTGCGTATCTGTTAGAATAGTAGAGACGTCTATTTGTTCGCCACTATCATTCTGATTATTGTCGTTGTTTTCAGGATCAGGGGGATTGTTTTTATCCTTCAATAACTTCAAGGCACTATTGCCAAAATAAAAAGCTATCATCATCAAAAAGGCTGTTTTAAAAAATTCGTACTGGTCCCAAAACATCGAATTTGTGTCCAATTGGTTTTCCATACCAATGCTCACTATCAACATAGAAATAGCACCAAAAAGAAGTGTAAAAGCGATCATTCCCCTGACTGTGCCATCCGGAAGCCCAAAAGTCTGATCTCGGTAAGGATTGTGTTTTGGCTCTATTTTTAAATCATCCTCAGAAAAGAGCTCTCCCTTTGCCTTTAGTTCTTTGGCCTTAAAAATTTTGTTCCATTCGTCTTCGGGCAAACCAAGGTTAATGTTGTAATAGTAAACCGCCCAAATAAAGTAGGAAAGAAATACACATGCCCAAATAACGATGATGCCCAAACCAATGGCCTGGTAAACGGGACATTTACCACAATCGCCTGAAAAAACAATTTGATAAACCCCCCAAAGTCCCAACAACAGAATAATTACAATAATCACTTTTAATCCTTTAAAGAAAAAACGATATGATGAAGTTTCCTCTTTTTTTGGCTTGGCATAATATGAAACCAGTACCGCACGCATTAAAACAAAAACAAGTGCCGATGAAATCGAAATAATCAATTTCAGGCTTGTGTTTTCCTTGTAGAAATATTGAAAAACGAAAAACAATGAAACAGCAGCAAACAAATAGCTTCCACCTTCGATAAGGTACCTGGCGAAAACATTTGTATTTTCTTTGGTAAACATTTGAGTTTTCATATTAACCGAGGGATTTGATAAACTTAGACAATGATTTAATACCAGCTTTTGCAATGGCTATAATGGGCCCGATGAGGCCAACGATCCAAAGCCAAACATCCTCTAAAAGGTCGGGCCTGTACGCAAGCAAAACAATGGTAATTGTAATAACGGCAACGAGCAGTAGAATGACAAAATGTTTCATTTGATTATAGATAAATAACTGTCATTTATCCGCCAGCTGGCGGATGTCATTAATTGTTATTTACGCTTCGCGCGTCATTTTATTTGAAAAAAATGACTATAAATGACCATCAATGACAATAAATGACTTTCAATTGGAAAAAGGTTTTCGTTTTAACAAATCTCTCAACCACCTAAACAATTACTTTAATGAAAAACAAAATAGCGAATAAAAATAGTTGAAATTTTTGGTGGGGTCATTAATTTTATGGGTTTTTAACTTTACAGAATTGCTGTATTAAAGCTACTTGCTGTTCAAAAACAGATTGCAACCCCAATTATTATTACTTTTATACTGAAAAACCAATCGGATGACATCATGAAAAATAAAAAAGTAACCGGCATCGGAGGCATCTTTTTCAAATGCAAAAACCCCGAAACCATGAAGGACTGGTACAATAAAAACCTGGGGCTAGTGACCAACGAATACGGCTCTTTGTTTGAATTTCGGATGAGCAACAAACCCGAAGAAAAAGGATACCTGCAATGGAGTCCTTTTGAAAATAACACCACTTAATATCCCCGTGTGCAATGGATGATTTCTTTTTTGTGGCATGAAGAAAAATCCATTCGATGCCACCATGAATAAGATACATAAAAAGAAAGAAAACAAGCAAGGTGGATAAGGTGCGCAACATCGATTCGTAGAGGTATAGTGCCAGAGCTTCTTTACCAATAAGTTCGGAAAAAATAGTGATGATTAGCAAGAGAACAATTATATTAAGCAACCAAATAAAAAGCTTTTTGCCTTTGTTTGTCCTAACAATTTTTATCCACTGATAACATTTGAAAAGGCCTATAATTGCAATAACTACGATATAAAACCTGTAAATTGGCAAGGGCAGGCTTATCACATCAAAAATCCTGGTTATTATCAATAGCATAACAATTACCCAAACAAATCGCTTTTTCCAGGTTTGGTCTGCAATGGCGCTAATCAGCCGGGCAAATGAAACTCCGCCAACAATGGTGATAAGCAAGATCCATGTATCGGGAGTTTTATAGACAAGGTAAAAAACAAAGACCAGCATTATTCCAATAAATACTCCGGCAGCCACAGGCCTTTTGGCAAGGAAGGCATAATGTTTGGGGTCCGATATTTTTTTCCGGTGCCTGAAGATGGATAGGATAATTAGAACACTTGCAAAAAGCTGAAGTAGGATAATCCACCATTCGCTGCTAAAGAAATTAGCATCGGGCCAGCTTATACGTCGGAAACCTACTTTCAAATTGTGCCACAACTCATTGGAAAATTGGGCAAAATACCTGGATGAAAGCATAGGTGGGGATGCGTCGTTAAGCATGTTCTGGCGTTTGACATTTATTAAACCTTCGATTTCGACAGTCATGGCCATTATCTTTACCTGGCTCTGGTATCCCTTCTCCTGAACTTTTAGCCTTGCCTCCAATTCGGGCTGGATAAGGTTCAGGGCTTTGTCGATATCATTATTTACACGCCTGAAAATTATATTGAGTTGCTCCAGTTGGCCTTCTTTCAGTAAAGTGTCCTCCCAATATTTCCACAGTTTTTGTTCTTTCAACCAGTTTTTTCTCCACGTGCCTAAGGTGGTGATTGCATGTTTTAGAGGTGCGCTGATTTCTTCGAAAGCTTGATTTTCTGAGTCGAAATCCTTTTTAAGTTCAACGAGCTTGCTGTGCCTGTAGCCGGTAGAATCTTTTAGTGCTTTCAATTGTTTTTCTGGATCCTCGATACCCTGGTTGAAGGCAGTGAAACTGCTGTCGGTATCATGAATGTCCACAAGCTTGCCAAGCTGTTGCTCAAGCGTTGCCAAATTTCCGGTCAAATCAGTTGCCCGGGGCACCAACTCGGCTATATCAGGGGTGGGAGCAAAGGTGTTTTTTGTTGCTGCTGAAGTTTGATCATTCTGAGTCTGATTCTGGGCTATGGTGTTGTAAGGCAGTAAAACCAACGACATCATAAAGCAGAAGCTTATTATGCAGAAGAAGTAGTGTCTTGTTTTCATTACTTTATGTTGAAGTAGATTATCTTGAATCATACGCTCCCTATTTTTAGTACAGCACTGTATTATATATTTCTTTTTAAAGGAAAAGGCAAACGGGTGCACGACAAATCGCACAGTAAGGTTTCTGCGCGGATCAATTGTACTCAATACCCTGCAATTCAACTCATAATAGATGAAAGCTAATTGTCCGGCCCCAGCGGGGCCATATGTTGGTAAAAACCCTCAGCCTTCATGCAAAACCGCTCCGGATGTGCAGCCTGTCCCTATGGGAGAATGTTTCATACTCAAGGAGAAAATACATCGCACCACTAAGTGGCGCCCTTTTCAATAAGGGCAATATCTTCCACCAATATTCGACTCCTCTGGAGCCAAAACATACTTAAATCCTGTTTGTTTCCAATAAGAATGCAATTTGTCGTGCACCCGGGCAAACGGGCACTTCTACAAATTAAAAATTGGTTTATTAATTGCTATCTGCCTTAATCATTAGCCAATTAGGCACACTCAAATTCCATTTGATGGCCGCTGCACGAATGACAAAGATGAGTACTATACAAGAAATACCACATACATAATGATACTCCGGAAGATATTATTTACTTATTACATAGAGCGTACAACCCAACATTACCGGAACGGCATAGAGTTCGCGCGACATCAATAAAGTTGGCCTGCCTGCCAGCACATCACGAAAAAGTCCACCTCCTATGGCTGTAATTATACCCAATAATATGGGAGCACGCGGTAAGCCGAAACCAAGATCCCACACCTTATCTGCCGCCATAATGGCGAATAAAGAAATCCCTGCCGCATCCATATAGCTGATCAAATCGTTGATATGTTTGTTTGAAAAAAGTGTTCTTCCATAGAAGGCAATCACACTAAAAATCAAAGCTACCCATATATAATATTGTTCATCGGCCCAGAATACCGGGACACCAAGGGTAATATCCCGAATGGTACCTCCACCAACTGCAGTGATAATTCCCATTACAGAAGCCCCGAACAAATCGATTCCCTTATGCGAAACTGCTAAAACAGTAGAAATAGCAAAGGCTACAGTTCCTAACATGCCAATCCAAAAGCTATACGTTTCCATAATATTATTTTACGTAGTTGAGTTTTTTTGTCAATCTTAAAATAGCAGATTGAGACTCATCACATGTTCCGATACAGGCTTCAAATTGTTGGCGTAATTCATCCTTGTTAATTGTATCATCTGAACCAATAAGTACAATTTCTGTTTTTGGTTTTTCAGTCCCCCACTTACCTAAATCGTAAATTTTAGATCGCTTGCCAACCATTTGCATTACAAACTTATATCCAGGCAATTCCTCGAGAAAAACAATCCCTTTTGCACGATATACAGTTCCGGGCAATTGCTCTATTGCTTTACGTAAACTGGGAAGCGATAAAGCTTTGTCACATGTCCAGTTCCAGGTTGAAAAATCATGATGATGTTTGGGCTTGGCAATTGAAAAGGTAGTTTTAGAAATATTTTTCTTGTCATGAAGGTTTTCAAACAACAGTTCCAAAGGAATCTTCCCGTAACTGGCTTCTACCAATCGAGACATAGGAGCAATTTTCAGAATTTGTTGTTGAAGTTGCTCCTTGCTTGATTCGTTGATAAGGTCAAGCTTATTTAATACAAGTACATCAGCTGCTTGAATTTGTGACATAGCCAATGCTGCCATTTCTCCATCCAGTTTTTGAAATTGATCAGAATCAATAACAGCAAGTATGCTGTTCAAGGTCAGATACTGCTGAAGTTCAGGCAAAAGAAAGGTATTGGCCACCTGTGTAGGGTCAGAAACACCGCTGGTTTCGATGATCACGTATTCCGGTGGATTTGCTTGCTGGGTAATTCCCAGACAAGCTGAAATCAAATCATCTCTTATATTGCAACATACACATCCATTGGCAAGATTAATGGTTTCTCCCTCCACACCCACCACCAGTTGGGCATCGATATTTATACTGCCGAAATCATTGACCAACACTGCGGCCCTGATGCCGTGATTTTCGGATAAAATATAATTCAGCAGCGTGGTTTTTCCTGCTCCCAAAAAGCCCCCGATAAGAATTACCGGGATTGAATTGGGAGTAAAGTGATTCACGCTGCTGTTTTTACTTTCTATTGCCATTATGATTTATTCAGATAAAACTGGATTTCTTACAGCTTTTCCTGGGTAAACACCTTCAATAAGTTTGGAGTCTTTTACTACAGGCGTTCCATTTACAATTACATAAGGAATACCGGAGGATACAAGAGCACCATTTTCTCGGGTAGAGTTATCGGTTATGGTATCGGCATCAAAAACGACAATATCGGCATCGCAGCCAACCTGCATACGTCCTTTTCTTGTCATCTGTGGAATACCGCAGTCTCCCATAAATTTTGCCAGTTGGTAGCTCGTTTTCTCGACAGCTAACATGAGAGGCATTACTTTCTTATCGCGTGCATAACGGAATATTTTAGCAAATGTACCAGCATTACGTGGATGGCCATGCGCCTCATTATCGGGGCAGTCGTAGGGTACGGTTGTGGCACCATCGGGATTATCATGTCCTCCATCGCCATCAATATAGGGTACAGCATCACTTCCGACACATACACTTGGCCATGCCATAGCTTTTACCATATCCTCCTCCTTACAATGTTCGAACATGATCGTCGCGCCCGGCTCCTTCTTCACTTCCTCCTCGTAGGTCTCCTTGGTCAGTGGCTTCATCGTCTTTACCAGGGTGATATCTCCATAGGTACGACCCATATTGTTCTGGTAATTGTCAGGATGCAAATAATCAGCCATCATGACGGAAGAACCAAAGGTGTAAGGGTATAATTCGAGAAGGACATTCTTGCCAAGCTCCCTGACTTCATCAACCATTTTGGCAACTTCCTCAACCTCGGTTAATACCTGAGCATGATAGTGATGTACTAACAATCCGGCATTAAACATCGTTGCACTCGCAATGGCTTCCAGGGTCCCTAATATCCCTTCGGTGGGTAGTGCCATACTGGAAAAACGTCCGTGTACGGTAGCGAAAAGACCATGTCTTCCTGCCAGTCGCCATGCCTGGTTTACTTCAAAAGAATTCAATCCGGCAGTTGCATATCCGATGGGGGTACCAACTCCCAAACCACCCAGTTTGATTCCGAGTTCAATCTTTTCAAGGATTTTCTCTAATTCGTCGGGTGAGGCACAGTGCACTGACCACTGACTTTTTGATTTCCACATTTCCAGAAACAGGTTTCCTGTGGTGGTCGTAATATTACTAAACACCTCGTCGCGTATTGGCAGATGACCAACGTAAGCTCCATAGTTAGATATTGATTTACCATCCAGGCGATCATACCAGACATCCAAAGGCCAGGCACCTGCTTCAAGGTCTAGCTGTGTTGTTCTACCATCTAAGATTCCTTTTTTAACACCAAAAGCATCATTTGCCGAATGGGTATGACCATCGATAAAGCCAGGTGCAACAACCAGACCCTTGGCGTCAATTGTTTCTTTTC
>Ga0307929_1002944_pt1 | contig 10375 bp, 12 predicted proteins | sample AceLakmetage1330_FD_203160 | JGI IMG/M metagenome (GOLD analysis project Ga0307929, IMG submission 203160) | Saline water microbial communities from Ace Lake, Antarctica - #1330 | ecosystem: Environmental > Aquatic > Non-marine Saline and Alkaline > Saline | place: Antarctica: Ace Lake...
ACCCAGTTTTTAATGCGCACATCTGTAAGTTCGGGTTGATTGTCGTCATCAATAGCCAGGCCTACAAACTGGTTGTTTTTTATTGCAAGGGATATTTCGAAATCGTAACCTTCAATGGACGTATATCCAACAACATTTTCCTTTGCTGGAATGTGGTGGTGCAACATGCCCATGCCGTTTACAAAACTATCAGCCCAGATAAGTTGGTCGCCAACACCAAACAAAGCAATTTTTTTGGAAGAAAAATCCATTGCCCCAAGTTTGCCGGCAATGTTTTCCCAGTCTTCCTGCATTTCGCCCAAGCCCCATGTTGAGGTTCCGAATATGAAATTTTCATATTGCTTTATGGAAGCCTCGTTAAAATTCTCGATATTGTTGATGTCTGACACATCTGAGCCAAAAGCCTTTCTGATTTTCTCTGCAATGGTTTTTGTGTATCCAAGGGTCGATCCGTAAAATATACCAACTTTTTTCATGTGTATTGTATTTGGGTCAAATTCATATTTTGATATCTTTAACACGCTTATGGGGGATTTGTTTTAATTCAAGCTATAATTTTTTACTACTTTCGGTACTTATTATCCTAAAATGAAAAAATCAACATTAACAAACATACGAAAAGACTACACCAGTGGTTCGTTGGATATTACAAATGTGGACGGAAATCCCATTCGCCAGTTTAGCTTTTGGATGAATGAAGTATTGGAAGCCGGGATTGATGAACCCAATGCTATGATACTGGCTACCACCGGGAGCGATAAACAACCTTCTGCAAGGATTGTTTTGTTAAGGGATTTCAACGACGATGGTTTTGTGTTTTACACTAATTACTCCAGCCTAAAAGGAAATCAGATTGATGAGAATCCAAATGTTGCACTCACTTTTTTCTGGAAAGAGTTGGAAAGGCAGATAAGAATTGAAGGCCTGGTCGAAAAAATATCTGATGAAGCGTCGAAAAAATATTTTCACGCCCGTCCATTCGAAAGCAGGTTGAGTGCTGTAATTTCTGCACAGAGCAAACCTATCCCCGGCAGGGAATACCTTGAAAACTTAAGAGACGACTTACGTAAGCAATATCCCGAACAGGATGTTCCAAAGCCAACGGACTGGGGTGGCTACTTTGTTAATCCAAAAAGTATTGAATTTTGGCAGGGCCGTGCAGGTCGTTTGCACGATAGGATTCTATATTCATTTGAAAATAGGAAGTGGAAAATTGAACGGTTGGCGCCCTAAAGGAACACTAATTATGCTGCCGGCTCAAATCTATTAACTCATGCACGAAGGATTGTATATCCGAATCCTTAAAACCTTTTTCTTTGGCGGCTTCCTCAAGTGTTCCCCAAATCGGCTCACCACAAGCTATGCAGCGAATTCCCTTTTGGGCAAGGTAGCGAATTGAAAATGTGTATTGGTTGACGAGATCTTCGATGTAAATATCTTTGGTAATGTCCACAGCCTTCATAAATAGTGGTTTTTTGCAAAAATATGTAATGAAATTATTTCTTAGATTTCTTGCGGTTTTTTCTTTTTTTCCATCCCTGGACAAGTTTGAAAGTAATACGGGCAACATTGATTATTAGCGAGGGATTTTCCAAGATGCCTTTGACGATCTCGTTTTTTGTGCTTGGGGAATTGATATCCTGCTTCAAGCTCGTAAATTGCCGCTTGATATTCTGCTCCTTTTTGAAAATTTCAGTACGGATATACAGTTTTCGGTATTTTAAATCCTCAAGATTTTTAATCTTATCCATCTTATTTCTTTTCTTTTTTGTTCGTGGCTGCCATGTCTTCGTCTTTCTCAAAAGCTGTATTCGAAAAGCCTTTAATCATAGGATTAAGGAAAAGCTTTTTGCTTAACAGAAATACAAGCACGCCAATGAGGAAATAAAATAATGCTACCAGTAAATACCCATGTATAGGCAAACCTCCCGTCGATTCATACCACTCAACAAAGGCAAGCGAAAGAAAAAGCATAGCAAAAAAAAGTACAAATATTAGGATTACGAGGGTGAATATGCTGGTGAGTACTTTTGCTATCTTCTCGAATACGATGAGTTTGAAAAGTTCCGTCTCAAGGTTGACGTACGACTTTATGCTATCAAAAGTTTTATCCAGGTTTTCCTGAATTTTTTCAATATCCATCATCAATAAAATTAAAAACTGATTACCCTAAAAGCATTTTGCTGCAGTGGATTACCTTTTGCCGATGCTTGGGTTTGGATTTGCAACAAAATGTTGTAAGTACTACTTTCAGGGTAATCAGCGTGTTTATTCTAATTTTCACGAACTTATTCAGCGGCCTCTTTTTTGCCGACTTTTTCCTTCATGTCAACTACTTTTTCTTTCATTTCCACCACTTTTTCTTTCATGTCGCCAATGGAATCGTTAACATAGTCTTTTAATTCTTCAAACCTTTCATCCAGGTCTTCTTTCAGGCCGTTAGCCTTTTCGCCAAGTTTGTCGCGTGTAGCTTTCCCATTTTCAGGAGCATACAACAATCCAATGGCAGCACCTATTGCTGCCCCACTTAATAATCCGATAATAAAACTTCCAGTTGATTTCATAGTTATAAGGATTTAGTTAATGATAATTCACAAATATAGAAAATTTTCATGTGCTTTCAAATATTATTAACAAAGAAAAACGCTAAATATTTTTCGTGAGTTTTTGTACCACCCTAAATTGACTTAAAAACTCCTTGGCGATGATGCGTAATACAGTGTATGATGGAATGGCAAGAATCATCCCTGGTATGCCTGCCATGCTTCCCGCGATAAGGATAACCAGGAAAATTTCAACCGGGTGGGCCTTTACACTGTTTGAATAAATAAGTGGTTGTAGCACAATGTTATCGATAAGGTTAGCACTGGCAAAAACCCCTAAAACAATAAATATTAATGGAGTGATTTCTGAGTATTCACCATAACTTAAACTGGTGGTAACTGCCAATAGCACTCCTACAATAGCTCCAATCACAGGGCCCAGATAGGGTATCACATTCATGATCCCCCCAAAAAAACCAATCAGCAGGGCATTCTTAACATCAAATATCGTAAGGCCTATGCTAAGTAAAGTTATCATCGACGACAATTCAATCAGCAGGCCAACGAAATATCTCCGTAATAAATGCTTGGAGGTCAATAAAATATTTCTGATTTCTGATTGGTATTTTACCGGTGTTAGGTTTTCAACAAACTCATCCAGCAGATAATAATCCTTCATGAAAAAATAAGTGAGGAACAGGATGGAAAATGTTGCTATAAAAATTGATCCGGTAACGCCAACAATTGACCCAACAGTGTTTGAAAAGGAAGCAAAATCGAGTAGCGACTCAACCTGCTCGGTGACCAATTGCTTGATGGTTTCCTGCTTTCCAAGAACATTATAGCTCTTTAAAAATGCCTCAAGGTGTTCGATGGGGCCCTGGATTGATTGGCCAAGTGAATTAAAGTCGATGCTGGAAATTACAGCAGCTTGTTTTGCAATCAATGGGACGAAAATACCAAAGAACCCCATGATAACTAATAAAACTGTTAGCAGGGCAAACAACGCGCTGATGCTGTTTGGGATATGAACTTTACCTATTCTCAGCGCGCTAAATAGTCGTACCAGTGGCCGCCCGATCAAAGATAAAATAGCTGAAATGAAAACATAGATTACAATGCTCGAAAATCTCCAAATAAGGTAAATTGCAATTGCTGCAAGCAATATCCCACCTAATATTCGGAGCGTTTTGTTCATTGTTGTTTTTTATTGGATAATAAGTATCGGAACAAAGATATTTATTTTATGGATGAATTGTACAGATTTCAACCGAAAATAGTGTTCAATACGAGAAGAAAATGAACAGTACCACTTTACACGCCGATTTGGGTGTGTATAGTTAACTTTTCATTGCTGCTAAATGAGAAATATAAACTATTGGGCAAAAAATACCGTTGTAGGCTATTTTGAATAAACAATAATAGAGATTAATACAAGTAAAATATGATAACATTAGTAGTTGGTGCAAGTGGTGCAACAGGTATAAGATTGGTTGAGGAGTTGCTCAATCGTGAACAATATGTCAAGGTGATTGTGCGATCACCAGAAAAACTACCTGACACAATAAAGAACCATGAACGTTTGTCAGTGATCTGTGCAAGTGTTCTGGAATTATCCGACAAAGAGATGGAACAACATGTCTCTGGCTGTAACGCGGTAGCTTCGTGCCTTGGCCATAACCTGACTTTTAAGGGGGTTTATGGTAAACCTCACCGACTTGTAACAGAAACGACACAACGGTTATGTACTGCTATCAAAGCAAATAAATCTGAGGCATCAACTAAATATCTTCTCATGAGTACGGTTGCCTATCGTAATCCCGGCCTCAATGAATCAATTTCATTTGCCCAAAGATGCATAGTTGTATTGATGCGACTTCTGCTCCCACCACACCCCGATAATGAAAAAGCTGCAGAGTACTTAAGGACCGTTGTAGGTCAAAAAGACAACGATATTGAATGGATTGCAGTTAGGCCTTCAGCATTAATTGATGAGGAAAGTACATCTGAAATCGAAGTATATCCCTCCCCGATGGTTAGTATTCTAAAAGATGGTCAAATCAGTCGAATTAATGCTGGCTACTTTATGGCAGACCTTATCACGAATAATGAAATTTGGAATAAGTGGAAGGGACAGATGCCTGTGATCTATAATAAAGGAACAGCATTATAAATTATTAAAGCAAAAGTATACAAAGCAGACATTAAAAATCAGAAGCCTGATCATACAGCCAACAACACGCAATATAGAAAATTGGACAGAAAGTGATATATGTGAATGAACATTAAACAAACAGTGTAGCAAATTGAACGATTGATGCTTCAATATGTCCAACTTTTCATTTTGTCACCGTTGCCATTCATTGCTGAAATCCCACTGATAGAAGAATATCAAGGACAAAAAAAATGCAGACAAACAAATATCTATATTGCTTTAACTATGACCATTTTGAAAGTGAGTTATGTAAGCTCGAATCGAGATATATTTTTAATAAGGAAGAAAAGAATAAACTGCTTTTTTCTGATATAAAGGCAGAACCTTCAAGTAGTGCCTTTATTAAAAATAGACTTGATATTATTTTATTTTCTGAAGATTATTCTGCGCTAATAAATGAAATCAAAAAAGAAAGTATATGCATTGAAGGTTTCAAAGTTGAATATTTAGTTTTTGAAGGTGATACAACTGAGTATGCTGAGAGGCTTAAAAAGTTAAAAGATATAGGTTACAGCATTGAAGGCATTCCTGATTATTATAGCCCAACAATAACTTATGCCTTATGCTATTACGAAGACATTTGGTATTTTGGTATTTTGATTAAAAACAATTTCGCCTGGCATAAACACAAGCAAAAGCCAAATTCATACAGTAACTCAATAAGTATAAGTATTGCCAAAGCTCTTGTTAATATTGCCGCAAAAGCAAACAAAAAGAAAAAGCTACTAGATGCATGTTGTGGTGTTGGCACAATAATGTTAGAAGCCTGTTTTGCAGGAAATATTATTGAGGGTTGCGACATTAACGGGAAAATATGTAAGGGTGCACGAGAAAACCTTTCTCACTTCAACTATACTGCAAATATATATCACTCCGATATAAAAGACATTAGCCTTAGGTATGAGGCTGCCATTATTGATCTGCCATACAATTTATACAGCAGTGCAACTGATAATGATCTCTTACACATTATTGAGTCGGCAGCTGAAATCACAGATCGACTTGTTATTGTATCTACCTCAGATATTACAAACTTAATCGGTAACACAGGATTTAGAATATCAGATTATTGCAGCGTTAGTAAAAGAGGAAAGACAAATTTCGCTAGAAAGATATGGGTATGTGAAAAGAATGGATAGGTAGTCTTTGCAAGAAAACGCCAAATACTGCGTTACTCTGGTTTTGAAAACAGTTATCCCGTGCGTACGGGACTCCTTGATTTTCAAAACTTCGAAAGCCTTGTCTTTGACGCCTTCTTATCAAAGATTTGAAAAATGATGCGTTTTCTTTCTAACACTAGGTAGCACGAAATGGCAATCGAATAGGCTGCCCCGTCAGCCCCGATAGCTATCGGGACTCAAGGGGAGATGCTCTCACACCACCTTAGTGTATGAGGCTCGCCAACCAACCCTACTCAAGAATAAACCTCACCCCGGCATTGATGGACCGGCCAACTATCGGGCCCCAAACCATGGAGCTGTCAAAATATTTTCCGAAGGGGTCGTTGGCAGCGAGAATTGGGTTTTCCTGCTTGTAATTGGTCAGGTTTTCGGCGCCAAGGTAAACTTCCCACATACTGAACTTTCGCAGAACCTGGGCATGGATAATAAAAAATGCAGGGGAACTTTCATCAAGTTGATATTCCTCAGGATTACTTTTGCTATCGGGGAGCTTGCTGGTGCCATGATACTGGGTAGTGAAAGTAAAATTCCATTTTTCGTATTTTGTGGCATAATGGAGCGACAGCAAAGCTTTGTGTGGGCTAACCAGGGGTTTCCTTACCAGCTCGTCACTCATGGTAACTTTCACATCATTGTAGCGATAAGCCACAGAAACTTCAAAGCCTTCGAATACATCAACAATTAAATCGGTTTGGAAACTATTGGAAAATGATTCACCTTTCAAATTGTAGAAATAAACTGAATTAGGGTCACGGTTCACATCCACAACAATCTGGTTTTGAAATACAGTCCTGTAAAAATCAGCACTCAAAGTTAATTGCCTGTTATCATCAAGTTGAAACTTTTGAATAATGTTTCCACCAAAATTCCATGCCCTTTCCAATTGAAATTCCTCTTCAAAAACAAACATTCTGGAACTTGCCAACAAACCGATATTTTCGGGCAACACCCAGGCCGACCTCAGCCCACGCCCTGCTGAGGCACGGATAGAGCCATTTTCGTGAAACTGATATTTTACATGCAAACGGGGCACTACTTCAAATTTCTCATAACTTTTGTGATAATCGCCCCGCAGGCCAGCAATAACTGTGAACTTTTCACCAAGGTAGGTATATTCAGAAAAGAGACCGCTTACCAATTCGTTTCTCTTCATTGTAGTGTCGTTTACCTTTTCTTCCAAATTATCGGAGATGAGGCTTAGCCCGGCTGACAATTTATGAAACTTGCTTTTTAAATTTGTTTGGTAAGGAAGGTTGATATTGAAGCTGTTTTGTGTGGCATCGTATTTACGGATTCCAAAATAAGAATCCATCGAGTGATACACATAATTGGCATTTACACCCAGGCTTCCGCCATTTGTTTCATCCAACAAAAACCCGGTATTCTCAAAAATATTGAACCTTTTTGAATTGATAGGAATTCCATAATATTCATCACTTCCTTTATCAGTATCCGGATCGAATTGAAGCTGCCCACCGGTGCGGTTTTCACTCATTACCTCAAAACCAAAACGGCTCTTTATTTTTTCATTGTGATTAAAAAAATATCGGTTAGAAACCATAAAAAGGTTTCCGGTGGGCAAATCCAGGAAGTCATCTCCGTTATTGTCAACTTTGTTTTTTAATCCTGACCCATGAAAAAGGACAATCGATTGTAATTTATCATTGATTTTAAAAGATGAGTTGGCATTAAACTCAACACGACCATGTTCGTTCACAAAAAGGTCGAGATAGAGTTTTTGTTCACCTTCTGGTTTTTTCAAATCGATGTTGATCTGGCCGGTAATGCTTTCGTAGCCATTTACTACCGATGAAGTTCCTTTGGAAATACTAATATATTTAAGCCAGGGACCCGGTACGTAATTCAAGCCATAAGTCGAAGCCAGCAAACGGATTGATGGCTGGTTTTCGGTGAGTATCTGGACATATTTCCCTGACAAGCCAAGCATCTGGATTTGTTTTGCGCCGGTCACTGCATCGGTGTAGCCTACATCAACCGTGGCACTGGTTTCAAAACTTTCGGCCATGCTGCAACAGGCCAGGCGTTGCAAGCCATCACTGGTAATTACTTCAACGTTAATAGGATTTATGGCAGAAAGAGAATGGGCATCCTGCTTAGCACTTACAACAACTTCGTCAAGGTTACCTAACCTGGTAAGCACAACTTCAACTATTTCGTTGTCGTTAGAAATCGCGACAGTGTCCATTGCATATCCAACAAAGCTAACTACGATTTCAATAAATTTGTCGTTGGTTTTTTCTAGTTCAAAATAACCAGATTCATCGGCTACAACACCAATTTCAGTATTCATCCAGAGAACATTTGCGAAAGGCAGGGGTTCATTTTTACCATCATTATTCAAGCCCATTACATAGCCCTTTACCAGCGGGTTTTGTGCAAACAACTGAAAGGAAAAAAACAGGAGCAGAAGAGCAATTCCCGGGCTTTTTAACATGTGGCAGTAAGTTTAGATATTATCGGAGCATTTTGTTCAGATTGTCACGCAAACCTTTGTTGAATTTTTTGGCGTTATGCAGCGAATTCTCCAATGCAAAGTCAGTCATATTTTTAGTACTTTCTTTTCCCTTTTTGGATTTCGTTAAAAACAGCGAGGGGCCATCAGCCTTATACTTTTCAATTAAATCAGTATCAGCATCGCCTTCAAAGTTGATACTTTGAAAGTTTATTACACCATTTTTCACTTCTTTAGCGAAATATGTTTCGAGGGTAGTTGCTGTGTTCTCTTCTATCGACATACAGGTTTGACACCTTTCTGTCCGGTGAAAATAATAAATATCAATTTTTGTTTTGCTGGACTCAGCACTCTCAACCTGCCCAAAGGCAAATACTGAAAGTAGGAGTGCAATAAATAAAAGACTTGATTTTTTCATTCGGGTGTGTTTTTATTGATTAATATTTATTGGCATTAATTGCCATCGTTTACCGTTCGTAGTTTTGCGAACAAAGGTCTATAAAAATAATTACACACCAAGAAAATTCTTAAAAAGTTTTTGGGCCTCACTCCAGGCATCCGGATTGATGCAATATCTGATTTTTGGTGGTTCAATTTCACCATGGATCAATCCTGATTGTTTTAACTCTTTGAGGTGTTGTGAAAGCGTGGACTTGGCTATGGGTAAAATTTCAGTTAAGTTGCCGCTGTAGCAACAAGTTTGCTTCGACAATAATTCCAAAACAAACATGCGTATGGGATGCCCCATAGCTTTCGCATAACGAGCAGTCTTTTTTTGGTCTTCAGTGATTGTTTCTTGCTTGCTCATTTATATTGTAGATTTTAAGGCAAATGTAGTTTGTTTTCGAGAGATGTTGGAGGAAAAAAATGAAGTCGGGTTTCTGGGAATGAATTTGACAAGATTTTTAAAATCCGTGCCTTTCAGCGAAGATCTGCGCCTAAAAAATGTAGGCCAAAAAATGTAAGACGCGGATTTGCACGGGTTAGGCGGATAAGCACCGTAGGATTTTATTCGTGCTTTTCAGTACAAACCTCCGTCTATCCGTTTTGAAATTTTTCAAAACGCCACTCGCACAATTGCTTTAATCGAGCAAGCATATTTGCCGTAACCTTATCGTGAATCAATTCCCAAGTTTAAATATTAAGCCACCGTTAAAGTCGCCTTGAAATGGTGCTATCCATGAGTTCACACTAAGGCCAGAACCACCGGTCCCAAGGTAAAAGCCTGCACTGCCAAAAGTCATTGGCATCAATAGGCGTCCCCTTGCTATAATTCCAACCCTATCCGAAAGCATCACTTTCACACCCAATCCGGCTGAAATTGCAAAACGCCACACATCTCCAAAATCATCGGATGTAGCCCAGGCTGCACCTAACGAAAATGAACCAAAAGGCTGCACCTTAGAGCCAGGCTGAAGCATTTTTTTTATAGCACCAACCTGGATGTAATTTGTAACCATATCAGTTTGCTGGTAATCATACGATGGAAATCCTGCATAGGGTGTAAAGGATGCCTTTGATTCCATTCGTGTGTAGTTAATTTCAACATCAAGTATCGTTTCAATTGGAATCAGTAATGATCCACCATAGTTCATCCCATTGTCAATCTTCAGCTTTCCCTCGTAGTACTTAATGCTACCACCAAACTGATAGCCGACAAAGGGAACAAGTTCAACACCGCCTGTCTGGGAAAAAAGGAAAATCGGGAGAATAATCGCGAGTAATAATAATTTGATTTTTTTCATTCTAATAGAATTTAATATTTGTTGATGTAAAAAAGAGCCTACAAAACTAACTATTATCCTTAATTTATTTTGTTTGGCTGTTGGGGAGTAACAACAATATTTCTTTTCTGGGCAGCCATGATTAAGGCCACCCGCAATTGGGGAGGGAAAATGAGCCAGGGAAAAGCGTTTGGTATTTTAGATGGTGGCCGCGGTTTGGTTGCTGCAGGTGTTGCTTC
>Ga0307929_1002945_pt1 | contig 10374 bp, 10 predicted proteins | sample AceLakmetage1330_FD_203160 | JGI IMG/M metagenome (GOLD analysis project Ga0307929, IMG submission 203160) | Saline water microbial communities from Ace Lake, Antarctica - #1330 | ecosystem: Environmental > Aquatic > Non-marine Saline and Alkaline > Saline | place: Antarctica: Ace Lake...
GGTATCCGACATCTGATTCTCCCCTGTGTCTCTTTATCAACCCTGATGCTGCCCCTGTTTATCCGTTTGATCCGCTCGGAGATGATGGAAGTTATGGAAACCGAATATATCAAATATGCCTGGGCCAAGGGGTTGTCGCCCGCCAGGGTTTGGCTGGTCCATGCCTTTAAAAATACCTTACTCCCTGTGATAACGGTGTTCGGGGTCCAGATCGGTATCATGTTTGCCTTTACCCTTTTAACGGAATTGGTGTTCCAATGGCCGGGTATGGGGTTTATGTTCCTTGAAGCGGTGAACCGGGCGGATCTATCACTGCTCATCGCCTACATGGTGGTGGTGGCAGCTCTGTTTGTATTTGTCAATACGGTTGTGGATATCCTCTATGGATTCATCAATCCCACCGTTAGAATAACAGGGTCAAAATGAAAAAATTACAGCAATTTAAAGAATCGTATTTTTTATACTCTTTTAAACGGGACAAGGTGGCCATATCAAGTTTTGTTGTCCTGGCGATATTTCTTATCCTGGCAATTACCGCCCCCTGGATTTCTCCAATGGATCCCTATGATGCGGCCAGCATCGATCTCATGGATTCTGAAATTCCGCCCATGTGGATGGAAGACGGGTCTTCTCAATTTCCCCTGGGTACGGATAACATGGGCCGGGACATGCTTTCCACCATGTTCTACGGATTGCGGACTTCCATTATCATAGGGGTTGGCGCTGTCGCCATCCAGGGGTTCATCGGAGTGGTGCTGGGACTCATGGCCGGGTATATGGGGAAAAAAACCGATGCCATCATCATGCGCATCGCCGATATTCAGTTTTCCTTCCCCTATCTGATGATGGCCATTCTCATGAGTGCCATTTTTCAGGTGGTGTTTGGGCTGGGCAGTTTTGAGCGTCTGGCCGTTCCCCTGCTGACCATTATCATAGGGCTTTCAAATTGGCCCATGTTTGCCCGGACCATAAGGGCCTCGGTTATCGGCGAGAAAAACAAGGAATATGTGGAAGCCGCCCGGGTGATCGGCCTGCCCAAATGGAGCATCATGTTTCGTCATATTTTGCCCAACTCCCTGACATCGGTGATGGTCATCTCCACTATCCAGGTGGCCAATGCCGTCATGAGCGAGGCGGCTCTTTCTTTCCTAGGACTGGGCATGCCCGTATCAAGACCTTCTCTGGGATCCCTTATCCGGGCCGGTCAAGAGTTTTTCTTTTCCGGTTCCTGGTGGATCACTGTTTTTCCGGGACTCTGGCTGGTGCTCTTTGTGCTGGTGATAAACCTTTTGGGTGACTGGCTCAGGGATGTACTTAACCCGAAACTTTACAAAGGATAGAAAATTACGATGTCTCATCTTTTAGAAGTGCGGGATCTTGAAGTGAAGTTTGCGCTAAGATCCGGCGATATAACAGCCATAGACGGTGCCAGCTTTACCCTGGACAAGGGAGAGCGGCTGGGAATTGTGGGGGAAAGCGGGGCGGGAAAGTCGGTGACCGGTTTTTCCATTATCAATCTCATCAGCAAACCGGGGTTTATTTCCAGGGGCAGCATCTATTTTGAGGGAAAAAAGATCAGCGATTATAGTGATTCCCAGATGCGTAAAATTCGGGGGAATCGGATTTCCATGATCTTCCAGGATCCCATGATGACATTGAACCCGGTGTTTACCATCGGATTTCAGATGATCGAGACCCTGAGGGCCCATCAAAAAATTTCAAAATCTGCTGCCAGGATAATTGCCCTGGAAAAATTAAAAAAGGTTCAGATCCCTTCCCCCGAAGAACGTCTGGATCAATATCCCCATGAATTGTCCGGTGGCATGCGCCAGCGGATCATCATTGCCATATCCCTGTTGTCAGATCCGGCCATTATCATTGCTGATGAGCCCACAACTGCCCTGGATGTGACCATCCAGGCCGAGATAATGGATCTTTTGCAGCAGCTTTGTGCGACCGAAAACATGGGGTTGATCCTGATCACCCATGATCTAGGAGTGGTCTCCCAGGTGACCGAGAAAATTGCCGTCATGTATGCGGGCAAGATCATTGAATTCGGCTTAACCGACCAGGTGGTCCACACCCCGGTTCATCCCTATACCATCGGCCTCATCGGGTCTATCCCCGGATCCACGGCACCGGGAGAAGAACTTCGGCAGATTCCCGGCATGATGCCAACCCTGAGCAATATCCCCCCCGGGTGTGCATTCAATCCCCGGTGTGAACTTTGCGAACCCATCTGTACCCGGGAAACTCCTGTGCTTGAGGAAAAACGAAACGGCATTATGGCAGCCTGCCATATGAAATAACCGATGAAATATTATGGGAAATAACATGGAACAAGATCTTAAAATGAACCTGGAAAAACCATTGGTTTCCATCAATAATGTGGTGAAGCATTTTGATATTTCCGGCGGGCTCCTTGATCAACTCACCTTCAAAGGCGGTAAGCCCAGATTTGAAAAGACCACTGTTAAGGCTGTGAATGATGTTTCCCTCTTTGTTAACAAGGGGGAAACCCTGAGCGTGGTCGGGGAGAGCGGGTGCGGTAAATCAACACTTGCCCGGGTGATCATGGGATTGTATCCCCCCAATTCCGGGCAGGTTCTCTACGACGGCCAGCGGATTGATAATTTAAGCCACAACCAATGGCTTCCCTTTCGCAAGAAGATGCAGATGATCTTCCAGGACCCTTACGCCTCCTTGAACCCCAGGAAAACCGTGCGCCAGACCCTGGAGGAACCCTTGCGGTTCCACAACCCTAAAATGACGGCGGCAGAAGCCACGGACAAGGCAGCCGAAGTCATGGAACAGGTGGGGGTGGACCCTGCCTGGATCACCCGGTATCCCCATGAATTTTCAGGCGGCCAGCGTCAGCGGATCTCCATTGCCAGGGGCCTTATCCTGGATCCCCAGTTTATTGTGGCCGATGAACCGGTATCTGCCCTGGATGTGTCCATCCAGGCCCAGATTTTAAATTTGCTCATGGAGTTGATGGATAAGCGGGATCTGACCTATCTGTTTATTACTCATGATCTTTCCGTTGTCCAGCATATCAGCACCCGGGTGGCGGTTCTTTATCTGGGGACCCTATGCGAACTGGCCTCGGCCAATGATCTTTTTACTGAGCCCCGGCATCCTTACACACGGGCTCTGCTTTCCGCCATCCCCAAGTTGGGGGAGAAAAGAGCAAAACATATCAAGCTTAAGGGGGAGGTGCCCACACCCGTCCATCTTCCCACCGGCTGCGTTTTCCACGGTCGGTGTGTTTATGCCGATGAGCGCTGTGCAAGAGAAGTGCCGAAGCTTGTAAAACTTGCCAACGGGAGCTTTGTGGCCTGCCATGGGGTTGAGGAAAACCGTCCCATGGACTAGGATGGGGAACAGATGTTTGTCAACTTTAACATGAATGAAAAAAGGGGAAGTCATGCCGTTTGTGAATATTAAAATTACCAGGGAGGGGGCCTCACCGGATCAGAAAGCAGCGCTTATCCAGGGGGTAACCGATCTTCTTGCCAATGTGCTGGGGAAAAATCCGGCAACAACTGTCGTGGTCATCGAAGAGGTGGATACGGACAATTGGGGGATTGGCGGAGAATCCATTACCCTGCGAAGACAGCGTGAAAAATAAGCAGTGTAATGACACCTGACTGGCTAAGCGAGTGGATGGAAGACCACGGGTTATCCAGATTCTTGGAGAATAAATGAATAAAATTTTGATTTCATTTGCTGCGGTTTTGGGCACCGTTCTGTTTTTAGGAGGGGTGATTCTGGTAAAATTTTATATGGAATCCAGGAAATTGTCGCCCGTGGAAACCCGGGAGATTGCTGCTGGCGTGTATGCGGTAAAAGATTCCTATGTGAACTTGTTTCTCATGAAAAATGATGACACCTATATTGCCTTTGACGCCGGCAATGATGCAAAACAGGTCCGGCAGGAGCTTGCCAGGCTCAAAATAGACCCCAAAACCGTAGCAGCCGTATTTTTAACCCATTCAGACCCCGATCATGTCGCGGCATGCACCCTTTTTTCCAATGCAAAAATTTACCTTCCCAAAGCGGAAGAACCGATGGTGAACGGGCAAATATCCCGTTTCTTATTCATGAAAAATCAATTGGCGCACCCCCATGAACTTGTTGAAGATAACCAGATACTCCATATCTCAGGGCTGAAGATCAAAGGAATCTCAACGCCTGGCCATACACCCGGTTCAATGTCTTTTCTGGTGAACGAAACCCATTTGTTTACAGGGGACACCATGGGGATAAAAAATGGGGAAGTCATACAATTCAATGATCTGTTCAATATGGATTCCCAGCGCCAGCGAAAATCCATAACCCGATTGGCAGCTTTACCCGGGGTGGACTATATCTTCACAGCCCATTATGGTATCATTGATTCCCCTGAAACGGCTTTTCGAAACTGGAAAGAGTAAGTCCTTGGTTTTGGGGCTCCTTGATACGGGAATGAACAAGTATTAAACGGGGATTAAACGGGGCCTAAATGCCATGGCAAATATTGTACCTTATATTTTTAAGATCCAGCGGTATTCCATCCACGACGGACCCGGGATCCGGACCACCCTGTTTTTCCAGGGGTGTCCCCTGTCCTGCCAATGGTGCCACAACCCGGAAAGCCAGGCCATGGGGAAGGTTTCAGAGGTAAAAAACATTGGAGAGCTTGTGGAATCCCTGGTCCGGGAAATTGAACGAGACCGGATCTTTTACGATGAATCCGGCGGGGGTGTCACCTTTTCCGGGGGCGAGCCCCTGGCCCACCCAAAACTGCTCCTTCCATTACTTTCGGCCTGCAGAAAACAAGAGATCCACACCTGCCTGGATACTTCTGGGTTTGCGCCTTTCAATATCCTCAAAGCTGCAGCAACCGTGGCGGATCTGGTGCTTTTTGATATCAAGATCATGGAGGACCAGGACCATCAGACTTTTACGGGAAAGCCCGTGGGACAAATCCTGGAAAACCTTAAAAAGCTTTCCCATCTTGGGGTAGGCCTGAAACTGAGGTTCCCCTTGATTCCCACCCGAACAGATACCCGGGACAATATCCGTCAAATCATTGAATTTTTAACAGGGCAGACCCACTACCGGGATATTCATATTCTGCCCTTTCACACCAGTGGCGACGGCAAGTATGAACGGTTGAAAATGAAAAACAAATTAAAACATATAAGTCCGCCAACAGATGAACGTGTGGAAGAAGTGCGGCAAATGTTTGAGGTCAAGGGGTTTAATACGACCATCGGAGGATGAAATGAATTCAAGGGTAGAGCAACTGAGAAAAAAAAGTATTGAACGGCCAGTCACCATTTCCCATGAACGAGCAGAGCTGGTGACCCGGTTCTATAAAACAAAGGTAAACCCAGGTCATTCCGTCCCGGTTCAACGGGCCCTGTGCCTTGAGCATCTCCTCGCCCACAAGCGCATTTTCATTGATGAAAATGAGCTGATTGTAGGAGAACGGGGGCCGGAACCCAAGGCGGTGCCCACCTATCCGGAAGTCTGCCTTCATTCTCTTGGGGACCTTGAAATTCTGGATACCCGGCCCCGTGTGGCCTATGGGGTTTCAAACGAAACAAAGCAGGTGTATGAGCAGACCATTATTCCCTTTTGGAAGGGAAAGACCATTCGGGAAAAGATATTTGCCGCCATGGAATCTCCCTGGAAGAATTCCTTTGAAGCCGGTGTTTTTACGGAATTTCAGGAGCAGCGGTCGCCGGGCCATACCGCAGGGGGGGATTTGATCTATACCAATGGGTTCGGTGACCTGAAAGCCCGGATTCATTCGGCCATTGGCGATCTGGATTTTTTTTCAGATACAACGGCCCTTGATCAGCAGGAGGTGTTGACGGCCCTTGATATTGCAGCAGATGCCTTGATCGCCTTTGCCAACCGCCATGCCTGTATTCTAGAGGAATTGTCCCAAAAAGAAACCGATCCAAAAAGACGCCGGGAGTTGGTTGACCTGTCAGCCATTTGCCGGCGGGTGCCGGAACATCAGCCCCAAACCTTCCACGAGGCCCTCCAGTATTATTGGTTTGTCCATGTGGGGGTGATCACGGAACTCAACCCCTGGGACGCATATAACCCGGGGCGTCTGGACCAGAACCTTTATCCCTTTTACAAAGCAGATATTGAACAGGGTCGTCTGACCCGGGAAGCGGCCAGGGAGCTCCTCTCCTGTTTCTGGATAAAATTTAACAATCACCCGGCACCGCCCAAGGTGGGGGTGACGGCAAAGGAGAGCAATACCTATGTGGACTTTTGCCTCATCAATCTGGGGGGGGTGACCCCGGGCAACAAGGACGGGGTAAATGAACTGACCTATTTGATCCTGGATGTCATTGAAGAGATGCGCCTGCTCCAGCCAAGCTCCATGGTCCAGGTCTCCCGGAAAAATCCGGACCGGTTTGTGAAACGGGCATTGAAGATCATTGCCACCGGTTTTGGCCAGCCCTCGGTTTTTAACACCGATGCCATTGTCCAGGAAATGCTCCTCCAGGGAAAATCAATGGAAGATGCCAGAAAATCTGGGGCTTCCGGGTGTGTGGAAGCTGGTGCCTTTGGCAGGGAAGCCTATATTCTGACCGGGTATTTTAACCTGCCTAAAATTCTGGAAATTACCCTGAACAACGGCCGGGACCCAAGGACCCAAAAGCAGATCGGTCTTCACTCCGGTGACCCTGTGACCTTTGAGACGTATGACCAGTTATTTTGCGCTTTTTCTCGACAACTGGCACATTTTGCCAAGATCAAAATCCGTGGTTCCAATGTCATTGAGCAGATAAACGGCCGATATATGCCGGTTCCCCTGTTGTCCCTTGTGACCGAGGACTGTATTCAAACGGGACGAGACTATAACCAGGGCGGGGCACGGTATAATACCTCCTATATCCAGGGGGTGGGCATGGGAACGATCACCGATTGTCTGTCCGCTGTTAAAACCACAGTTTATGATCAAAAGTGCTTTTCCATGGAAACCCTTTTGTCTTCTTTGGAGAATAATTTTGTGGAAAATGATATAGTCAGGGACGCGCTTCTTAAGGCACCCAAGTACGGTAACGATGATGACTATGCCGACCAGGTCCTTACCGAGGTTTTTGACGCATACCACGGGGCTGTCACAGGAAAACCCAATGCCAGGGGAGGGGTTTATCGCATCAACCTTTTACCCACCACCTGCCATGTGTATTTCGGGGAAATCACCGGGGCCCTGCCCGATGGGCGCAAAGCCTTTATTCCTTTTTCCGAAGGAATCTCTCCTGTCCAGGGAGCAGACAATTGCGGCCCCACGGCTGTGTTGAAATCCGCTGCAAAAATTGACCATTTAAAAACCGGTGGCACCCTGCTCAATCAGAAGTTTTTACCCGATTTTTTAAAAAGCGAGAAGGGCATCACCTCTCTGGTACAATTGATCCGTTCCTATTTCAAGATGGACGGTCACCATATCCAATTTAATGTGGTGGACAAAGAGACATTGCAAAAGGCCCAACAGCACCCGGAAAATTACCGGGATCTTATTGTGCGGGTGGCAGGGTATTCAGATTATTTTGTGGATCTCACCCCGGCCCTTCAGGAGGAGATTATTCTTAGAACAGCCCATGAATCCAGCCCATGAACCTTTTTAGGCCGCTCTGTCCCTCCACCCTGCCGATGCCTGGGAACTTTTGTTCATAAGAGGCACTCGTACAAAAAGCCACCGATATGATCGGTGTCTGTTTTATAAGTTTATCAATGTAATAAGATTACCCACTGGTATCAAATGATAATTTGTCCCGCCCACAATATGTGGTAGGGGACTGCGATTCAGAAAAACTGAGGTCGGTTAATATTATTCCGTTCCTTTAAATTCTGCATTGGGGGAGAAAAATCATAGACATAATAATCCGCATCATTTCAGGATGATTGCCGGTTCCTGTTAGTCTCCAATATAAGGTAATGGTCTCTTGATAAATTGAATTCTTCCCATTCCCATATAATTGATTTTTAAGTCTAAGGATAACAAAACTGTCTATACCAGATATGGTATTTTAGAAAATATAAAAAAGCCCGGATTGGTGGAAGAAACGCTCAGTAAATTGGGTGGTTGGACTCCTGAGCGATTATACCATATATACTCGCGAGGTAAGTCGCTTAAATTATATATGAATTTTAACAACTACTATTTGAATTATTGAGTGTCCAGGGAATTAAAATTAATACAAGTATTTGAAACTTTGGGTTCTTCTTAAAGGCGACCACTGCAAGATGGAACCATGGGGGTAGAAATTAGTTCTTACTGCCCTACAATTATAATCAAAGTTGACAGATTATATTGTTTCTTTCAAGAAAAAGTAGCAATAACCTAGAAAATATGCGTTAATCATTTCGATTCATCTATTTCTTCACAAACAGTTTTAACAAGTTTGCGAAACCATCTATGGATAGGATCATTATCCTGTGTCATGTGCCAATATTGTAGTATAGAAAATTTTGTTTCAATATCTTTAATTGATAAAATCTTTAAATCAAAAACGCCTTTATATTCAAGTGCAATTTTTTTAGCAACAATACCAACAAGAGTTGTTTTTGAAACAATTGAAGGAATTACTAATTCTTGGTCACTCATAATAGGCGTTATTAATTCAACACCTATTGCATCCAATTTCTGAAAAATATCTATTTTATCCTGATTAGATGCCTGTAACCTTATCCATGAAAAATGGTTAATGTTTTTAATATCAATGTAATCCTTTTTTACCTTGTTCAACGGACCAACGATACAGACTTCTTCATCTGAAAAAAGATTTTGACGTTTCAAGCTGGGCTTACTATCAATTTTAGTCCCGATCACAAGATCTAAGTCACCATCTTCGAGAAACCGAATTTTTTGTTTTTGAGTAACATGTTTTGTTTCTAACTTAATATCAGGGGCTCTACTATACAATTCAGATAACAATTTAGGCAAAATAGTTATGCTGGCATAGTTGCTAATACCTATGGTGAAAGTTCTTGAGGATTTGGATGGACGATTTTGACCTTTATCATCTAAAAGGGTTTCTATAATTTTTAAAGAAGTTTTGACATTTTCATATATGGCTTCAGCTCTTTTTGTCGGAAGCATTAAATTACCCTCTCTAACAAAAAGGGGGTCCTCAAAAAAATCACGCAGTTTCGATAGAGAATGGCTGACTGCTGGTTGACTCAAAGATAATTCTGAAGCAGCTCTGGTCAAATTCATTTCTGAATAAATCGCTTTAAAAACTTTCAACAAATTGAGATCCAAATTTTTTATATTCATGCGGTGAATACTCTCTATAAAAACAAATCATTGGTTTCTGTCATCATCACAAAATATAATATCACCTAAAATCATTCAATAGAAGAGGCTATCATGAAATCAATTATTAAAAGATTAAAACAGTATCTTTTTGGGAATTTGGGGAATTGCACCCCAAATAAAATATCAACCCAGGGTTGGGGAAATTCATATAATGATATATATATTTTGAGATTAATACTTAGATCTTATCGACATGAAAATTAAATTATGATTATTCATTTAAATACAATTATTGATGTTTGGATTTAATCCTTTAATTCTGATAACAGAAGGTATGATAAAAATTCAACTGATTATTAGGACGGTAATACAATCAGATGCCCCATAGCTTGTGAGGTTATCGGAAAAATTAAGTGTGAGGTAAAAAAATGAATATCAACATACAGCCTTGTTCGATCGTTGATTTAGAAAAGTTGCAAAGCATAGGTTACGAAACCTTTGATGAAACTTTTAGAAAGATGAATAGCCAAGAAACAATGGATAAATACCTTCAAGAATCATTTAACAAGAAAAAACTGTTAATGGAATTAAATAATAAAGACTGCAAATTTTATTTTTTGTATTTAGAGAATAAAATAGTTGGATATCTAAAAATCAATGATACCTCGGCGCAATCTGATATAAATGATGCTAATTCAATCGAGTTGGAACGTATATATGTCAAGAAGGCCTACAAAGGGAAAGGTCTTGGTAAAAAGTTAATTCACTTTGTGCTTCATTTAGCAAAAAAGATGAAAAAGAATTATATATGGTTAGGCGTCTGGGAGAAAAACATTAATGCAATATCATTCTATACAAAAATGGGATTTTACGAAACAGGACGGCATTCATTCAGAATGGGAGATGAATTGCAAAATGATTTAATATTAAAGAAACCAATAAAAAATGTATAACAAACACATACTTTTGTCTATTTCAAAAATGAGAGATTAATGGGAATGGGCTCTGGTATAGTAAAAAGGTGTTTAATAAGTCTATCATTATGGGGGAGGAGGCTTGATTCCATGGGCGTTCACTGGTATTTTAAAAACTCAGTC
>Ga0307929_1002948_pt1 | contig 10367 bp, 9 predicted proteins | sample AceLakmetage1330_FD_203160 | JGI IMG/M metagenome (GOLD analysis project Ga0307929, IMG submission 203160) | Saline water microbial communities from Ace Lake, Antarctica - #1330 | ecosystem: Environmental > Aquatic > Non-marine Saline and Alkaline > Saline | place: Antarctica: Ace Lake...
AGTAGACTAGTGGACATGCTTTCCCTCCTGAATTAGTTGGTGGTTCTTCTAATTAAGGAAATCGCATGTCCACTTTTTTTGCAAAACTTATTTCAAAAGTACGCTTCAGTCGGATGAACCGAAAATAAGAGCTGAAAAATATGGTTTGTGTTTCATATAACTCTCCAAAGTTTGTTCGAGAATAAGTTTGGAATATTAGATATCATGGCCGTAAAATTTTGTGTACAGTTAAGGCAAGTTGTAAAAGTGTGTAAGGTTTTGAGATAAAGGCATTTGCACCCATTGCCAGAGTGGCTCGGACATCGGCATTTTCGGCAAAACCGCTGGCAATGATTGCTTTTTGCCGAGGATGAATCTTCAATATTTGTTCAAATGTCTTCCGTCCATTTTGTCCTGGTAGCATAATCATATCAAGTATCAGCAGATCAGTATTATGATTCTTGCTATATTCTACTGCCGCTTCCCCTGAAGAGACCGTTTGAACAGAGTATTCTAAAAGTGTTAACAACTGATTGGCAATCTCACGTTGACGAGGTTCATCGTCTATAACCAGAATTGTTTCCCCTTTGCCTATATAATCTTTCCAATTTTCCTGTTCTGGAAGTTGGACTACCTTGCTCTCGATACTAGGGAAATAGAGTTCAAACGTTGTTCCGTGTGGGGCGCTGCTGACATTAACTGTGCCTTCATGATCAGACATGGTGTTCCATACAACAGCAAGACCCAAGCCGGTGCCACTTCGGCCCATAACTTTCTTGGTATAAAACGGTTCAAAAATATGATCAATGTCGTTGGGATCGATCCCAGAACCGTCGTCATGGATGATAATTTTTGTGAAGTTTCTTTTGGTACAATTTTGTTTGTTTTTTGCTAAGGGCAGAGGTTGGTCGTAGTTGCTGGTGACAATGGATATGGTTCCTTGACCCTGAATAGCCTCCACAGCGTTAATGATAAGATTCATCAAACATTTTCGGACATGGATGGGCGAACAGGAGATATTCCTCAACTCTGAAGCTAAAGATATATCAAAACCGATTAGGGGATTCCTGGTCTTAAGTTGTTGGAAATCAGTGGAATCAAGATAGGCTTGAATAAGCACATTCAGAGACTTATTTTCTTTGTTAGCAGCGATCCCTCTGGCCACGGTAAGCAAATCGGACACTACCTCTGAGGCTTCGAGTCCCGACCGGCGAATCGCTTCAAGGGAGGGGCGCAGATCGTTCTCTTTATCCATCTTAAGAAGCAGAAGTTCTGGGTAACTAACAATGCCAGAGAGGATATTGTTTAGATCGTGGGCAACCCCACCGGCCATAAGACCGATAGCTTTCATTTTCTGGTCACGGTTCAGTTGCTCCTCGAGCAACTGTCTCTCTGTGATGTCGATAACAATCATTCGAGCACCGGAAACCTTGCTATTATTGGTAATGGGTGAGGAGTGAATAAGTATCGGATATATATTTTCTTTCTGACCTATTGCGGTATACTCAATAAGTTTGGAAGGTTCTCCCTTGAGAGTATTTCGGAAATTGCTTTTGGCTTCTTCACGTTCATCTGCTTGGATGAGTTGGAAAAAATTTGTACCTTTATCTTTTGCAAAGGAGAGTTGGAGCTGTTTTATTGCTACCTTGTTGGCGTAGGTGATATTTCCAGTCAGATCGGTCTCTAAAACCATTTCAGGTAGCAGGTTAACAAGGTCATGGAATCGCCCCTCACTCTCAACCAAGTTTCGGGTCCGTTCCTGGACCTGTTGTTCAAGAAATTTTCTGCTTTTGGAAAGATGGATAATGAAAATTGTGGTCAATAAAAGTAATAGAAAAAATATCAGAATATTAATCAGTGGAAAAATAACCCGGATATATTGTTCTCCATGAAGGGTCCCGATAACCTGATTTCCATACCTAATCTCCTGAGAAAGGTTTTTGAGGCCAATGAGCTTTATTTTGTGAAGAAAAAGAGAGAGTTCGGTTAACTGGGGAGATGTGACTGAAATATAGGTGCCGGTTACTGGAAGGGAAACAGAGAGTGATTTATAATGGTTGGCCTGGACGGCGAGCTGTAAATATGCGTCTGCACCATTTTTATTCAACGCCCAGATATTATCGGCAACAATGGTTGCGTGGTTATTAAAATTTTTTTTATCAAGGTAGGCAGCATTTACAATAAAGATATAAGCGATGCCAAAAAAAACAAGCAGGAAGATACATGGTATATACAAATAACTGTTACGACTACTACTAGATACAGATGGCATAGTTATGAATCATTCTTTGTCAGATTTACTGCCAATCGTATAGCAAGGCATTCAATAGAAGAAGAGACAAAAAGAAAACTATATTGTCTCTTCCGAAAAGACAATGTTCCTTGACTTTGAGATGGATGTCAAGCGCTTTCCTTGTTTCTTTATAGGAATACAATAAGTAAAAATACGTGACAGATCACGATTCCTTCCTTAGTAACTCTGCCACTGTTTCTTTTCTAAATATTTAGTCCAAAACACCCTCCCTAACCACCGCACTACCTTTTTAATTTATTCACTAAAATAGGTATTTATACCGATGTAAGAATTTTTATCATGTGTTACAGGTAATATATTCATTAATAGAAAATGCCAAACTTGTTGAGAAACAAGGACGGAAAACTACGGGTCTTTAGAGATAGCCGAGTTACCTAATTAATAAGGTGGTTCGGCTTTTTTGTTTTTCAAACTCTAGATTAAGGGGGAATGAATGAAGAAGAAATTATTAGCGGGATTAACTACTATATTGTTTGTTTTCGGCATGGTTGGATTTGCGAGTGCCACGGCGATATATGCTATTGATATTGGGCTTTCGGGGCAAGATGGGGTGACTCGTATTGCGGATTTTACAACAGAGGGGTTTGACCCTTTATCAGAATACGTAACATATGCCTATGTATGGCAGATGGTCAAGTCGACAAGCACCCGAAGTACCGCTACAGCATGGTTAACGGTTGAAGATAATGGAAACGAACAGGAGAACGGGGTTTCAGCATGGAGGAAAATATCTTTGACATTGTATGATTTTACGCCGATAGACCTCGATGGTACAATAATCTTCACAGTCTCGAGTCCAAGTGGCAGCATATATACAGGAGCTGGAGGATTCTCCATAGAGACGGAGGTCGCTCCTGTGCCAGAACCAGCAACAATACTCCTCTTCGGAACAGGATTAGTTGGTCTTATCGGTTCTAGACTTCGTAAAAAGAAAAAATAATTAACTCCTGACAAAGCTCCTTCTTCTAAAAGGCAGAATGATTCATTTGATTCTGCCTTTTTTTATTCCCACTCTTAATTACAACGCCAATTGTCAGTGGAAAGCTCTCTAAATTTTAAACATTCCGTAATGACGACAGGCCACCTGTCAATACATCACCACTTTTAACTTCTCGGAGGGTAACCTCTCCCCAACACCACCCTTGAAAGATTATCAGGAAGTTTTTTGTCAGAGATAACATTAATCAAGCCATAAAAACACAAACCCATTCAGCCTGTTACTGGATGAGCAGACTGAATGGCAAGAACGAAATGTCTCAACAAAGAGGTAAATATTCAGCTGTTAAATCTGTGGATCATCTAATTGGAAATTAGATTATTTTCCACCCCATGAAGCTTCAATAAAACCAGAGTACAGAGTTTAACCCTTTCAAAAAGAGAATCGAGGAGAATATATTCTTTTTCACTATGATCAAGAAAACCGATTGGTCCCATGCCATCTATAACACTCACGCCAGCTGATCCAAAAAAATTGGCATCCGAGGTTCCTTTTCTTATTTCAGTTCCAAACGGTTGCTTAAGTTCCGCAGCAGCGTTCTGGATCTGCTGGACAAGGTACTTTTGGTCGGAACTGTTTTTAGAAGCCTCCCACAGTGGACGCTCGGAAGTAATTGAAAGTTTGGAAACACAACCGGAAACATTTTCTTTAGCTGTAATGGCATCTATGCTTTGTCGAATTTCTGCCTCATTAGATCCGTGGCTGTATCGGATATCGGATGAAAGAATTGCCTCCTGGGCCACAGTATTACCAGCAATTCCCCCTCTCACCTTTCCGGCATTGATATCAGTGCCGTCCCACCATGAGTTTAAACCTTCGATGGCAATGATCTTATGTGCTATCTCTTCAACGGCACTTGCTTTGGTTCCCACAAGATTCCCGGCGTGTCCTTCAACCCCACGGATGTGAATATCAAAGCTGATTTTGCCACGACGTCCTATAACGATTTCATTTTCAGGACCACCAGATTCTGAAATCATCACGTGGCTTGCCGTTTTCGCCAGTTCTTCAAATACCGGTCGTGAAGTTGGAGAGCCACGTTCTTCGTCACTGTTTATAAAGACTGTTAATGGCAGTGAATCAAGTAATCCGAGTTTCTGTAAACATTTGAGAGAATACAAAAAAACCACTAAGCCACCTAGCATATCCCCGGTTCCGGGTCCGATACAGCGTTCAGCCTCTATATGAAATTCAGGTAAATGTTCATAGGAGGTAAAGGTTGTATCCATATGACCTGCAAGGACAACCATCGGTTTTTCTTTATGGTTGCTAAAAAGGAGATGATCTCCAAAGGGACTGTTGCCAGTAAATTTCTGGCAATCAAATCCAAGTTCAGAAAATTCCTTTCTGAAAATGTCCCCTACCCGGTCTACAGCCGTACCATTTTCAGAACCTGCCTTCTCAGCAATCAATGCCTTCAGGCAGGCTATAATGTCGTCATGCTTAGAATCCACATAATCGATAATTTTATTATGCATTATATAAACCTTTACTATCGCTCATTGTCGTACTTCATAACGTGTCCACCCCAGGTTCTGAACAGTACCTGACCATCCACATTGGTGTTTAGAATATAATTTGGGTTCACCGGAGTTTTACCGCGTCCACCAGGAGCCGTGATTATATATGTGGGGATTGCAAGACCACTGGTATACCCCCGCAAATATTCCATAATTTCAAGCCCATCTTCAATGTGAGCACGAAAATGGCGGATACCCTCGAGTTTTTTACAATGAAAAATATAATAGGGTTTTACCCGAATCTTGAGGGCATCCTGCATGAGTTTTTTCATTATATGTTTGTCGGCATTTATGCCTTTAAGTAGAACCGTCTGATTTCCTACCAATACTCCGGCTTTGGTAAGTTTTTTGATAGCAGCAGCTGCCTCCACCGTAATTTCCTTGGAATGGTTAAACTGGGTATTAAGAAAAATAGTGCCATGTTTTTCCAGCATCTCACAAAACTCATCAGTAATCCTCATAGGGAGAACTACAGGAGTTCGCGTTCCAAGACGTTTGATTTCAACATGTTCGATAGCATCGAGCTCGGAGAGAATCCAGTCCAGATATTCATCGGAAACCATCAAAGCATCTCCACCTGTCAGAAGCACATCACGAATCTCAGTGTTTTCTCTTATATAGTCCAGTGCATCTTTAATACTTTCTTTGGCATAGCGAATATTTTCAAACCCAATATCACGACGACGCAGACAATGACGACAGAACATGGAACAGGCATTGGTAACATTAATGATAAGCCTGTCTGGATAGAGTCTTGTGATACAGGGGGCGGGAGAATTATAAAGAATTGTCTCAGGTTCAGTAACCACCGATTGATCGAGAGATTCCTGGATGCTGGGAATGGATTGCATTCGTACCGGACAATTGGGATCATCCGGGTCTATCAAACTGGCATAGTATGGAGAAACACCCCATCGAACTTCCTTACCAACGTCTTCGATCTGGCTCTTTTCTTCTGCCGTCATTGGAAAAATTTTAGAGAGGGTCTCCACGTCGCGAATCATATTGCGAACCTGCCACTTCCAGTCATCCCAGTCTTTTTCAGTACCATTCAGGACAGAGAGAATTTTCTTTTTCTGCACCATATTTTTTTCTGTCAGGTCAAGGCCACATGGAATGTCTTTTTTAGCATCTAGATAGTCCTGGATAGCCTCTTTGTATTCAACGCATCTGGCAGAAGCAACTTTTCTTCCCTCTTCAGTGACACCCTTAGGTCCTTCTTTGATAATTTCCATCTGTTTTTCCTCTATTATTTATTTGAATCCAAATTAATAACGACTTATGGCAACTTCGACCATTTTCTCAAGCATGCTTTGATATGTATAACCAGCCTTTTTTGCTCCATCACAGTAGGAACCCTTTTTATGGATTGCAGCCATTGAATTTATTTCAAGAACATAGGGTTTCATCTTTGAATCAAGCCTGAAATCAACCCTGGCATAATCATGACAGCGTAACAGTGTAAATGTCCGCTTGGCAATATCCTGGAGTTCTCGTTTTAGACTTTCTGGTATATCCGCCGGGCAGATATGTACATAGCTGCCATCTTTTTTTCCTGTAAAGGATTGAAAGAGTTCCCCGGAGGTACTGAGATCAATTTCCACTGGTTCAAAAACTTCAATGTTCTCTCCATTACCCAACAATCCAACATTCAATTCTCTGCCATCAAGATACTCTTCAACAACAAGTGGTTGGTCGTATTCTTTTAGTGTTTTCAGTACGTTTTGTTTTAGATCCCCTATATTATCAACCACTGATATACCAAAACTGCCTGCCTCATTTTTTGGTTTGATAATGAGCGGGTAACGAAGCGTATGGTTAGTAACTGTTTTAAGATCTTTTTCGTTTTCTACAACTATAAAACCAGGAGTGGGTATACCTGCTTGAATAAGAACACGTTTGGTCATCTCCTTATCAAGTGCCAGAGTATGAGCAAGAGGGCCGGAACCGGTATAGGCAACTCCAGCCATTTCAAGCATGGCAGGGATATGGGTATATCTGCTCTCGCCTTGGATTCCGTAGGCAAGGTTAAAAACAATTCCTTCAAACTCTTTTCCACTCTGCAGTGGTGGCAGAAAATCGACAATCTTTTGAAACAGAAAGGTATCTCCATCAAACTCTTCAACCTCAAAACCACTATTTCCAAGATTGGTTACAAAGGTATCAATTTCATTTCTATAATACATTTCCTTATTAAGCCGACCATATCGGTTAATAACGCCATCTTGTTCGATATTATGAACAACAGCAATTTTCATAATTGCACCCTGTTTGAAAAAAAACTTTTAAGAAAACAGCTAAATAAAACTACTTGTTATTAACTATTATCTTTTCAGGGAAATTACGTTCGAAATTCTCAATAAAATTTTCAAAAACAAACTGCGGTTTAGAGTGAGTCAGGATAACTGATTCCTGCGGAAATTCGTAGGCGTAGAACAGGTGAGCTTTTTGAAGGTTGTGGCAAAGCTTTGACTGGAGGAGAAACCAAGATCGAAGGCAATAGTTGTAATATTAAGTTCTTTCAGAAGCATTTGTTTTGCCAGAATAATTTTTTTCCGAAGTATATATTCCTTCGGAGTTATGCCAAATGTTTTATGAAACAGTGCATACCCACGGCTCCTTGAAACACCCATCTGGTCAAAAAGGAGCTCAACCGGCCCCATAAAGTCTATGTTTTCAGCAAGAAACACATCAACTTTTTCAAAATTCTTCCGATGGCTTGCTTCAATGGGACAATCTTCTATTCCACTGCGAATGGCAGAAATAACGATCTGGCGGATTGAATTTTCCATTTGTACCAAAAATCCTGAATGCTGATCTGCATATTCCTGCAGGATAGTCTTAAACGATGCCACCATCAGGGAGGGCGCTTTTCGAACAAATGGCTTTTCTGGGATTTGCTGGAGAATATCTTGATCAGAGGTGTTGGAAGAAAAGAGGGAGGATTGGGAGGAAGATAAATCAACCGCAAGATGATACATGGAATACGGGGTAATTGTTTTATCTTCAGTCTGGTATTTTAATGACAGTGGCGGATGGTAATAAAAGGTTCCGCCCCTGGCTTTAAGGACCTCACCTGTTTCGTAACGAATGGTAAAATTTCCACGTTCGATATAGAGAACAGATGTCCAGAGCTTATTGTCAAAACGAGGACTAAATTCTTTGGCAGAATGTGTCCTTGAGTGACTGCATTCCTGTACTTCGGGGAAATATTTATCTAGTTGTATACGATTCGTTTTCGGCATTTTATGCTCTTGCCACTTTTACTGTGTTCACTAATCAGGTCATACGGATTCGTTCACAATCGGGACAAATCCACGTTGGACCGTTGGAAATTCCCCATATGTTTTCCTTGAAACATTCCTCACAGATCATAAAGCCGCAGGGACAACTGAAGCAGTATGGGAACTCCTTTTTACAGCAGTGACATACATATTCCCCAAGTTTTCTCTGGCGATAAGAAAGTTTTTTTTCAGGTTTTTTCTGTTCATCACTCATTGGTCAAGGTCTCCTGCAGCCACAACTGATAGTCATTGCTTATTGCTGTAACTGGTGTGGCGATTATTTCTGGGATATCATAGGAATGATGCTTCTGTATTTCGTGTTCCAACTTTTTCCACAACGATTGTCGACTTTTCATTACCAGTCGACATTCTTTTGCCTGTTCAAACACTCCATCCCACCAGTATAATGAATCAACCGGAGAATCAATTTGGGCACAGGCAATCAATCGTTTTTCAAGAAGGAGTCGTCCTAGTTGTAAAGCCTCTTCTTTTTCTGAAAATGTTGTAAAGACTACTATGGTATCAGACATTGCTTTATATGATTTTCTTTTTTAAGGTGTTTATAAGTGGTTCTCTGGCAGTCTAGCAGGGATAATCATTTTTGCACAAGATAAAAGCTCAACATACTGCAGGGAACTCAATGCTGTTCACAATCGATGTTGGCAATACCCACACGGTCACCGGTCTTTTTGATGGGGACGCTCTCGTTGGCCAATGGCGTTTACAATCAGATGCTGATCGTCCAAATGATGAACTGGCCATCCGCTATCATGCCCTCTTTTCCATGGCCGAAGTAGACAAGGCTGATATAGACGGCGTTATACTGGCAAGTGTTGTACCGTCTCTTGAGTCCTCCTGGATTGACTGCATCAACTCCTATTTCTCAAAAAACCTCACCCACCCTCTTTTAGTTGTTTCAGCTGCAAGTATTGCAAAACAGATACACGTTGCCATAGATTACCCTGAAGAGGTCGGTGCCGACAGACTCGTAAATGCAATTGCTGCCTGGGAACAGTATAAACAAAATCTTATTATTATCGATTTTGGAACAGCAATAACATTTGACTGCGTTTCGGCAAAATGTGAATACCTTGGGGGAACCATACTCCCCGGGATCGCAATTTCGCTCGATGCACTCTCAAGCCGTACTGCAAAGCTTCCTCGTATTGATGTAGCAGTTCCTCCACCACAGGTTATAGGAACAAATACTGTGGATGCTATGAAAAGTGGCATTTTGCACGGTTATGGAGCATTGGTGGACGGACTAGTTGAAAAAATCGCAAAAGAACTTTCGCCAGATGGCCAGCCATTAAAGGTTATTGCAACAGGTGGTATGGCGCACTTGATTGCACCGTTCAGCAAATGTATCGAAGATGTTGATACCATGCTCACTCTCCATGGCCTGAACCTGTTATTCCACAAACAATACGATGAATAATAGCCGTATTCCACTATCTTTGGAGCAGGGAGACTGCATAGGCATCATTGCTCCTGCTGGTCAGATTCAAGATTCCAAGCAACTGAAACAGGGTATCTCTATTCTTCAGGAAATGGGTTTTGAGGTGCGGTTGCCAGGAAATCTTTGGCCTGGCACGGGCTATCTTGCCGATACAGATGCAAATCGGGCACTTGAATTCCATAGAATGTGGGCAGATCCTGAAGTCTCTGCACTGCTTGCTCTTCGGGGTGGTTTTGGTACTCTGCGTATGCTGCCTTTTTTGAATCCCGTGGATATCAAGAAGGAAAAAAAATTCCTTATCGGATTTTCAGATATTACGATTCTACATAGCGCCCTCTATAAGACCAATGACCTGATAACCCTTCATGGGCCAATGCTCACTGGCCTCTCTTCATTGAGTCCAGACAGCCTGCGACATTTTTATGCATCCATTACAGGTAACTGGGATAAGCCCCTTCTTGATAAGAATATTGAAGTTTTACGTGATGGTCCGCCCGTACAGGGGAAGTTGATTGGTGGAAATTTAAGTAGCCTGATAAGCATACTGGCAACTAATATTGACCAGGACTGGAGTCAAACCATTCTTTTTCTGGAAGATGTGGGAGAACCTCTATACAGGATCGACAGAATGTTTACCCAGTTATGGCACAGCGGCAAGATCAACCAGCCAGCTGGGATTATTCTTGGTGATTTCTCAATAAATCAAGACCTGGACAGCCTGGAAAAAATACGATTCCACGAGGAGATCTGGAAACGAGTTCTTGAACTTACAGAATCTGCTGGGATGCCGGTTTGGGGTAATTTCAAGAACTCG
>Ga0307929_1002949_pt1 | contig 10365 bp, 8 predicted proteins | sample AceLakmetage1330_FD_203160 | JGI IMG/M metagenome (GOLD analysis project Ga0307929, IMG submission 203160) | Saline water microbial communities from Ace Lake, Antarctica - #1330 | ecosystem: Environmental > Aquatic > Non-marine Saline and Alkaline > Saline | place: Antarctica: Ace Lake...
CCGAGGATTACCACATCATTATCAATGAGTTGGTCGAATATGGCGGTCACCTCGCCGACAAGCCACGCATCACCGCCCTCAACAAGGTCGACGCGCTGGATGATGAGGCGCGGGCCAGTAAGCTGGCGGAATTGCAGGCCGCCAGCAATGGCCCGGTCTGGATGATGTCCGGCGTGTCCAAAGAAGGCCTGACCGAGGTTTTACGTGCCCTGCGCCAAGTGATCGACGCGCAGAAAAAGGCCGAGATACTGGCGGATAAGGAACCCGAGACGTGGCGGCCCTGACATCCCCGCAAACACCCGCAAAGCGGCTGATCCTGAAGATCGGATCGGCCCTGCTGGTGGATGGAAAATCCGGGCAATTGCGGCTGGATTGGCTGAAAGGCCTGGCGGCGGATGTCGCCAAAGCCAAGGCCGCCGGGCAGGACGTGTTGATCGTGTCGTCAGGCTCTATCGCGCTGGGACGCCGTGTTTTGGGCCTGCCCGCAGGGGCGCTTCCGCTGGAACAAAGTCAGGCCGCAGCCGCCGTCGGCCAGATCCGCCTGGCGCGCGCCTATGAAGAGGCGCTGGCCCCGCATGGCATCACCACGGCCCAGATTCTGGTGACGCTGGAAGACAGTGCTGATCGCCGCCGCTACCTCAATTCCCGCGCCACCCTTGGCACGCTGTTGGGGCTGGGGGTGGTGCCGATCGTCAATGAAAACGACACCGTTGCCACCGATGAAATCCGCTTTGGCGACAATGACCGGCTGGCGGCACAGGTGGCGGCGATGTCGGGTGCCGATCTGCTGATCCTGCTGTCGGATGTCGACGGGCTTTATACCGGCAATCCGAAAACCGACACGACCGCCCGGCATTTGCCGCAAATCGCTGAAATTTCACCGGAAATCGAAGCGATGGGCGGGGAAGCGATCAGCGAAACCTCCAAAGGCGGGATGAAAACCAAGCTGATGGCGGCGAAAACCGCCACCGCTGCGGGCTGCGCGCTGATCATCATGGAAGGCGACCAGCCAAACCCGTTGACCGCCCTTGAAAACGGTGCGCGCCACAGTTGGTTTGCCCCCAAGGGCGATCCGCAAGCCGCGCGTAAACGCTGGATTGCGGCGATGAAACCGCGAGGTGAAATCCATGTTGATGCCGGGGCTGCCCAAGCCTTGCAGCAAGGCAAATCGCTGCTGCCCGCGGGTGTGACGCAGATCACCGGCCGGTTTCAACGCGGCGATCCCGTCGCCATCCTCGGCCCGATGGGCGAGGGGTTGGGCAAGGGCCTTGCCGGTTATGAAAGCGGCGAAGCGCAGGCCATCAAAGGCCAGCACAGCCGCGAAATTGCGCCGATCCTGGGCTATCCCGGACGCGCCGCGCTTATTCACAGGGACGATATGGTGCTATGACTTCAGCCAATGACATCACCAAAATGATGACCGACATCGGCAAGGCCGCACGCGCCGCCGCTGCCGATCTGGCCAATGCCAGCGCCGAACGCAAACATGCCGCTTTGATCGGCGCTGCCGAAGCCGTCTGGAAACGTCGGGCCGATATTATCGCCGCCAACGTCCTTGATCTGGCCTATGGCCGCGACAAAGGGTTAAGCCCGGCAATGCTGGACCGCCTGATGTTGGATGCGGACCGCATTCGCGGCATCGTTGACAGCCTGCGCACGGTTGCCGAACAGCCCGACCCGGTGGGCGAGGTTCTGGCGGAATGGGACATGGCCTCGGGCTTGCATATCCGCCGCGTGCGCACGCCGCTTGGAGTGATCGGGGTGATCTATGAAAGCCGCCCGAATGTGACGGCGGATGCCGGGGCTTTGTGCCTGAAGGCGGGCAATGCGGTGATCCTGCGGGGGGGCTCGGAAAGTTTCCATTCTGCGAGCTTGATCCATCAATGTCTGGTCGAAGGGCTTGTTTCGGCAGGTCTGCCTGCCGCCGCGATCCAGTTGATCCCGACCCGGGATCGGGCTGCGGTCGGCGCCATGCTGACTGCGACGGACTATATCGACGTGATCGTGCCGCGGGGTGGCAAAGGTCTGGTTGGCCGGGTGCAGGCGGAAGCGCGGGTGCCGGTTTTCGCCCATCTGGAGGGCATCTGCCATATCTATGTCGACAAGGATGCAGATATCGACAAGGCCCGCCGCGTGATCCTGAACGCCAAAACCCGGCGCACCGGGATTTGCGGTGCAGTGGAATGCGTTCTGGTGGATCAGGCGTTTTTCGCGCAGCGCGGCGCGCCGTTTCTGGATGATCTGGTCGCCGCCGGTGTCGAAGTCCGGGCCGATGGGGACTTGCAAAGCCTCAAAGGCACGGTTGCCGCCAAACCCGGCGATTTCGGGCGGGAGTTTTTGGATATGATCATCGCCGCCAAACTGGTCGAAGGGGTGGACGGCGCGATTGACCATATCCGCACCTTTGGCAGCCAGCATACCGATGCGATCCTGACCGAAAACGACGCCACTGCGGATCGGTTTTTTCAGCGCCTCGATAGCGCGATCCTGATGCGCAATGCCTCGACCCAGTTTGCTGATGGTGGTGAATTTGGCATGGGGGCTGAGATCGGCATTGCCACCGGTAAGCTGCACGCGCGCGGCCCGGTCGGAGCAGCACAACTGACATCGTTCAAATATCTGGTGGATGGCGACGGCACGATCCGGGACTAAAGCGTTTCGAGAAAAAATTGGGACATCGCGTATCACCAAAATCCCGAGAACGCGCAGCGTGGCAAGGTTTTGGTGATTCAAGTATTTCTAGAAACGCTATAGGGCCTGGGATTAAGATCGCCGCATAAGTCCTTGACCCCAAAATAAAAAACCCGCCGATAATCAGGCGGGCCTTAGTCAGTTGAGGGTCGCTCAGGAAGAGTTAACGACCCCAGGTCCGTACGGCCCCGCAATCCATATGGACGAAGTTGGAACGGGAGTATCTTCCAACGCCGCCCGCATTGCACGCCGTACCGGCGCGGGCCACTTGACTGACAGAACGTGATTTCAAACTCAGGTCAGCCGCCATACCCTTCATGTGAAGGGAATTCTTGGCAACACCACGGCTGCGACTGCGCAGCATGGCGTTGGTCGACGGGCTGCGGTAGCCCGACAGAAGGTGATAGGGTTCGTCAGTGTCCAGCAAACGGTGCGACGCTGCCAGAATATCAACATTCCGCTGGTCGATTCCGATGATGCTGTCTTCGCGCCAGTCGCGCATGAAATGGTTAATCTCGGCCAGCGCTTCTTTGACGTATTGGCCTTCAATCCAATAGACCATTTCGATGCTTTCACCGGTCCGACCGGAGCGCATCGAAATCTTGCGAATGTCGCCAGCGCCCTTCAAAAGGCCGAATGTGCTTGAATAAACGGGTGCTGCGGTCACTGCCATTGAGGCGAAAGCCCCAAGCAATGCGCGGCGTGAAATATCCCCATGTGTCATAATAGTCATGACCTTGCCTGTCCCACTTAAGTACCGCTTGCCTGCGGTTATTACGGTCTCGTACCCCCCAAGAGTGGCATTCTTATGCCATAAAACGAATCGTCGGCCAAGTCTTTCTTTGGAAACAGTTAAGGTCTGGCGACAATCTCGGCAAAAACCCGCCAATTTGCATGAAAACTGCGAAATCCCACCGGAATTGGAAACTCTTGCTGTAAAACAGGCACATTCCGGTCGCATTTCCGGTTTCGCGGGATTGTGAATAGACTTAGAGCCGCCCGCACCACTATATATAGTTGTCATTTTTGATTATACGCCCTTTTGTGACGGGGCAAGGTGACAGGGCAGGGATGGGTATCATGCGTTTGGGTTTCAGCGAGAAATATTGTCGGCTGGCGGCGACTGTGTTGGTTGCACTGGCTTTGGCCTCTGTGTCGCCTGCATCTTTGGTGCAGGCGCAGACGCTGGCGTTCAAACAGGCCGTGGCCACTGCCGCCGCGCAAGACGAGGCAATCGCCGCGTTTTACCAGGAGCGTGATTTTCAGCCGATCTGGACCGGCAATGGTGATCGCGAACGTCGCAAAGCATTTCTGGACGCGGTTTCACGCGCATCCGATCACGGCTTGCCGGCAGGGCGCTATGACCCAGAACAGCTGAAACTTGATTTCGGATCGTTCAAATCCGCCAAGGCGCGTGGCATTCTGGAAGTCGAAACCACCAAGCGCTTTTTGCAATATGCGCAGGACATCAGCTCTGGCATTCTGGAACCGCTGGAACTGGATGATGAGCTTTATATCAAACCGCCGCGCCGGGACCGGCTGGAAATGCTGCATGAGTTCAGCACGACCTCACCGCAAGCTTTCCTGCGCGATCTGCCACCGAAACACCCGGATTATACCCTTCTGCTGAAAGAAAAGATGCGACTGGAGCTGGTTTTGGGCAATGGCGGGTGGGGTGAAAAAGTATCCGGGCGTGGCCTGAAGCCCGGTCGCAGCAGCGACGAAGTCGTCAACATGCGCCGTCGCCTGACCACGATGGGTTATATGAAACTGGGTATTTCGCCGGACTATAACGATGTGCTTGAAGCGGCGGTTTCGCAGTTTCAGGAAGATCATGGCCTGAATATTGATGGCGTCGCCGGGTCAGCAACGCTTGAAGCTTTGAACGTCTCGGCCCAGACCCGTCTGCAACAAGTGATTGTCGGGCTGGAGCGTCAGCGCTGGCTGAACAAACCGCGCGGCAAACGGCATATTTTCGTCAATCAGGCGGATTTCCGGGCGCATGTGATGGATGACGGCAAGCCGTCCCTGACCACCCGGGTGGTGATCGGCAAGGCCGGGCGCTTCAGGACGCCTGAATTTACCGACGAGATGACCCACCTGATCATCAACCCGACCTGGCATGTGCCGCAGTCGATCGCGCGCAATGAATATCTGCCGCAATTGAAGAAAAACCCGGCAGCTTTGGGCCGTCTGGGCTTGGTGATGACGGATGTGCGCGGTCAGCGGGTTGATCCAACGCAGCTTGATTATTCGCAATATAACTCCGGCAGTTTCCCGTTTGATCTGAAACAGCCGCCGGGGGCGGGCAATGCGCTTGGCAAGGTCAAGTTCATGTTCCCTAACCACTTCAACGTTTATCTGCACGACACGCCGTCCAAGTCGCTGTTTAAGCGCGATATGCGCGCCTATAGCCACGGCTGCGTGCGAGTGCAAAAACCGTTTGAGCTGGCCTATACCTTGCTATCCCTGCAAAGCGACACGCCGGAGGACGACTTCCATGACGCGCTGAATTCGCGCCGGGAAACCCAGATTGATCTGGTCAATCCGATCCCGGTGCATCTGGTTTATCACACGGTTTGGGTCACACCGAACGGTCGTTCAAACTACCGGATGGACACGTATCAGCGCGATCGCAAGATATTTTCAGCCCTGCAAAAAGTCGGCGTAGAACTGATCCCGGCGCGCAGCTGATCCGGCCAAATCCTGAAGCTTTGAAAAGCGGCCGCATCCTGGCCGCTTTTCTTTTTGGGGCTTGGTTAACAGCGATCCGGCCGCAGCAACTGGCCGGAAAAACCGGTTTCAAATGCCCGCCAAACCGCCTAAATCAGGGGCAACCCGGCAGGAGGTGTGGATGTCGCAAGCTGTTAAAGATCAGGTGCTTGAAATCATTGCCCAACAGGCGGTTCTGGAGGTGTCGGATATCGCCCCTACCGCGACACTGGACGATCTGGGCATCGACTCGCTTGGTCTTGTTGAGGCGGTGTTTGCGATTGAAGAAGCGTTTGATATCGAAGTGCCGTTCAATGCCAATGAGCCGGGTCAAAGCGATTTTGATGTCTCGACCGTGGCGGCGATTATCACGGCGGTTGAGGGCTTGGTTGCCAGCAAGAAGGGCTGATCCCACAGGATGAAACGGGTTGTCATCACCGGCCAGGGCACGATCAATCCCTTAGGCAAATCCGCTGCCGAAACCTTCGCGGCGATGCAGGCGGGCAAGCTTGGCATCGGGCCTTTGACCTTTCAGGATGTTGACCGGCTGTCGATCCGCATCGGCGGGCAGGTCAATGATTTCGCACCCGAGGATCATTTCAACCGTCAGGAAATCTCGCTTTACGACAGGTTCACGCAGTTTGCCCTGTTTGCCGCGGCCGAGGCGATTGGCCAATCGGGCCTGGTGTTTGACGGCGCACTGGCCGATCAGGCCGGGGTGGTTCTGGGCACGGCCGGGGGCGGGTTGCAGACGCAGGACGAAAACTACCGCTCGGTCTATGAGGCTGGCAAAAACCGAGTGCATCCGTTCGTGGTGCCGCGCCTTATGAACAACGCTGCGGCAAGCCATGTGTCGATAGTGCATAACCTGCGCGGCCCGTCCTTCACGGTGGCGACGGCCTGCGCGTCGTCCAACCACGCGATGGGGCAGGCCTTTGGGCTTGTCCGCTCGGGTCAAAGCAAGGTGATGATCACGGGTGGGTCGGAAGCCATGCTGTGCTTTGGCGGCATCAAGGCCTGGGAGGGGCTGCGCGTGATGTCGCGCGATGCTTGTCGACCGTTTTCGGCCAATCGCAACGGCATGGTGCAGGGCGAGGGGGCGGCGGTGTTTGTCTTTGAAGACTTTGACCACGCCCGCGCTCGGGGGGCCGACATTCTGGCTGAGGTTGCGGGGTTTGCCATGACCTCGGACGCGGCGGATATCGTCATGCCGTCAAAGCAGGGTGCGGCCCGGGCAATCACCGGAGCGTTGCGCGATGCGGGCCTGCCGGCCGAGGCGATCGGTTATATCAACGCGCATGGCACCGGCACGGCGGCCAATGACAAAACCGAATGCGCGGCGGTGTCTGACGTATTTGGCGCGCATGCGGATCGGGTGATGATTTCATCGACCAAATCCATGCACGGCCATCTGATCGGCGGCACCGGGGCGGTGGAATTGCTGGCCTGCATCATGGCCCTGCGCGACGGTGTGATCGCCCCGACCATCGGCTATCAGGAGGCGGACCCTGAATGCGCCCTTGATGTCGTCCCGAACGAGGCCCGCTTGGCCAAAGTAACGGCCACGTTAAGCAATGCCTTTGCCTTTGGCGGTTTGAACGCGGTGCTGGCGCTGAAGGCTATCTGACAGAAAAAAGGCCCGGCACCTTGCTGGGGCCGGGCCTTTGAAATCTTGCGATCAGTGACCGATCAGTTCGGTTTCACGAGAACTTGGGCAAACCCGTCGGAAAAGCCTTTCAGCGAAACCGTCAACGTGATCGGTTGGTTCGGCGCCTGGATCGAAAACACGGTCATTTGTGCCTTGTCGCCTTTTTTCATCAACTCTAGCTCAAGCCCGGTGAAGCCAAGACGGGCGATGCAGCCAATCGCTTCGCACCAGTTAAACGGATATTGCTTGGCTTGGGCGTCGCCGATGCCAAAAGTCATTTGCGCCGGCAACAAGGTGCCAAGCGGCGTCACAGCCGTCGCACCAGCCACCGCAGCGCCACCCGGCGGCAGGTGGAAAACGCTGATTTCGGCAACCGGATTGCCTTCGGGATCGTTCAGAATCTGGTGGATATCACACGGCTCGGGCCCTTCGGCGACTTTGATGCAGCGGACATTCCAATCGCCTGAGGCCTGTTTGATATAGGTCTGACCAACCTGAATTTCGGGATTTGTCCCAATTGGAAACTCTTCTGTTTCCGTCGTCGTTGTGTCCTGCGCCAGAACGCCTGATGCCAATGTTGTTGCCAAAGCCAGAACACTGAGATGAGCAAAGAGTTTCATGGGGTCTCCAGTTATTAAACGGTTACTTGCGGTCTATCCTTGATCGGCGGCCCTGTCTCGCGCTTTTTGGTCGCGAAGCCGGTTTCTGGGCGTGAATGCGCCGATCATATGATTCTGACCTTTCTATAAAAAAGGGGCGCTTTTAACGGCGCCCCTTTCTTCCGCATTCGCGGTTCTCCCCGTCGGACTGGCCGACCAATTATGCCTGCGACATTACGTCGTGGGCCGCGCTCGGTCAACAGCGGAAAACGGGCGATTTGGTAAAAACAGGCCTGTTATTGTTGCCAAAAAGGAAACAATCGACCGCTGCACCCGGCTGAACACCGGTGCGCAAAAAAAGGGCCGCCCAAAGGATGCGCGGCCAGTCAACAGGGAGGTAGTCTTGCGCCAACCCGGGAAAACCGCCGCCAGCGCAATTTCAGCATGGCAGAAGAATCTTAAGATTGTATGTTGATCCCTAATTCTGGCGCGACCGGACGGATCACAGGACAGACCATGACAGATGATACCGAGATTTTTATCGGCGGCGGCGGGGCAGATTATGCCACCGCCGAGATGCTGAAACTGAAATATGCCAACCGTCACGGCCTGATAACCGGCGCGACCGGCACCGGCAAGACCGTGACCTTGCAGATCCTGGCCGAAAGCTTTGCGGCCCGTGGCGTGCCGGTGTTTCTGGCCGATGTGAAGGGCGATCTTAGCGGCTTGGCCAAGGCAGGCGCGCCAGATTTCAAGCTGCATGATGCCTTTACGTCGCGCGCCAACACCATCGGCTTTGATGACTACGGATATGAAAGTTTTCCTGTCACGTTCTGGGATGTGTTTGGCGAAAAGGGCCATCCCGTACGTACGACCGTCGCGGAAATGGGGCCGTTGCTGATCTCGCGTTTGCTGGAGCTGACGGAAGCCCAGGAAGGGGTTATCAACATCGCTTTTAGGGTGGCCGATGAACAGGGTCTGGCGCTTTTGGATCTGAAAGATCTGCAATCCATGCTGGTCTGGCTTGGCGAAAACTCCAAAGGGATGGCGCTGCGCTATGGCAACTTGTCCAGCGCCTCGATCGGGGCGATCCAGCGGCGCCTGCTGGTGCTGGAAAATCAGGGCGGCGCCGGATTTTTTGGCGAACCGGCCTTGCGGCTGGAAGATCTGATGCAGGTGACACCCGGCGGTACTGGCCGGATCAATGTGCTGGCGGCGGATCGGTTGATGTCCTCGCCGCGGTTATATGCGACCTTCCTTTTGTGGCTGCTGTCGGAGCTGTTTGAAGACTTGCCCGAGGTGGGCGATCCTGACAAACCCAGGCTGGTATTCTTCTTTGATGAGGCACATTTACTGTTTGATGATGCCCCCAAAGCGCTGATCGACAAGGTTGAACAAGTGGCGCGGTTGATCCGCTCCAAAGGCGTGTCGGTGTTTTTCATCACCCAGAACCCAGCCGATGTGCCAGAAGACATTCTTGGCCAGATGGGCAACCGCATCCAACACGCATTGCGCGCCTATACCCCGCGCGATCAGCGGGCATTGCGGGCGGCGGCCGAAACCTTTCGCCCCAACCCGGCCTTTGATACCGGCGACGCCATTCGCGATGTCGGGGTCGGCGAGGCGCTGGTGTCAACCTTGCAGAAAAAGGGCGTGCCGTCGATGGTGCAACGGGTGTTGATCCGCCCGCCGTCATCGCAACTTGGCCCGATCTCGATGGCCGAGCGGCAATCGGTGATTGCCGCTTCCCCGGTTGCGGGGATCTATGAGGCGGCGGTGGATCGCAATTCGGCTTATGAAACCCTGAAAATGCGCGCTGAAGCAGCGGCGGTCGCAGCGGCCGAGGCTGAAGACGCGATTGACGACCAACCGCTTGCCGCGCGGGAGTTTAACACCGCACGGCGCTATTCCGGTGCGCGGGTCAGCCGATCCACATCCAAACGGCGCGGCGACACGGTGGCCGAGGCGTTTGCCAAATCAATGGCCCGCTCCATCGGCACCCGCACCGGCTCTGCCTTGGTGCGGGGCGTTTTAGGTGGGTTGTTCAAGGGGCGCTAGGGGGCGCGCATCATCAGTCGCGACGCGGCCTTACAGGGGCCGGATTTTCAGGCGGGTGATGCGGTTTTCTTTACGCTCCAACACCTCAAAACGAAAGCCGTGGAAGCTGAAAACCTGGCCTTCATTGGGGATGCTTTGGCTTTCATGGATCACCAGACCCGCGACGGTATTGGCGTCGACATCCGGCAAGGCCCAGTCGGTTGCACGGTTTATATCGCGGATGGTCATCGCGCCGTCAATCAGGCAATGGCCATCCTCGGTCCGGGCAATTGGGGTGTCGATGTCGCGGTCATGTTCATCGGTGATTTCGCCGACGATTTCTTCCAGGATATCCTCCAAAGTGATCAGGCCTTGCAGCGCGCCATATTCGTCCACCACCAACGCGAAATGCGCCCGGCGGCGCAGAAACTCGCGCATCTGATCGTCCAGCGTGGTGGTTTCCGGCACGAAATAGGGCTTCATCGCCACATCAAGAACCTTGAAATCGGCGATGTTTTCCAGGCTGTGCACCGCGCGCAGCAAGTCCTTGGCATGGATCACGCCGACGATGTTTTCCGGCTCATCCCGAAAGACCGGCAGGCGGGTATAGCTGGAATGCAGGCATTGGTTCAGGATCGCCTCGGGCGCGGCGTTGACGTCGATCATTTCGATGTCCTG
>Ga0307929_1002951_pt1 | contig 10362 bp, 8 predicted proteins | sample AceLakmetage1330_FD_203160 | JGI IMG/M metagenome (GOLD analysis project Ga0307929, IMG submission 203160) | Saline water microbial communities from Ace Lake, Antarctica - #1330 | ecosystem: Environmental > Aquatic > Non-marine Saline and Alkaline > Saline | place: Antarctica: Ace Lake...
CCCTTCGAACCACCTCTTTCAATTGCCCGAAATCTTCCGGGGAATGGATAATGGGATAATAAATTAATGTCCTCTGTTTTGTTTCAGGGCGGATAATTTTAGTTTTTCCTTTGCTCATGTCTAATTTTTCTGTTTTGATTAAAAGTATGGAATTTATTCCATGGAAATAAATACATATTACTATAGACCTATTACCATATTCATGCTGCCGTCACAATTCATTTGAATTTGGACTTTTGCTCCAGTTGGGAGTTGGGACTATTTAATAACCATGCAATGCAAATTGTAGATCAAAACTATGAATTCAGTTCTTTGAAAAATAAATTTTAAAAATTTAAAGTACCAATGCCAAATATAAAAGCAAAAAATATGCCATGCTGTAGCGTTGTAATTATTATTTTTAGAAAATTGCTGCTCTGGTCGGGATTGGTTTGGAACTGGGAGGCAACAACAGGAGGGTCCGGGGGAGGGCAAATGGTATCAAAAAACCACTATTTTAAAACTTCACCGGTTCAACCTGTGTCTGAGTATAAGTACCCATGCATATGTTTTTCGGTATTCCACAGAGATATACCGTTGATATTTATGGATTTTATTTTGAGGAATATATACTCGGGTACTTAGTTCGCCGGTGATCCCGGCACCAGTGCCCAAAATGTTTGGCATCCTTAATATGACCCCAAAAGTAGTTTGCAGTCTTTTGGAAAAAGCTCCTGCAAATGTGGAATAATCAAAAAAAGTGTACGACACTTTTGAAGGATGCCGAAATTTTTATGAATAAATCTGAACCAACCATAACCCCCACGTTTTTCACTTCCTGTCATGCCATGTTTATTCAGTCCTGATGTGTGATATCCTACGATCCACACCCGCTTTATATGATGTAAAAGAGTTGTAATTGGTTGTGAATTCATGTAAATAACACTCTTTTGGAATCATCAAGAAAAACAATGACCCCAAAGGCAGTAGATGTGCATGGGATCTTAAATAATAAGGATATAGTGTGTTACTGGACGTTCGTTCTTTAAGCTGCAGCATCGGACAAAAATCAATTTTCACGCCACTTTCCTTTCAGGTAAATCATGGGGAAATGGTGTGCATTGAGGGCGGTTCCGGGAGAGGCAAATCTTCACTTCTTTTTGGCATCCGGGGAATCAGCCAGGAAGAAAAACAGTACACCGGGGAGATTCTTTGCAAGGGAACCCCCTTGGATGCCGTGGCCCGGCAACGCATGGGACTTATTCTTCAAAATCCCCATTCCCAAATGATCTCCACCCTGGTGTGCGAAGAGTTGATGTTTGGCCTGGAGGACAGTGAAGCCCCTGATATCCAGGACCGTTTTCATAAGGAAGTGGCCCTGCTGGGCCTGGAACCCTTGCTGGACAAGCCTATCAGAACTCTTTCTTCCGGTCAGAAACATCTGGTTGCCATTGGTGCTGCCGGAATGCTGCATTCTGAACTGCTGTTAATGGACGAACCTTTTCTCTACCTGGACCCCGCTAATATTTGTAAAGTTCTTGATTATATCCGGTATCTCAGGGGGCAAGGGGTGGGCGTGGTACTCACTTCACATCCTGGTATTATCCCTTCCCATGAGGTGGATAAAGTCGTTTTGCTGGAGTCTTCCACCAAAAGAGTGTTCTTCTTTCCTGAAATAACAGTTCTTGATCCGTCTCCGGTCTCACCGGTGTCTCTGGGTAAAAGACGTCTGGTCCTTGACCGGGTGGGATATGGGTATGAGGGAACATCGCTGCTGGCAGCAGACATCTCCCTTAACCTCACCAGTGGAAAAGAATTCTGGATTAAAGGGTGTAACGGCTCCGGTAAAACCACCCTGCTTAAAATTCTCTCCGGTGCCCGGGAGCCCGAACTGGGTCAGGTGATTCAGGCGGATGACCAAGGTCCATGCCGGGTCATGACCCTGACCCAGAATCCAGACAGGCATTTTTTTGAACCCACGGTTCAAAAAGAGATGGCTGCGGCATTAATGGGTAAACAGCGGGATCTTGAAAAATTAAAGGCAGCAACCCCTGAAATTGAAACCCTTTTGAGCTGTGTGGGGCTGGCCGAAAAATCACAAATTTCTCCATTCAAACTTTCCTTTGGGGAAAAAATTCATCTGGCCGCAGCCCAGGCAGTTCTGTTACGTCCTGACTTTATTTTTGTGGATGATATTTTGGGATTTCTGGATGGCCAGGAACGGGAACATCTGCTTTGTTTTCTGCGCATGGCCATGGCCCGGACCGGCTGTGGTCTGGTGTTCACCAGCAGTCGGGGCAAATATGTCAATGGCCCGGACGTCATGGTAATCCGCCTGGAAGATTATATCCCCGGATCAGGTGAAACGCTTTCTTCCCAGGCATTTGACCAGGAATCTGATTCCCTAAACAAAAGCAATGGGAAAAAAAAGAGACAGGAAAGGGGCATTTTTAAACGCATGTTCCGAAGATTCAAGGCCCCGGCCTATGATTATGTGGCCGGTGAATCTGTCATGCACAAGGCCCCCCCACTGATGAAAATGGCCATAAATATGGCTATCTGGTTTCTCATATACACCCTTGGGCCCGGGGGATATCCTTCACTGGCGGTGCTCTTGTTTCTCTATTATCTGCTGTCCGGCATGGGGGTGGGCCGTTTTTTTGCAGACAGCCGTTTCTTTGTGATTCAAACGCTTGTTTTTGCGGTATTCATGCCCATATTCCGCTGGAATATTACGGCCGCAGGGGAGGGCGTTCTGGCCGGAATTCGGGTGTGGCTGTTTTTTATCCCCGTCATGGTCATGATGCGAACCACCACCGTTGGGGAGTGGATGTCTCTTTTTTCCCGATTTTTATCCCGGAATAAAAAACTGGCCATGGGCATTGCCTTTGGACTGCTTCCCTGCATCACCGCTGATGCCAGGGAAATCATTCACATCCAGGGGCAAAAGGGGCTGGTGCCGGATAAAAAGGATTTGCTCCACCCCAAACAATTATTTGTCGGGCTCAAGGCCGTGTTTATTCCCCTTTTGATCCTTATAGAAGATATTTCAACACTGGCGGGATTGTCGGTGAAACTCAAAGGTATGGAAGATTGATGCAAGAAAAAGAAAAACCCATTCGGACAAAAATTCCCAAGGAGCAACCGATAACACATAAAAATGAGCTTGGAAACCTTCCTCCAAATGAAAAGCCTCTTTCCCATCCCAGTGAAAACCAGGTGCTCCCTGGGGCTGAGAATCAACCGCTTCATTTAAGTGAAAATCGTACAGAAAAACAAAAATCGCGATTGACGATTTCTGAAACCATTTTATTGACGGTATTTGCCTTGGTGTCAGTGGCGGTAAAACAGATGCTTCGCCTGGATCTCAATCTTCCCGGACACTCCTATGTGGTGTATATTTTTTTTCTGGTATTCGGACCGTGTTATGTGAACAAAAAAGGGGCCGCCGCTTACATGGGCATTGTGGCAGGAATTTTTGCGGTGATTGCAGGGTCACGCAAAGGGGTGCTGGATATATTGCGGTTCTGTATGCCTGGTTTTTTCCTGGAATTGACCCGATATCTGCCCACCCTGGGACACCCCCTGGTCAACCGGGTGGTGGAGGGTGTGCTGGCGGCCCTGATCATGCATGTGGTTAAATCGGGGCTCAACCTGATCACAGGAAAACCCCTGGAGGTGGTGCTGATCAAGTTTTATCCCGGCCTTCTCACCTATCCCCTTATCGGGTTCGCCTGTGGGGTGTGTGCCTATTTCATGTATGGTGCAGTGCGAGAATACAAAGGCAGGTAAACGGTATTTGTTTTTATATGAAAAGGTAGCCTCCAAGTTTACCTCAGCAGAGCCCCCCCGATGGGCAATAGGAACCGGCCAATCGAGCCGTCTACGGTTCCGGGCCGGGCCCATTGCCCGTCGGGGGGGCGGCATGATTCCATTTTCAATATTCGTTGTGTCCACAGGACATGTGGGTTTATATGAAAAAAAAGGTGCTGGGTTTTGGGTGTTGGGTCTTGGGGTTTACAACGACTGCTTTTTCATGATTCGTTGTGTCCGGTAGGACATGGGGGTATAAGAAACTCCAGCAACAGAGTGCCGCCAGCAGGGCCTCCGAGGTCAGGCCAGCCCTCGGAGGCGGTATACCGGCTTTTTTAAGGCCAAAGCTGTTTGATACGATTTTTGGTCAGGGTGACCCAGGCTGGAGAACCCGATGAATCCTGAACCGCTTCCACCGGAAGGACCTGACATCCGCCTTGGTGGATAATTTTCACCTTGTCATCCCCCAGCACAACACGTTGATCCATATCCAATGGGGGCCCGTTAAGGGGTTTAACCACATCCACAAAGGAATACCTGCACAGGGCTTCCACACCCATGCTGGAACCACTTCTATCAAAATGATACCATCCCCGGAATCGTCCATCATTCCCCCCCAGTCTCAAGCCGATCCCTGCCAGGGCACCAATGATGCCATCGCCGGTGCCCCCGTGTTCTGACAGGTGGATTCCCAGATTTGCAGCCAAGTCATAGGCCATGGGTTTATTTAACACTGTATTTTTGGCTTTGTTTCCATAGTCCATGAGGCGTTGCCTGTCCAGTTCTTCATTGTCCACAGCAACGCACAGGCCTGCATCGGAACCCGGTGCGCTTTCAACTTCAAGCCCCTTTTGCATGAAATCAATGAGGGGGTTCAGGGTCTTTTCATCAATAGTTGCCTTAAAGCACATGGAACTGTTGTGGGAGGTGTAAGGGATATCCTCATGCACAAACAGTTGGTGGCGGCTGATGGAGGTACAGGCACCCCATCCTTTTTTTTCAATGGCTTCGGCAAACAATTGGGATAGTTGGCCGGTGCCCCTGCTCTCAAGATTATCGGTGTCGTCTATACACACAAGGATTTTCATTTTTCACCATTTTTATTTTGTCTTAAATTCTAACGCTACTTTGTTAGGTGCCCAAATTTATCTAACAATTCTTGAAATTTCATAGTAAAAACTCCCCAAAATGCACTGGGTTACAGTAAAATTCATGCGGTCATGGATACGTTAACAAAGTAAAACTGGGGTTGGTCATAACATGGGCCACTTTGAACCAATTTTTTTTGATCTAAAAATAAAGTCAGTAATTACAACTAATTGACAATAATAAATATTCAGTTCCCGTATAGTGCCCCATCTTATGACCAACCCCGTAAAACTAATCAATGATCAATGATCAAGTTTTTTTGTTGATGTCTTAAAACCGAAGAACGGCCCCCACATAAAAGGTACGTCCCTGGGAGGGATATCCATAACTTTGTTCGTAATCTTCATCCAGCAGGTTTGCAGCCCTCACATACACTTCCAGAGCGTCCTGGAACAGTTTTTGGGATACTTTACAGTCAATAATTTGAAAATTGTCCAGCTTGGCCTTTTCCAGGGGAGACTCTTTGCTGTAGTAGTATTGGTCCGCCACACGAAGATAAGAGGCCTGGGCCGTAAGACCAAAGGGAAACCGATAACTTCCCTCCACTGAAAATTTTTGTTCGGGTCGATTCTGGAGCTCCTCTTTTTCAGTGTTGTCAGATTTATCCTCAGACGTCATGAAAGAAGCACTGCCGGTGAGGGTCAGGTTTTCAACAAATGTGTTGACCACTTCGAATTCAACCCCTTTGAACTGGTACTCTTCATAATTCCTGTAGATATCATCCACATCCTTTTCAATAAAATCCTCGGCATCTTTTATGTAACCGGTGACTGACACCGTTGTGGCTGCGGGCAGTTCCTGGGAAACTCCCACCTCCCAGCTATAGATGGTTTCTGCGTTGAGATCGGGATTTCCTGTTTCCTGGGAATAGAGTTCCTTGGTGGTGGGGAACTTGATACTCCGGCTCCAGGAGCCCTTTACTGTGGTACTGTCGGTTACATCATAGCTGACACCGGCCATGCAGGAAAAATCATCCTCATCATTGCCCCCGTCTTTGTCCATGGTGTGGAATCCATATCCCAGAACAACGTTGAATTTATCGGTGATATGGGTGCTGTACTCCAGGGCAAGGCTGGCAAAATCAAGATCAGACTCGATGTCGAAGTATTCTTTTTTTTTATTTTTATCAATCTCGTATCCATCGGAATCCCAGGAGTCCCTTTCAAAAAGGGCTGCAAGGGTCACGCGGTCCGATGCCCGGGGAAGCCACGCAAGCTGTAGATTTGCCCCATTGACGTTGCTGGTGGCATCCTCAACATAGCTGCCTTTTTTGGAGATGGTGGTGTAGGTATCGTCGTCATAGCGCTTGGTTGTGGTATCTCCCTGGCTGGCAAATACCCATCCCCGCAGTTGCAGGGGGGCCTTAAAGGTATAATCAAATGCCGCTTGAAGCGATTGGGTTTCAATCTCTTCAATGCGGTCATATTTTACACTGGAGGCAAAGAGATTTTTTTTATCGTTTATGGTGGAGGGGGGCACACCGTTTTCGCCATCCTGGTAATTAAAGGTAACCCCCAGGTTCAGGGCATCTGTGGCAGCATAGTTGAGCCCCACAAAGGCGGTCTGGCGTTCAAAATCACTATTTTCCCGGGTGTCATCCGCCTGCATGGAGCTATTCTTAAAGTCATTAGACAAAGGGATAGCATCCAGGCTGGTGTTCCCCAGGCTGACCACAGCGTCTGCTTTGTCTGTGCCCCCGGTGAGGGTGGCATTTGTAGAATAATATCCATCTTCTCCAAATTCGTTTAGAAGAGTGGCGTGGACTTTTTCACCACCGGTTTTGGTGATGATATTGATAATGCCTGCGCTGCCATTTGCCCCATAAAGCACGGATCCCCCTCCGGTGGTTACCTTGATGCGGGCGATGTTGTCCACGGGTATGGTGGTGGGATCAAATTGTCCGTCATAGGTATCTTTAATGGGAATACCGTTGAGCAATAACAGCACATGACGGGTCCGAAGTCCCCGGATGTCAATTCTGGGAACGTTGGCCGCAGCATGGCGGATGTAAACCCCGGGAATGAGTTTCAGCGCTTCATTCAGGGATCTGACGCCCTTTTTTTCAATATCAAGGGCTGTGATGGTGTGAACCGTGGCCACGGATTCTGCGGAATTGACCTGGTCAGTGACCACCACCTCCCCCAGATTGTAAAAGGAAGCGTCTTCCTGGGCAAAAGCCGTTGAAATAATACTGCATAAAAGGATTGCCAAACAAAGGGGTAATATTTTTTTCATAAAGTGCTCCTGGACGTATTAATGCAAGGGTGCATCTGTTTTAAAGGTTAATTACGGGTGACTGGTGGTATAAATTTCCAGACACAAGATGTGTTAATTAAAATAACATCCAATACAAACAGCTATCCCCCTGTTCATACGCTGTTTTTTTGTAAAATGGATAAAAAAATTAGTGTACCATTGTTAGGGGGTTAAAAGTGCTTTGTCATATTCAGACAGCTTTTTACTGGTATTTGCCCCATCAGTCAATGCTAATTGTTATTATGGGTTGTTTTTGGGTATTTGGCAGGCCTTGGTGTGTTGATACGAATATAAATGCGAATTACTATGAATTACCACGGAGTATGTAAAAATTACCAGGATCATGGGTTTGGGTAAAGATTGCATAATATCTTTGATATTTCATTAAACGCGATGCTCAAATTAGGGCTTGGTTGTAGACAGGCTTCAACGCCTGACTACCATAAGCAGCATCACCCGCAAGCACCAGAGCGCCCTTTTTGCAAGAAACCGGGAACATAAGTACTTTATTATTTTTTTGATATATTGTTGCAACAGGTTGCATTGCATGTCAATATCAAATCAGGGTTGTGCATACCACCGATGATTGTCACCTTGGCATTTATAGTTCCATAATATTGGGAAATTTTGAATATGGCTACTCGAAATATAATTTATGGTAATGATTTTTTTAAAATCATAGTTTGATGTGGCAATAAAAGGCTCTGGATATCACACTGAATATTTGTATCTTGTTTAAAATTTATGGTAAACATTGTTTGATATGGAAAAATAGATTTTCAGTGTTAATAAAAACAATGGGTTAAAAAATCATTCATTGATATTATCGAAACCCACCCTGAAATTTAAATAGGATACGAATATTTGCGTAAAGAATATAGTAAATTGAAAGCAATAATAGTAAAATAAGTCACCAACCTCCGAATTAAAGGTTCAGGGGATTGTTAACTATTTATGTTTGACAAGGAGCTTGCAAAGGACCATGACTGAAAAACCAACATACCAAGAATTAGAACAAAGAGTGAAAGCCTTGGAGCAGGAAAAGCGTGAAACTCAATGGATGAGGCCCTCCACAGCCACACAAGCACACTCCCCGATGCATAAAATGGGATCAACAATCAATTCTGAAATTAAAATAGCTGGGTCTGAAAATAAAATACCCGAAGAGGATCTCAAGGCCATTATCAATGTTGAAGAAATCCAGTCGATAATGGACGAGTTTCACCATCTGACACATATGGTGACGGCCATACTGGATATGGAAGGCAACGTCATCGAATCCACGGGATGGCAGGATATTTGTACAAAATTCCACAGAGTCCATCCCAAAACAGCCTGCAACTGCACGGAAAGTGATCTCTTTCTGGCAAAGAATCTGAAACCTGGCGAATATGTGGACTATAGATGCAAGAATGGCTTATGGGATGTTGTGACCCCTTTATATATAGGTGGCAACCACCTGGGAAATATATTTACAGGCCAGTTTTTTTATGATGATGATCCCCTGGATGACGCTTTTTTCATGAACCAGGCAGACATGTATGGATTTGACAAAGAGTCCTATATGGATGCATACCACCGCATACCAAGGTACAATCGAGAAACCATTAAACATCTGATGCACTTTTTGGTAAAATTCACCACTTATATTTCCAGAACCAGTCTCTTGAACCTGAAACTTGAACGAGAAATGCGTGAACGAAACAAAGTAGAGGAAGAAATCCATACACTCAACCGACAATTGGAAAAACGGGTTTTCCAGCGCACCGCAAAACTTGAGGAGACAAACAATGAGCTTGAAGATTTTGTCTACTCTGTTTCCCATGATCTGCGGGCACCCCTACGTTCCATCAGCGGATTTGCTGAGATCATCCATCGCCGGCATAAAGAGTCTTTAAACGAAGAGGGGCAGCATTATTTCGAAAATGTCATCAAGGCCAGCAAGCAAATGGGGGAGTTGATTGATGAGCTGCTGAAGTTTTCACGTCTGGGACGAAAATCCGTAAAAATTGAAACTATTTCCCTTGAACCGATTTTAAAAGAAGCCGTTGCAACCCTTGCAGACTCAATAAAAGAGACCGGAACCCGGGTGATTTTTCCCGAACAGATGCCCCTTGTTCAAGGGGACTTGACACTGATCACCCCTGTATTTATAAACCTTCTGGAAAACGCGGTAAGATACAGGAACCCCGATGCGGCCTTGGTCATTGACATTGGTATTGAAGATGATATGCTCCATGTGGTTGTTTCCATATCTGATAACGGCATAGGCATTGCCCCTGAATATCATGAGAAGATATTTAAAATATTCCAGCGGCTTCACAGCCAGGAAGACTACCCGGGAACCGGCATAGGACTTGCTGCTGTAAAAAAAGCCATACAAATGATGGGGGGCAGTGTCTGGGTTGAATCTGAGCCCGACAAAGGAAGTGTTTTTAAGGTAAAGCTGTTAAAAAAAGGAATATAGATTCTGGAGGACATATCAATGATAAAACCCGCGTCATTACTGTTGGTTGAAGACAACCCCATGGACGTTGAATTAATTCTTCATGCGTTTAAAGAGGCGCGTCTGGGCAATCAAATTCATACGGCCAGGAATGGAAAGGAGGCCCTTGAGTTTTTGTTTGGTGAAGGAAAATATGCGGACCGCAGGCAATATCCCTTGCCGGATATTATCTTGTTGGATCTTAAAATGCCGGGCATTGACGGCCATGAAGTGCTCAGGCGAATTAAATGTGCTGATAAGCTTAAACGCCTCCCGGTAATAATTCTGACCTCATCACGGGACGAGGGAGACAGGGCCATGAGTTATGACAACGGAGCCAACAGTTATCTGGTCAAACCGGTTGCCTTTGATGAATTCTTGAAGGTTGTTAAAACTGTCTCTGACTACTGGCTGACATTAAATGTTGAACCCCCCATTGATTAGGATGTCGAAAACAAAATATTTACGCCGAACTTTCATATAACGGCCATGTCCTGACGGATACAACGAATATTGGGTCGTAGACGCGGAGCCAAATGATATCATGCCGCCCCCGCCACCGGATCAGGCACCGGCACCGCCACCGGATCAGGCACCACCACCGCCATATATTACAACCTTTGCAACCCAAAGAATGAAATTATCAGATTAACCCCCGGAAACATTGAATTATTGATGAA
>Ga0307929_1002952_pt1 | contig 10354 bp, 6 predicted proteins | sample AceLakmetage1330_FD_203160 | JGI IMG/M metagenome (GOLD analysis project Ga0307929, IMG submission 203160) | Saline water microbial communities from Ace Lake, Antarctica - #1330 | ecosystem: Environmental > Aquatic > Non-marine Saline and Alkaline > Saline | place: Antarctica: Ace Lake...
GTGATGTCATGGGGATCATCCGATGAAACCAAAAGGGTATTCACGTTGCAGCGTGTCATTGTCATGCTGGCATCGTGGCAGGAGACACTTTCCTTGATGGTTAAAGCCGGTGTTGACATCAATTCCCGGGCAATGCGGGTGGGCATCACATGGGTTTTCATGACTTCAATGAGTTCCTGCTCCACCTGGGCCAATGTCTTTCCAGTTATTCCGGCCGATGCGGCACTGGCATGACCGCCGCCTTCCATGGTCGCTAAAATTTCTCCTACATTCACTTCAATGATGCGACTGCGGGCAATAATATTGACCTTGGTTTCCATGAGAACAATGGCAAAAAAAACATCCAAGTTGTCAATTTTCATTACCATTTGTACAATGGCTGCCAGATCGGGAATATATTCTGGAGAGGAGATGGTGGAAATATGAATTTCCACACCGTTGATGGTGTGGGAAATTTTTTCATTGAGCAGTTCATTGAGCCAGGCCACCTGGTCGGTGCGGATCTCCTTGGAGATAAAATCGGCGATGGTGTTGAGGTTGGCCCCGCAGGAGAGAAAAAAGGCAGCGGCTTGTAGATCCGCCTCGGTGGTGGAGGTGTAAGTAAATGAGCCGGTATCCTCATAGATACCAAGGGCCATGACCGTGGCTTCTTCCGGAGATATGGCAATGTCTTTTTCCCGGATCAGTTGGGTTAAAATGGTAACCGTGGCACCGGTGTTTTGGACAAAACTAATATCTGCCCTGATATCCCCCTCGGTATCTGGATGGTGGTCATAGACGTGGATTTCCAAGCCTTTTTTTTCCAGAAGTTCTGCAACTGCCGGAATGCGAAGGGGGTGGCGGGTATCCACAACGATCAACTTCCGGGTCAGGGAAAAGTCTATGTTTTTTGGGTTTTCCATGTTAAAAAGGTAGCTCATGGAGCTGACAAAAAAATCTCTGAGACTTTTTTCCTGGGATCCCGGGAAGATCACCAAGGCTTCCGGATAAAGTTTTTGGGCTGCCAACATGCTGGCAATGGCGTCAAAATCGGCGTTGGTATGGCTGGTAATGATGGCTTTCGGCTGGATTTTCTTTTCTTTTTTCAATCAGTCCATGCTCCTGGGAATGACAATTGAATTTTTTTGTAATTTGGGCCATTGGGTTAGGTGATGGTGGTGCCCAACCTTGGCGTTGATCCTGGCGTTGATACCGGGAATTTCCCATGATCGTGTGCTTATTATCATTTATGACCGGGAAAACCAAGGAGATCCTTGCATTGCCAACCCGAATATTTACCGCTGAATAGCAACTTTATAAAAAAAATAAAGGAGATATGGAAAAGGTATGAGTGTTTATCTCTGGAAGGGTAAAAATCCAAAAAAAAGAACCATTAAAGGCGAGATGGAAGCAAAAACCGTTGAAGAGGTTCGCTCAAATCTTTTGCGGAGAAAAATTACCGCCACCTCCATCAAGAAAAAACCCAAGGATCTGTTTGAAAATGTTTCTTTTTTGCAACCGAAGGTAACGGATAAGGATGTGATTATTTTTTCAAGACAGTTTTCCACCATGATTGATGCGGGCCTGCCCCTGCTCCAATGCCTTGATATCCTCCAGGCCCAGCAGGAAAATCCCACCTTTAAAAAAATATTAAAAGAAACTAAACTCTCCGTTGAAAGTGGTGAGACCTTTGCCGACGCCCTGGGCAAATATCCCAAAGTGTTCAATGAGCTGTATGTGAATATGGTGGCGGCCGGTGAAGCCGGTGGTATCCTGGATATTATTCTCAGAAGATTGTCCGCCTACATGGAGAAAATGGCGAAATTGAAAAAACAGGTCAAAGGGGCCATGACCTATCCTGGTATCACCATGGCCGTGGCCGTGGTGGTGGTGGGAATTATCCTGGTGTTTGTTATTCCTGTCTTTTCCCAGATGTTTGAAGGCTTTGGGTCTTCCCTTCCCGCCCCCACACTCTTGGTGGTGGGGTTGAGTGAGTTTGTCATTGGAAACATATGGTATATACTGGGGGGCCTTTTCTTTACGATGTTCAGCATAAAAAAATTTTATGCCACCCAAAAGGGCCATATTATTATGGACGATTTTTTTTTAAAGCTTCCTGTATTTGGTCTGCTCATCCGCAAGGTGGCGGTGGCCAAATTCACACGGACCATGGGGACCATGATGACAAGTGGTGTTTCAATACTGGAAGCCCTTGATATTGTGGGCAAAACCGCTGGAAATAAAACCGTTGAGTTTGCCGTTTTGGACGTTAAAACCGGGATTTCTGAAGGACGTTCCATGGCAGACCCTTTGCTGGAAAGCGGGGTGTTTCCCTCCATGGTCTGTTCCATGATTGCCGTGGGGGAGTCCACCGGTGCCTTGGATACCATGCTGGAAAAAATTGCGGATTTTTATGATGACGAGGTGGACCAGGCAGTGAATAACCTCACAGACATGATCGAACCCTTTCTCATGGTGTTTCTGGGGGTGGTCGTTGGTGGGCTGGTCATAGCCATGTATCTTCCCATCTTTAAAATGGCCGCTGCCGTCGGATAATTTCCATGGAAATTTATAGCCCAGGTGCGGATGATTTAATAATGGGGCAGTCGTTTTTTGTATACCGTTTAATCAAGGTAAAAATATAGATAATATGGGCATCGGAATTTGAAAAATGGTAAATCAATATGGTCAGATTCCCTAAAGGGACGTATAAAATGGCTTATTGCGTTCAGGCTGTTTTTTGCCGGGGTGCTTCTGGGATCCACCTTATTTTTTTGTGCTGGCGAGGACATCCCCTTCACGGCAAGCCCCTTTATCTATTTGATTGGCATTGCCCTGGTTCTTTTTGTCTTTTCCGCCATTTATTTCCTGCTGTTAAATGTCTGGGGGACGACCCAATGGTTTGTCTATGGCCAGGTCTTTCTTGATACGGTGACCGTGACCGTTATATTACTTTTAACCGGTGGGTTTGCCAGTGTTTTTACCTTTCTCTATCTGCTGGTCATCATCGGGGTGAGTATGATCCTCCATCGAACGGGAAGTCTGGTGGTGGCCGCCTTGAGTAGTGTGCAGTATGGGTTGATGATTGATCTGGAGTACTATGGTGTCCTGGTTCCACTGGGTACCACAGGAGACCTTGCCTCTGCCTATGCCTGGACACATATTATATATCGCATGGTCATTATCATGTCTGCCTGCTTTGCCGTGGCCTTTCTCACGGGAATACTGGCGGTGCAGACCCGGCGGGCCCGGCATGATCTGGCCGTCATGGAGAGACATCTCAAACGGGTGGAAAAGGTCGCTGCCATCGGGGAACTGGCAGCGGGCATTGCCCATGAAATTAAAAATCCCCTGGCATCCATTTCAGGGTCCATCCAGCTTCTAAAAGAGGATCTTTCCCCGGGGCTGCCCAATTATCAGCTCATGCAGATTGTGTTGCGGGAAACAGACCGCTTGAGCAAACTGGTGACAGATTTTCTGCTCTTTGCCAATCCCCACCACAGGGGGGCAAAAAAAATACTTCTGGACAGGGCTATTCGTGATTTCGTGGCCTTGTTTGAGCAGGACCCTGTGTGCAGTGAGGGCATTGTCTTTAATCTAAATGTGGCATGTGACGTTCATGTTCACATGGATGCGGGGCACCTGCGTCAGATATTGTTTAATCTGTTAAAAAATGCCGCGGAGGCCATGGATGGATCGGGAACCATTTCCATTGATCTTTCAGCACCGGCCCAGGGGAAGACAAAACTTCGCATCAAAGATACCGGCTGTGGCATTGAAAAAGGGGTACTTCTCATGATGTTTGATCCTTTTTATACCACAAAAAGTCATGGAACCGGACTGGGGCTTGCCATTACCCATCGTATCATGGAGACCTATGGCGGAATGGTGGATGTCACCAGTGTGCCCGGAGAAGGAACCTCTTTTACCCTTATTTTCAGGGTGAACCAACCCAAACAAAATCTTGACACTGTGTTGTAAAATGGAGTAGGTAATGAAGATTTTTCACAGTTAATCAATTATGAACTTAGGATGGGAAATATATTACATCATGGAAGAATCAAGTGGGCTGCTCAAGGCAAGAAAAGAGAAAAATCAGGAACTGGCAGATGCGGGTGTTCCTTTATATCCCAATGATTTCAGGGTGTCAGATACCATTGATATTCTCACGGGTATCGCGGAAACCGCACCGGAAACACTGGGAGAAGCCGGTCGGGAATTTGCCGTGGCTGGGCGAATGATGGCAGTGAACAGTTTTGGAAAATCCGCCTTTATCCGCTTTAAGGACAGAACCGGTACCCTCCAGGCCTATGTCCAGAAAAATAAGGTGGGAAATGACACCTACGCCCTGTTTAAAAAGCTGGACATCGGGGATTTTGTGGGGCTGACAGGGATTCTTTTTCAGACCCGAACCGGTGAGTGGACTCTGCTTGCCAAGGAGCTTCGGCTGTTGTCAAAATCAGTACGTCCCCTTCCTGAAAAATTCCATGGTATCAAAGATCCTGAAAAACGCTATCGCCAGCGGTATCTTGATCTTATCATGAACAAAGAGGCCCGGGATATCTTTACCAAGCGCAGTAAAACCGTGAGCATCATGCGCCGGTTTTTTGAAGAAAGAGATTTCATGGAGGTGGAGACCCCCATGATGCAGCCCCTTCCCGGTGGTGCAGAAGCAACGCCGTTTAAAACCTGGCACAATGCCCTTGGTATGGAGCTTTTCCTTCGTATAGCCCCGGAACTTTACTTGAAACGACTGGTGGTGGGGGGATTTGAAAAGGTCTTTGAGATCAACCGCAATTTTCGAAATGAGGGTGTCTCTACCCGGCACAACCCCGAGTTCACCATGGTGGAATTTTACCAGGCCTATGCCAATTACGAAGATTTGATGGATCTCACCGAAGAGATGTTCAGCCACATTGCAAGGGAAGTCACCGGATCTGACACCATTACCTACCAGGGGGAGACCATTGTCTTTGGGGGGAAATGGCGGCGGATTTCTATGATGGACTCATTGGTGGAAATTGGCGGCCTTGACCGGGCCATCCTTGATACCCCCGAAGCCATGTTGACCTATGCCCAAGAGAACGGTATCAAGGTGACTAAGAAAGAACGCCCCGGTAAAATTTTAACCAAACTTTTTGATACCCTGGTGGAACCAAAATTAATTCAACCCACCTTTATCACCGGATACCCGGTGGAGGTGTCTCCCCTGTCCCGGAAAAGTGAAATTGATCCGGAATTGACGGATCGATTTGAGCTGTTCATTGCAGGCAGGGAAATTGCCAACGGGTTTTCCGAGATCAATGACCCCGTTGACCAGTATGAACGATTCCTTGGGCAAGTGTCCCAGCGGGAAGAGGGGGACAGTGAAGCCCATATCATGGATGCCGACTATGTGGAGGCCCTGGAGTATGGCATGCCCCCCACGGCGGGCCAGGGCATTGGCATTGATCGTCTGGTGATGCTCTTGACCGATTCGCCCTCCATTCGTGAGGTGATCTTGTTTCCCCACATGAAAAAGAACGCCTGATCCATATGTCCCTTGAAACTTTCATAGCCGGGCGGTACCTTAAAGCAAAGCGCAAAGAAGGCTTTATCTCCCTGATCACCCTTTTGTCCATTGCCGGGGTCACCCTTGGGGTGATGGCCCTGGTCATTGTCATTGCCGTCATGAGCGGGGCAGAGACAGAATTCCGTAACCGGATACTGGGGGTGGAACCTCACATTCTTGTAATGGATGCATCGGGGGGGTACCAGGGGATTGATGCCATTGAGGCGACCATCCGGGGCATTGACGGGGTGATATCGGTGTCTTCCATGGTGTTTACCCAGACCATGATCAAGACCTCGGTGGGGCTTTCCGGTGCCGTGATCCGGGGGGTTGACCCCCATGGGCAGGTAAGTCTGATAAAAGGGTATACCCGGGCGGAGATGGAGAGCAGACTCACCCCGTCCGGACCCAATGGGGTGTTGCCCGGCATTGTGCTGGGTCGGGAACTGGCAAAAAATATTGGTGCATCTGTGGGGGATAGCCTGGTCTTGATGTCACCGGGGGGGATGATTTCTCCAGTGGGTTATATGCCCTCTTTGAAACGCTTTCTGGTCACCGGCCTGTTTGAATCCGGCATGTATGAGTACGACAGCTCCCTTGCCTGGGTCCACCTTGACGAGGCCCGGAAACTCTTGGGCTCAAAGGATCGCATCTCCGCATTGGGGGTGTGGGTGGAGGATGTGTTTTCCGCAGCAAAGGTTAAAAAGAGCATTGTGAAAAATATGGAGCCATCTTATTATGCCCGGGACTGGATGGAGATGAACCAGAGCCTCTTCTCTGCCCTGAAGCTTGAAAAAACCGCCATGTTTATTATTCTGACACTTATTGTGCTGGTGGCGGCATTTAACATCACCAGTGCCTTGATCATGATGGTCATGGAAAAAACCCGGGACATTGCCATTTTAAAGGCCATGGGGGCCACCAGTACCATGATTCGAAAAATATTTATTTTCCAGGGAATGATTGTAGGCGTCACCGGTACAGCCCTTGGCACTTTTTTGGGTGTTTTTATCTGTGTGGTACTGAAAAAATATCAATTCATAACCCTTCCCGCTGCCTATCCTTTTTCCACCCTGCCTGTCCAGCTGGAATACCTGGATGTGATCCTGATTGCGGTCTCTTCCATGGTGCTGTGCCTGCTTTCCACCATTTATCCCTGCCGGAGGGCCGCTGCCATGGAACCGGTGGAGGCACTTCGGTATGGGTGATGACAAGAACAATATTCTGGTGTCCCTGAAAGGGGTCAGTAAGGGGTTTAAGACTGCTGATGCCACCATTGATATTTTAAAAGAGGTTGATTTTGACATCAGTCAGGGGGAGAGTATGGCGGTTGTGGGGGCCTCGGGGATTGGGAAATCCACCTTGCTTCATATTCTGGGGACCCTTGATCGCCCGGACACCGGCACCCTCTGTTTTAAAGATAACAATGTGCTGGCATTGGGAGAAAAAGCACTTGCCCGGTTTCGTAATAGAACCATTGGCTTTGTCTTTCAGTTTCACCACCTGCTCCAGGGGTTTACGACCCTGGAAAATGTGATGATCCCCTGCCTCATTGATGCGCAGCCGTTAGAAAAATCCAGGACCCTGGCCATGGATATCTTAAAAAGGGTGGGGCTGGCCCATCGCTTGACCCACCGGGTGGAAGATCTGTCCGGGGGAGAGCAGCAGCGGGTGGCCATTGCCCGGGCATTGGTAGCAAATCCCTCACTTTTACTGGCAGATGAACCCACGGGTAATCTGGACAAAGAAAACGGAAGGTCGGTGCATCAGCTACTTCTGGAGTTGAACCGGGAGCTTGGCATGACCCTGATTGTGGTGACCCATAATCCGGAACTTGCAGATTTAATGGAAAGACGGGTGACCCTGCGGCAGTGTCGGGTGGTACCTGCGTGAAGTAAATATTCGGTCAGCACCCCATCTTCACCTAAATTTGGCCTGCTCACATAGCATTGGTATGCTACGCAGTCCCAACTTAGAGGAATATGAGGCACTGCTCAAACATTTACATTACCAAACGGAATATCTACTGCGTGAAGGAATTTTTTTGTTGTGGCAATGGTTTGCCCATGGCGATTATATACAAAAATGGATGTGAAATCATGAAGACATGGATACGAAAAACGGTCGTTGGGATGATATTGATTGCAGTGGCAATGTTACCGGTTAACACCATAGGGGCTGAAAAAAAGAGTGTCGGAATGTTTCCCCTGAAAATGCTGTCAGCTGGTGATAGCGGAGAACTTGGAAACCGTATCGCTTCAATGATTTCAGATAATATCATCGCTGAAGGGGCACTGGTAACCCACATGACGACTCCGGACGATGTAACCCTGCTGGAAGCGTCTGATCTGCAGACTATGGGACTCAGCCAGGGGATGGATTATCTGTTGTGGGGAACGGTGTTTATCTCCGGTGAGAAGATCAGCATAGATATGAAGGTAAAGGATGTCATTGCCGGTACCCGGTCCGTCTCCTTTTTTTCCGAAGCCCAGGGCGTAGAAAACCTTTTTTCCGCTGTGAATGCATTGAGCACCGAAATATCCGGGGAGATTTTTAACCGAAAACTCATTGAAAAAATCAGTGTCAAAGGTAATATCCGCATTGAATCCGATGCCATTTTAAAGATGCTTCATACGGCCAAAGGCGATATTTACAGCCCGGAACGTCTGAACAGCGATCTTAATGCCATTTACGGCATGGGATATTTCAATGATGTCCGCATTGAACGACAGGATTATGACACTGGGCTTGAAATTATCTATTCCGTTGAGGAAAAACCCAGTGTTCGCAAGGTTAAATTCCAGGGAAACCGTATCTATGAGGAGCAGGAGCTTTTTGATGTGGTCTCCACCAGCACTGGTTCCATCTTGAATATTTATAAATTAAAGGCCGATGTGGCTGCTATTCAAACCCTGTATACGGATAAAAACTACCACAATTGTGAAATTACCTATGAGACTAAGTTGCTTGATAACAATCAGGCAGATATTGTTTTTACCATCAAAGAGGGTAAAAAACTTCGTATTGAAATCCTGGTGTTGGAGGGGAACACCTTCTTTAGCCGTAAACAAATTTTAAAGCAGATCAAAACCAGCGAAAGAGGTTTCTGGTCATGGATCACTTCATCTGGAGATCTGGATCGAAATGAACTGACCCAGGATGTGTATCGCATGGAGGCTTTTTATAAAAATAATGGGTTCATTGATGCCCGAATATCTGATCCTGAGATTGAGTTTAAGGAAAAGGGTATCTGGGTTAAATTCAAAATCCAGGAAGGGGAACAGTTTCGCATTGGTGAGATCTCATTTAAGGGAGATTTGATTTTCCCCCAGGAAGAGTTGATGGCAGGGCTGAGCCTTAAAACCGATACCCTCTACTCCAGGGACTTGCTTCGGAGCAATATGCTTTCCCTCACCGATCGCTATGCGGATAAGGGCTTTGCCAATGCGGATGTTCGCCCCTCCATTGCCAGAGACATTGAAGCAAAGAATGTGAATATCCTTTTTGATATCCAGAAAGGGGATCCTGTTTATTTTGAACGGATTCAAATCACCGGTAACACCAAAACCCGGGACAAGGTGATTCGTCGTCAGATCACCGTCCACGAACAGGAGCTTTATTCCCTGTCGGGAATTCAAAGAAGCACCGCAAATCTAAGGCGAATTGATTATTTTGAAAATGTGGAGGTGAAGCCCAGTCAGGGAAGTGCCCAAGACAAGGTAAACCTGAATGTGGAAATTACGGAAAAACCAACTGGGGCCTTTAGCTTCGGGGGTGGATATAGCAGTGAGGACAAGATTTTTGGGATGATTTCAGTGTCCGAGCGTAATTTCATGGGCAAGGGGCAGATTACTTCTCTTAAAGCTGAAGTTTCTGCTTCTTCCACCAAATACACCTTCAGTTTCACCGAGCCCTGGTTGTTTGATATCCCCCTGTCCGCTGGAATTGATCTGTACAAATGGGACTACGAGTACGATTATTATGACAAAAACAGCACCGGCGGGGCATTGCGCTTTGGGTATAAAATTTTTGATTATACCTCCCTGGGGTTTAAATACGGGTATGAAGATTTCACCATTGAAAATGTGGACGAAGACTACACCGATGTGGATGCCGGTAACTATGTGACCAGCAGCATCACCACCTCTTTGCGGTATGATTCCAGAAATAGCACATTTAACCCCACAAAGGGATCAGAGCACAGTATTTCCGTTCAATATGCCGGCGACTGGCTGGGGGGAGAGATTGATTTCACAAAGTACATTGCCGAAACCGGATGGTATTATCCCCTGTTCTGGAAGTTTACCGGATTTCTCCATGCCCGGGGAGGGTTTCTGGATGACCGATCCGATGATGACATTGACATTGACTATGAACGCTTTTACCTCGGGGGTATCAATTCCGTCCGAGGCTATGACTGGCAGGACATCAATGCCACCCCGGAGGGTCAGACCGAAGAGCGGGGCGGAGAAAAGTTTCTTCAGTTCAATGCCGAGGTCACCTTTCCCATCATTGAGGATATGAAGCTTGTGGGGGTGGTTTTTTATGATGCCGGGGATGTCTATGAAAAAAGCGAAGATATTGACCTTGGCGATCTGTATACCAGTGTTGGAGGCGGTGTCCGGTGGTACTCCCCCATGGGACCCATCCGCATTGAATACGGCAGTATTCTCAATGGCAATGAGTACACCGGGGGGCGCTGGGAGTTTTCCATGGGGGGAACTTTTTAAGTAAAAATATTCGGCCAGCACCCCATATTCACCCATTTGGGCCTGCTCACATAGCATTAGTATGCTACGCAGTCCCAAATAGGCGAATATGGGG
>Ga0307929_1002953_pt1 | contig 10346 bp, 8 predicted proteins | sample AceLakmetage1330_FD_203160 | JGI IMG/M metagenome (GOLD analysis project Ga0307929, IMG submission 203160) | Saline water microbial communities from Ace Lake, Antarctica - #1330 | ecosystem: Environmental > Aquatic > Non-marine Saline and Alkaline > Saline | place: Antarctica: Ace Lake...
CAAGGGATATTTTCGACACGGCCATCCATCCTGCCCTACAGCCTTTTTCCTGCTACTTCCGTCTGTTACATTATGTTGACATATTTAAGTTAAATTGATATGAATTTATAATCCATATGCGTGATGTCTTCAACCTAACGCAACATACTCGAAACCCATCTCCCGACAGCCATCGTCAATCGCCTTAGGAGGAGAGAACAGGAAATATGGCAAGTGGCATTAGACGAAATAATGAACATACAACTTGAAGAAATTGCAAAAGTTTGGCCGGATATGCAACCCATTTTTTCTGTACCGCATGATCAAAAACACTATAATAAATTGGTGGAACTCAAATTGGCCAAGGCAAAACGTGAATTGAATGAAATTGAAGCGAGAATTAGCGATTTTGAAATAAAGTACAATATGCAATCCGAGGATTTCGCTCAGAGATTTCATGCCGGTTCAGTTAGTGATTCCGCGGATTTCATGGAGTGGATTTCTTTTATAGATATGCAGTCTGCAATTCTCAATAGGGTTCACTCCTCAATAAGAGACACAGGAAAAGAAAAACAGAGGAACAGATATGAATGAAAAGGGGGCCGATATTTCTGTTGAGATGATGGAACAGGCTATCTTATTAATACGAGGGCAAAAAGTTATGCTGGATGCTGACCTCGCCCAATTGTATGGGGTAGAGACAAAAATTCTGAACAAAGCCGTAAAGCGGAATCTGGACAGGTTTCCAGAGGATTTTATGTTCCAACTCACAACTGAAGAAGCGGAAAATTTGAGGTTCCAATTTGGAACCTCAAAAAAGCAACGCGGTGGACGTCGATATTTGCCTTACGCCTTTACTGAGCAGGGAGTCGCCATGCTTTCCGGTATATTGAATAGTCCGAGAGCAGTTAAAGTGAATATTGAAATCATGAGAGCCTTTGTTCGGCTTCGCCGCTTACTGACAGCGCATACCGAATTATCCAAGAAATTATCGGAAATGGAAGAAAAATATGATGACCAGTTCAGAGTTGTTTTTGACGCAATCTGTGCCTTAATGACGCCGCCTGAGAAGCCACGCAAGAAGATCGGGTTTGAGGTAAAGGACGGCCGTACAGCCTATAGCAGGCAAAAAAAGAAACAGGGGATGATACCGGAATAACACTCAGAAATCGTTGCGTTATCGGATCAGAAAGATGGAAGCGTATGAGGAAGTGCTATTCAGTGAGGGATATGACTCCCCCAGTGCTCTTTTGAGAGATTGGGCCGTGATTGTTTCTCTCTCCAGGATAGAGCAGTACAGGGCAGAGTGCGAGTTCTTTTAGAATAAGTATGCCATGACCATGGAAGAACTCGAGTTTCGGCTCCATGAGGAGAAAGGCTGTGAGGATTTTGAAAAAGAAGATGATATGACTGATTGGCAGTTTCCATTAGAAGCGCTGAAATGGTGGGAGGGAAAAGTTCAGGAGCTTCAAGATTTGATGGATAATTGATGAATATTCTGACATCATGGCTTTTATACTCAGATCAGCCAATTCGCATGCTGGCATGGAGACCGGAACAGAACAGTTTTTGGCTGGATGACGACAGAAAGGATATGGAATGACATCAGAAAACCTTATGAAGCTGCAGGGGCTCTTTCGAGAGCTTTTCCAGTTGGATATGGCCGATCTTGATTTCGGCCTCTACCGGCTCTTTAATATTAAGCGGCATGAGATCGAGAACTTTCTTACAAAACAACTGCCAAAAGAGGTTGATGAGAAATTCCAGATTCTTACTGAACAAGACAAGGCCGACTATCGTGAATATCTGGAAAAGCTCGAGGGTAAGATAAAAGACGATTTTCCGCCTGACACACTTCTCGCTAATGGAGATGTCAATCCTGCTTACAGGGACGCCCCGCTTGTAAAGAGATACCTTGACCAAAAGGAACGAATTGAACGAATAGATGCGTCCGAGGAACAAAAGGCGGATGTCTTTAATCATCTTTTCAATTTTTTCAGCCGTTATTATGATGAAGGCGACTTTATTCCTAAGCGGTTTTATGGATCGCGAGAAAGCTATGCTGTCCCTTATAACGGAGAGGAAGTGTTTTTCCACTGGGCCAATAAAGACCAGCACTATGTAAAATCCGGAGAAAATTTCAGGGACTACAGCTTTAAGGTTGAAGGACTGGGCACAGCATACCTTATCCGTTTTATCCTTTCCGATGCCACCACTCCGAAAGACAATACAAAGGGGGAATACCGCTACTTCTTCCCGCAGCAAAAAAAAATCACTTTCGATAAAAAAGCCAAAACACTAATCCTGCCTTTTGAGTACCGCCTCCCAACGGCAGAGGAGGTTCAGAAATATGGGACAAAAACGAAAGGGCAGGATGCCATTCTTGTTGAGGCAGTGCCGAAGGTTATGGAGGCTGTACCGGATGATATGCTCCGGGACCTGTTAGGCGAAGTAGTTCATAAAACCGATAAGGAAGATGTGACATTTCTCCTGAAAAGACTCCGACATTTCACAAGAAAAAACACAACCGATTACTTTATCCACAAAAATCTCGAGGGCTTTCTGAATCAAGAGCTTGAATTCTACATCAAAGACCAGATGCTTCATCTTGCCGATTTAGAGGCGGACTTTGATCAAAAGCGGCTCATGCTTCGAGTGTTTCACCATCTGGCCGATACCATCGTCACATTTCTCTCCCAGATAGAGGAAGTTCAAAAACGTTTATTTGAAAAGAAGAAATTTGTGCTTGAGACCAACTACTGCATTACCCTCGACCGCGTGCCTGAAGGACTATATCCTGAAATTGCCGTCAATGATGCCCAGAGGGAGGAATGGGTAAAGCTGTTTACCATTGATGAGATTGAAGGAAATTTGATCGTGCCGGCATATTCCGAGCCGTTGACAGTGCTCTTCCTTAAGGCGAATCAATATCTGGTGCTGGATACCAGGCACTTCAGCGAGGGATTCAAGTTACGGCTGATTGCAGCGATTGAAGACCTTGATGAGCAATGCGACGGTGTGCTGGTTCATTCGGAAAACTCCCAGGCCCTCAATCTGATGCGGGTACGGTATCGGAAGCAGGTGAAATGCATTTATATTGATCCACCGTATAACACCGGTGCTGATGGGTTTGTCTTCAAAGACAACTATCAGCATTCAACGTGGCTTAGCATGATTCGCGATAGAGTTGAAGCTTCAAATCGTCTTTTGCAATCTGATGGTGTACTGTTTTGTTCTATCGACCGAAACGAGCAACAAAACCTCCGCCAGGTTTTAGATTCAATTTACTCGCCTTCTAACAACTTGGGAGAAATAATTTGGCACAATGCAAGAGATAATAATCCCACTCAGGTTGCTCTGGAACATGAATATATTCATTGCGTTGCGAAATCATTTCATGCTCGCGAAAACCCGTGGAAAAGCCCGTTTTCGGACGCGAAAAAATTGATGCTTAATCTTTACTTGGAACTGAAAGCGAAAGGGATGGCTCCAGTCCGACTACAGAAAAAACTTAGAGAATTCATACGAGACAACAGGGAGTTGCTAGGAGAAATAGACAGATACAAGTTCGTTGACGAAGAAGGGATTTATACTGGATCCGAAAGTGTTCACAATCCTCATCCCGGCGGCTATGAATATGATATTCCTCACCCCAAAACAGGTAAGTCCATGCGAAAGCCAGCTAATGGCTATCGATTCCCTGAAAAGACCATGCGAGAACAGTACATCAAGAAAGCTCGCCTTATCTATGGCCCTGACGAAAAACGAATTGTCAAAATCAAGCTGTACTTAGATGAACATAAAGATTCGTTGCGAAGTGTAATCTCTTTAGACGGTCGGTTGGGTGCTTATTCATTGAGGGCGCTTTTTGGAGAGAGTGAAACCCTCTTCAGCAATCCGAAGCCTGTACAGCTCATTCAACGATTTCTTGGATTCATCGGAGAAGATGCAACCGTATTGGATTACTTTGCAGGATCGGGGACAACAGTGCATGCCATACTCAACATTGAAAGGTTCACAGGCAAAAAATTTCACTACGTTCTTGTTGAAATGGCCGATTACTTCGACACCGTCCTCATCCCACGCATCAAAAAGGTCATCTACTCCAAAGACTGGAAAAACGGAAAGCCTGTTTCCCGTGAAGGCATAAGCCATATGTTCAAATACATCCGCCTGGAGTCCTATGAGGACGCGCTCCACAATCTCTCATCGGACGGAACAATGGCCCGGATCAAGTCAAAAGAAGAAGCCTACAAGGCAGCGAAGGGCGAAAATGAGTACCGTATCCGCTACCTTGCAAAACTGCCTCTGGAAGCGAGCGATACCATGTTGAATCTTGCCAAACTGGAACATCCCTTTAACTACACTCTCGAAATTCTTACCGATGATGGGCCTCGGGAGCAGGCGGTAGACCTTGTTGAGACGTTTAACCTCCTATACGGGCTTTCTGTCCGCAGATTGGAGACATGGACAGACGAAAAGGATGGTCGCTCCTATCGCATTGTGAAAGCCACAAACCGGGATGGGCTCAAGAGTATCCTTGTCGTGTGGCGGGACATGGCCGACCTTGACCCAAAGATAGAACGGAAATTCTTAGAGGGCATGTTGAAAATGGAAGAGGAGTTTGATGAAAAGCTCATAAACGGGGACACAGCCACACCGGGGTTTCAATCCCTCGACCACCTTTTTAAAAGACTTATGGAGGCGGGTTAGCCATGAGGCTGGAAGATTCGCTAATTCTAAACCGCCATCTTCATATGCTCCTTGGCGCGGACAGCATTGATGATTTGAAGACGTCGCTGAATAATTGCAGGGAGGGAGTGGGCCCGGATGGGCACAGCTATTTTCTTGGAATCATTCTCGGGCAAACCGGGCTCAAAATCGAAAGAGAGGACCTGGAAAGGTATGACTTTAACGTTATGGGGTATGAATCCCGCCTGTCGAAAACGCGGGGCCGGTTCACGCTGAAATATTTTCAATACCTTGCTGTCCTGTTTACGGAAATCTTTCTTGACCGCCTGACACAAGACCCCGAATACCTGCTTCGGGAAATAAACAAAACAGTTGAGAATCTGCGGCAAACCTCTGCCACTCTGAGGACATTTCCTTTCTTTGAGACGGATAACCTGCGGCGTCTTGCATTTTTTATGGCTACTGGTTCCGGGAAAACCCTTATTCTTCATATTAACCTCTGGCAGATATTTTATTATCTCAAAAACGGTCCGCATCCCGAAGCGCTGGCAAATCGACCCGATGGCCGGGCCGAATTCGATAATATCATCCTTATTACACCCGGAGACGGCCTGTCTGCACAACACCTTGGAGATTTTGGTGAGAGCGGGATCGACGCATCGCGTTTTATTGAGGACCGGGACGGATTCGGCCTTTTTGGACCCAAGGTCAAGGTCATTGAGATACATAAATTAACGGAAGAGCGCTCCAAAGACGGGGTAAGCCTGCTTATTGACGAGATTGGTCCTTATAATCTGGTGTTTGTGGACGAAGGGCATAAGGGCACGGGAAGCGAGGCCAGGACATGGAAAGGACGGCAGCAGAAACTCAGTGAAAACGGCTTCCTGATTGAATACAGCGCCACCTTTGCCCAGGCTATAGCCGCTGTGAGTCAGAAGGCCCGGAATGCTCTTTTGGAAGAATACGGAAAATCCATTATTTTCGATTTCTCTTACAGCCATTTCTTTACCGACGGCTATGGAAAAAACTTCAAGGTATTGAACCTTTCCAAGGCCCGGGAAACCCATGCCCAGGAGCTTATGTTAGGAGGTCTTCTCACTTATTTTCATCAAATTTCTCTTTTTATGAAACACAGGCGGAAGTATCACCCTTTTAACATTGAAAAGCCTTTGTGGGTATTGTTAGGGACCAGTGTAAGCAGGAAGAAGGGGGCTGAAAGGGACAACAACAAGGCAGCGAAGGTGGAGCGGACGGATGTGGTCATGGTTTTAGCCTTTATAAAACGCTTTCTTGAAGAACCTGAATGGGCCGCTAATACCATGGAAATGATTCTAAATGGCAACAGCGGGTTTAAGGATCAGGAGACCGAAGAGGACCTGTTTGCTTCCCATATCCACCACCTTTTGGGACGCAGCGCCAGGCAAGTATACAAGGAGATCAGAAAAAACATCTTCCACGGCGGGGGTGGACTGGAAGTATGGGAAATAAAAAACGTTGACGGAGAACTCGCGTTGCGTTCTTCCACGGTCAGGGGGAAGGAAAGTCCGTACTTCGGCGTTATCAACATTGGCGATGTTGCGTCATTTAAAAAGCTCATTAAGGAACAGTTGGACATCGAGGTACAGACCGACAGCTTCAGCAAATCACAGTTTCATGAAATCCGGATGCCGGACTCTCGGGTTAATATCCTCATCGGGGCCAAGAAGTTTATCGAGGGATGGTCAAGCTGGCGAGTATCATCCATGGGACTGATGAACGTGGGCAAAGGGGAAGGGTCTCAAATTATTCAACTGTTCGGCAGGGGCGTTCGTCTCAAGGGCAAAAACATGACCCTCAAAAGGACGGAGGCATTGCCGGAGATTACATCTAAGCCCACCGGAATTGTGCATCTGGAAACGCTCTATATCTTCGGGTGGAACGCTGATTTTGTGGGCCGCTTCAGGGACTATATTGAACAGGAAAACGCTGGAAAGGATTTTTATCTTGAGACAAGGTTGATGCACCCCTGGCCCAAATTGCCTATCCCCGTGCCGGATGATACCTTTGATGTGAGAGACCGGACCTGGACCTTAAAAGCGACCCGTCCGTTTGTTTCAATCGATCTTACTCCCAGGGTTACGACATTGACTTCCGATGGATATGCGGCTGCGATTCAGGAATCTTCCGCAGAATACCGGTCCCCTGCTGATTTTAAGAAGTCGGAGACATTAGACCTCCTGGATGTAGATTCCCTTTATACGGATCTGGTGGAGTACAAAAACCTCCGGACCCGGGAAGGCCCTGGCGTATTTATTCCACGGCCTGTTTTAAAAGAGGTCCTGCAATCTTCAACGCTCTATCTGAAGAAAGATGATGCGCACAACCCTCAGCAACTGAATCATGGTGCAAGGCAGATTTTGCGGACCTATTTTGAACGCTTCCTCAACCAAAAAATCAGGGAAGAGGAAAGCAAATATACCCGTCCTGGACGACTTGAGGACAGTTGGAAAGACAAAGCTGTAACGCGTGGTTACAGACTCAACGTTAAGCCGGGTACATTTTTGGACCAGATTGAGGCATTGCTGCTCAGGGGGGATGAAGTATACAGGGAAAAATTGCTACATCCCCTGCCAAGACTTCATTTTGACAGACATCTTTTCAATCCGCTTCTTAAAGATGGCGGCAAAGAATGGCGGAAGCATGTTTCTATAACGCCTCCTGCGATTGTTGAAAGTGAATCCCGGTTGATAGATGACATCAGAAGATTCTGGCAGAAAAACCAGGATGATAAACATTACAAGGAGTACGAGATTTTCCTGTTGCGCAATTTGCCGAATGTAGGCATAGGACTATTCAGCCGGGCGGGTTTCTATCCTGATTTTATTCTGTGGGTAAAGCACAGAAAAAGAAAGACCATTCGTGTCTGCTTCCTTGAACCACATGGCCTTCATCATGGAGGCCTATCCGGCAACGAGGACAGGTTTGCGGCCCTTTCGCAACTGAAGGCATTGAACAAGGTCAAGTCATTTCAGGATAAGAACCTTATGCTTGATGGCTTTATGTTGACCCGAACCCCTCTTTCTGAAATCGTGGACGCTGCCGGCCTGAGCCAGACGGAACTTGAAAACAAATATCCCCTTCTCTGGCAGGAGGGCGATTACATAAAGAAAATATTGACATCAAAATAGAGGGCTACGAGGCTACCAAACCCTTTCCGCGTGGCCGCCCTTCATTTCTATCGGGATATAGCGAAAAGAGTTCTCAAATAAAAAAAACTCCCTTTATCCTCTTTTACGTTAAGATCAATTTATGATGACTATCCCCAGGAGAAGTGACAATGAACAGAGATGACATACTGCTCTCTTTGCGCCGGTTCAAGGAAACAAACCAGCATAAGTATAATATTATAAAAATCGGTCTTTTTGGTTCTACCGCCCGGGACAGCATCCGCGAGCAAAGCGACATTGATGTTGTCGTTGAGCTGAAAACACAGGACCTGTTTGACCTTATAGGCATCAAACTGGATTTAGAGGAACAACTCAGCCAACAGGTTGACATTGTCAGCTATCGTGAAAAAATGAATGAATTCCTCAAACGCAGGATAGATAATGAGGCAGTCTATGTATGATCGTGAGCTTGTACTTGAGATATTGACCCAGATTTACGAATCAACTCACACGATTTTGAAACGTTTCGAGCCGGTAAAATCAGTAGAGGATTTAACCGGCTCAGATGCAGGCATGGGAGAATTGGACGTAAACAGTGCTTTTTCCGTCCTTAATTCTGCGCAAAGCATTTGACTTTCAGGAGGTTTATGTATGAGCTTTGATCCGGAAAAGCCCTTTAACGATCTCCCCCTGTTGCCCCCAAAGGCAGAGATCGAAACCAAAGCGGTATTAAAAAAGCTGGTGGCCGCCAGCCAATTCCTTGCGGAGCTGAAAGGGTATGTTGAACTCCTGCCCAACAAAGCCATTATTATTAATTCTATCATACTTCAGGAAGCAAAAGACAGCTCGGAAATAGAAAATATCGTGACAACCCATGATCAACTGTTCCGGGCAATGGCAGCCAGTAAAAAAATTGTGGAACCGGCGGTAAAAGAAGTCCTGAATTATCGCAACACCCTTTACAAAGGCTTTTATCTGGTAAAGGAACACAACCTGTTAACCACCAATACGATTGTCGCCATCCAGCAAGAGCTGGAACAAAACAGAGCGGGTATCAGAAAGCTGCCCGGGACAAAACTGGTTAACGACAAGACCGGTAAGGTGATGTATACCCCGCCGGAAAATGAAAAGACGATTCGGGATTTGCTTACAAATCTTGAGGCATATATCAACACAGACCCGGAACCCCTCCATCCCTTGATCAAGCTGGCCATTATTCATTATCAGTTTGAATCCATTCATCCTTTTTATGACGGAAACGGAAGAACCGGACGGATCATCAATGTGCTCTATCTGGTGATGAAAGGGTTACTTTCCGAACCGCTTTTGTATTTGAGCCGTTATATCATTCAGCATAAAGCCGATTATTACGGGTTACTGAGGAATGTAACCGCTGAGAATGTCTGGGAAGAGTGGATAAGCTTTATGCTTACGGCAATAGAAAAAACGGCCGGTTATACCCTGGCTTTAAGCAAAGAGATCGTCGCTCTCATGGAAAGCGTCCGCAAATCCATGCAGAACAAACTGCCAAAAATTTATTCCCATGAGCTTGTGGAAACACTTTTTACCAACGTATATACGAGAATAGACCATTTGGTGGAAAAGAATATCGCATCCCGCAATGTGGCTGGAAGATACCTTAAGGAAATGGAATCAATTGGTATTTTAAAAAGAGAAAAGGCCGGACGGGATGTTTTTTATATTAATACCGGGCTTTATGATTTGTTTAAGCGATTTTCAGATATGCACTGATTTTATGAAAATTAGTGCATATCTGAAAAATATGCACCCGTGCAGTGCATGTTTAAGATTATGCCTGGCAATGTGTCCATGAAATGATAATTTATCGACACGTTCGATTTATATGTCGATAGCATCGACACGTTTTTTTGACAGAAAGGGGCTCAAGTGCTTTCAGGGGGATCTGGCAGCTGAAATTGCGCGCCAACATCGAGAATAATTGTCGAACTACGGTAACAAGAACAATCGGATAACCCCAGATATAAGGATTAAACAACATGCTTACTCGATTAAAAGTCAACGGCTTTAAGAATCTGATGGATGTGGATGTCCGATTTGGTCCGTTTACATGTGTGGCCGGTGTCAACGGGGTGGGCAAATCGAACCTTTTCGACGCCATTCGTTTTCTCAGCATGTTGGCCAACGAGACACTTATCGAAGCCGCTCTATCCGTGCGGGCTGAAGGTGGTAGCGCATCTGATCTGCGCAGCCTATTTCACCGCGTGGGCGATCATTATGCGGACAGGATGTCCTTTGAAGCGGAAATGATCGTTCCGGAAAAGGCTGTTGTTGATGATCTTGGGCAAACAGGCGAGGCGAGCATTACGATTCTGAGATACGTTCTGGAATTAGGCTATAGGCGCGATACAAGGAACAACTCCTCGCTCGGGCCGCTTGAAATTCTTAGGGAAGAGCTTTTGCATATCAAAAAGGGTGAAGCAGGCAACCATATACTCTTTCCACACAGCAAAAAAAAATGGCGAGACTCGGTCGTGGTTGGAGCCCGCC
>Ga0307929_1002961_pt1 | contig 10325 bp, 7 predicted proteins | sample AceLakmetage1330_FD_203160 | JGI IMG/M metagenome (GOLD analysis project Ga0307929, IMG submission 203160) | Saline water microbial communities from Ace Lake, Antarctica - #1330 | ecosystem: Environmental > Aquatic > Non-marine Saline and Alkaline > Saline | place: Antarctica: Ace Lake...
ATTGGGGAGATAATCTTAGCAAAGGGGATTCCAAAAGAGTTGGCACCTCTGGCTGTTGGATTCATAGGATATGGCAATGTTTCAAAAGGTGCTCAGGAAATATTTGATCTGCTGCCTTGTAAGACCATTACTCCCCGTCAGCTAGAAGACTTGATGGCGAAAGAAGATAATGATTCCGACAATCATTATCTTTACAAAGTTATCTTCAAAGAAGAAGATCTTGTAAAACCTTTAAAGGGTGCTTTTGAGCTGCAGGAATATTTCGATCATCCGGAACGATTTGAGTCTGTTTTTGAACAATATCTTCCGCTTCTTAAAATAGCCATTAATGGTGTTTTCTGGACTGAAAAATATCCACGATTTATTACCAGAGAAGGTTTGAAAAAGAATGTACGGTCGATCGAAAAATCGGGTATACAAGTAATCGGCGATATCAGTTGTGATATTAATGGTTCCATCGAAATCACTAAAGAATCAACTATGCCGGATAAAGCCTGTTATACGTATTATGCTGAAAATGACAGCTTTGTGGATGGAATACAGGAAACAGGTATTTCTGTGATGGCAATTGATAACCTTCCATGCGAGTTTCCACGTGAAGCGTCCAATGAATTTTCAAAGCAATTAAAAAACTTTGTGAATGGCATTGTGACAGCAGATTTTAAAGCGGATTACAATGAAAGTACCCTTCCTTATGAGATTAAACAGGCTACGATTTTGTATAATGGCCGTTTGACTGAGAAATATAAATACATGAGTGAATTTATATAACCTGCTCTTTCTCTCCTAAGTGCCCCTGAGTGGGATGATGCTGTTGCTGAAAGCTTCTTTGGGGCACTTAAATTAGAGACTGTATTTTGGGGGGATTTGAAATGCGATTCGTGTTTCAATCTCCATCCGACGTTATTGACTCATCTGTATGTGTCTTCTCTCCGGTGTCATTCCGTTTTTTTATCAAATACCCAGACTGGAAATGTACGTCCTTTAATCTTTCCGTTTTTCAGATAAGAATAGGCCTTCTTAGCCATACTGTTATCAATTGCAACATAACTTTGACGGTCATAAATATCTATTTTTCCAACATATTTACTTTCAATACCTGCTTCACCAGTGAGTGCGCCGAGAATATCACCGGGACGCATTCTGTCCTTTTTTCCACCTTCTAAAACAATGGTAACATTTGGTGGCACCAGTGTGAAATTTTCGACCTCGTTTAAGGTGTCAGTATGATCAAATCTGCGAATCCCATTGTGATAGGATGTCATTGCAGGAGCTTGACGGGTGGTAAAGAGGGTAACAGCCAACCCCTCTTTACCTGCACGTCCTGTTCTGCCAATACGGTGGGTATACGTTGCTTCATCCTGTGGTGTGTCGTAATTAACCACCATTCCAAGCTCTTTTATATCAAGCCCTCTCGCTGCCACATCTGTTGCAACAAGTACAGAACAACTTTTGTTAGAAAATCGAACAAGAACATCGGTTCGTTGATACTGTTCTAGGTCGCCGTGAATAGCGAGGGCATCAATCCCAGCATGGGATAAATCAGCAGCAATATCTCGTGTTTGTATTTTTGTATTGCAAAAAACCAGGATGTTTTGAGGCTTGTGGTGGCTAATTGCTTTAATAAGCATAGCAAGCTTATTATTGTGGGCCACTTCGTAGAAATACTCCCCAATCTTGTTAGGGCTTTCTCCAGATGTAGTTTGAATATTAATTGCGTTCTTTTGAATAGAAGAACTTAACTCAATGATCTTATCTGGATAGGTAGCTGAAAAAAGTAACGTTTGACGATTTTTAGGGGCATGGGCAATAATTTTATTGATTTCGTCAATAAATCCCATATCGAGCATACGATCAGCTTCGTCAAGTACCAGTGTATCTAAATGTTTTAAAGAAAGATACTTTTTATCCAGATGTTGTAACACTCGCCCCGGAGTTCCGACAATTATATGTGCACCATGCAGTAATGATCCATATTGAGGACCAAAAGGAGATCCACCGCAAAGAATCAGTATTTTAACATTATGGGTAGCTCGTGCTAAACGACGTAATTCTTTGGCTACTTGATCTGCCAGTTCCCGGGTTGGGCAGAGAACAAGAGATTGAACTCTAAATTTTTTAACATCAAGTTTGTTTAGCACCCCAATTCCAAATGCTGCTGTTTTCCCACTCCCTGTTTTGGCCTGTGCAATAACATCACAATTTTTTAAAATATGGGGAAGACTCTCGACCTGAACAGGAGTCATTGCTGTAAATCCAAGTTCATTGAGGGTATGGAGCATCGCTTTGGAAAGAGGAAGGCGTGAAAAATTAGAGTTATTCATTGTTTGTTTTCTTCAAATTGTTGAAAGTGAAAGTTCATTTTAATGGAGACATCTAACTTTATTTAATCTTTGACCAAATAAGACAGTGTGTTGACTTTTATTTTTCCGATGTACAATAGTAGTCCTAATTTGGAGTTTTGCTTAAATTATTAAGACACCTTACCTATTTTACCAATAATTTACTGGTTCTTCTTTTTCCTTAAAATCATTGAGGGGCGTTCTCGAAATCGTTTGCCATAGTTTTGGGCAAAACGACCTAGATTGAAAAACCCGCTACGAGTGGCTATTGAGGAAACGGTGTCTGCTTCTCGAGGGTAGAGAAGATTTTCGCGGGCATGTTGCAACCGTTGTTCCGTTAAGAACTCCATAGGTGTGTAGCTTCGGGCATTTTGAAATGATGAAAAGAGTACACTCCTGCTACAATCAGTAATACGCAATAAGTCTATAATAGTAATCGGTTCATCCAGATGTGCTTTCATCTACTCTTCAGTACGACGAACTATTGATGGTTATGGGGACATCATACTTAACTCTGTAATCTTTCAATAATTAGTAAGGTGTCCCAGGATTGTAGGTGTCCCCGGATTTTCCCGACTCCTAACTTGCAGGATAGCTTAAACGGTTACCTTTACCACTGATAAGCATTCATAGAACAATGTTTTTTAAAAGAAAATCGGTATTTATAATTCTTCACTTCTAAAACCTTCCATGCTAAAATATTTTATTTACTGGTGATTCATTCCTGAGCAGGGTCCTCATGAAGAATTGGAACTTATAGCTTTTCTTGAATAAGCAAAGATGTCCTTACAGTCATTGACTGTAAAATTAGCTCATAATGGTAAGTCATTAATTCTGAAAAGATCTAAGGCGATTACCTGAAAATCTCACCGAAAATTGCTCGAAAGACATACGAGCATTTCTTTTGTTAGCCTCACAACACAAAAGATCAAGATCGTTTGCAAATAAAACAGGAAATGCTACAAGAGAAGTTTTTACGTCTGGTCGTCGTATTATTCGCAACCTTAACTTGGATCCCGAGAGAATGAAAAAATATCTTATCTTTGCAATACTTCTTTACATCTTTTCTTTGACTTCAGCACACGCAGCTTCCGAAGTACTCCTGAAATCAACGGCTGATACTAAGTACCAGCAACTAATTAAATGTGTTAAAGCTACGAATAACGACATTTCGCTTTGTGTGGATAAGTTCTCCGGCTATCTAAAAGCCGAAAAGAAGTTACTCTCATCTGCCAAGGACAAAGGAAAGTATCAGGCGCGATTAGTAAAGATGATTGATTTTCTGAAGAAGAGCACAGATATATTTATAGCAAAAGCTCGGAAAACCCAGGATCTTAAAGTATGGAAACAAGCCGCTACCTGCTCGGCATTACTTTCGAAGCTGTCTGACAAATACGCCTCATACAAGGCTATTGAACAAGAATATCGTCAACAAAAGAAAGGTGCGTCGGCTTCAAAAGGTCTAGCGGCACTTCTCCGGAAAATCCAACAAATCAAAGATCCGGATGCGCAGTATTTAGGAATGCTTGAGTCGTTTATCACAACAACCCAAAAAGGGTATAACACGCTCCCTCCAAAGTTTCAGCAAGATGCAACTGCATACGCTCAACTGCAGGTTAATCGATACATTGAACAGTTGCGCGAGTATAACGCGGCACTTCAGCAAAACACACGCTATTCCTTTCAGAAGGCGAATACCTGGCAGACAGTATACAGTGTTGTCTCTCAATTGTCTGGAGTGGACACGAAACAAGGAACCGTTCAGGAGCTCAGTAACTCGTGTTGCAGCCAGCTCACGGAATACGAGAAGCGTGTTGGTACAATCGAAAAATCTGTTCAAGACGGCTATGTCCTAGTTAAAAAAAATAAAATAGACGCCCTTTCGACGCATGTTTCGGCGCTTAATGCACGGTATACGTTTGTAAAGAGTGTACTGACGCAGACCTCAGATGTAGAACAGATCTGTTCCAATCCTCCACAACTGGCTGCTTCTAGGTCAATAAAGATTGAAAACTCCCTTCGTGAATTTCAGAATCTTGTTCGTTTTCATTCGATCGTTGCAGAAGGAACTCAGCTCGAAAAAGCAAAGAGTTATATGTCGGCTGCACGAAAATATCATGAAGCGCTATCCATCTCGCTTATTCCAAGTAAACCTCACGACAATGTTGTTCAACGAAACAAAAACGTCCTTGCGCAACTCTTTAAGAAAACGACGAAAGATGTTGAGATTGCACTAAAACAGAAAAAAAGATTATCGGAACTTCTTGTAATAATTGATGCTGTTGTCGACTCCATGAGCTACGAAGCTGAATTTACACTGAAGGTCCTTCGTTTTCAACGGGATTTCGTTAGTGATTGGGCGGTTTCGATCCGAAAAGGAAAGCGTAGCGTACAAACCGTTCAAGATGTATACGTGGCCTACAAACCATCCTTCGACAAGCTATACCTAATAAGTCCGCCGTTGGACGGACCTACAAACAAAGACCAGTATTTTGCATGGCCTTGTAAAATCGCTCAAAAGTCTGGTTCCGGCTATGCATGCTGGGATACTTCATGGATAATGGAGGGTGGCGAACTGGAAGCGTTTCTTGTCAAAGATATTAACGGCAAATTTACGGAACTACTCGCTGGTGAAACGGTTATTGTCGTAGGTCGATATATACAGAATGCTGAAGTTACTTTGTTGTTTGGGAATCAGCGTGCAATCCCCGTTTTGAAAGAGAGCTATATTTTTCCAAGAGTGTCTGGAGGTTACTCCATTAAACAACTAGACGAAATTTTAAATGCAAAAGAGTAACGGATGTAGACTATTTTAAAGATTACCGCAACGTGCTGTTGCAAAAAGGAGAGATCATGAAAAAAATCAACTCGTTACTTGTGTCGTTTACTATGGCATGTCTACTGGCTACAACACATGCTAATGCTGGGCAGTGCCCAAATCCGGGAACGATTGATGCTTTTCAGTCGGATGTTGAACAACGACTTCCTGTTCTTGAGAAGTATGCGGAGTTATGGGTTAAACTACTAAGCAACGACAAACATCTCGCAAAGATCAAGAAAGACTTAAAAGGAATTTCGAATGGCTCGCTTCGAAATGCCGAAAACACGCACCTTTTAAAAGCGATAAAATTCTTTAAAATCTCGTTGGATCAACTGCAGTATAGCGGAAATATTAATGCACAGGTTACTAGTCCAAAGTTTTTTATAAATGTCCCTCTTGGTGGTATCTGTAGTTATCCGTCGTTGGAGAGGAGCCTACCTTCGCTCACTCCACAACAGATGGAAAAAAGTGCCGAGCAGATGAACAGGATTATTGAAACACTTACGCCAGTTTATATGCTAGCTAGTGAAAAACTCAGCGACACGGACATGAAAGGTATTTCATTTAAAACGTATGGCTCGGTAGCCTATCAGCCAAATTATACCTATGCAATCCTCGATCATAACCGAAACCTGTCTTACAGTAGTCCCCCTTTTAATTTTTTAGAACAGAATCCTCAAGGTGCAACCTTTTTTATGGACAATAAAGTACCAACCGAGTACTTGGACATGCTTAAGAATTATGTCCAATTTCTATCTGTTATTCCAAGCAAAAACAAGCCTAGAAAACCTTGGGCGTACTTTTCCACAACACTCGATAGTATTATGGCTGAAATGGCAGAAGGCGGAGGCATGTTTTCGGATCTCGACGATGCCCCACCGGCTAATAATGGGGGCGAAGCACCTGGTAATGACGACAGTGGAGATCTGAATTTTGATGATCTTAAATTGCCTGAATAATTTTACAGATCGGATACTATTTTTCTTGCCAAAGCAGAACTATAAAAAAGCCTGTTCTTACTAAGTAAAGACAGGCTTTTTTATTTGAATAACTTATCACAAAACTATCTTATACAGTCTATATACGTACTAGATCCTGTTTTTTCTTTTAAATTGTAGTGTTACCTATCTCTATTTTTGATCATTTAGTACCCGGATGTCAAATTTTTCTACCGATGGTAGCTCCGTTAAGGGCCAGTTCCGAGAATGGGCCTAACAAACGCCCGTCGGAGCAATTGGCCCTTGGCGGGGCGGATTATACCTCAGTTTTTCATTCCAATTGATTTGTCGATGTCTGTCTCATCACCACCTCCATAGCTTTGAAATAATCACGCTGGGCTTTCAGGTTCAATAACTTGCTGTAGCGTTGTGTGGTCTTGATTTTTGAATGGCCAAGCAATTCCTGGATGGAGACCAGCTCTGCATCAGCATTCAGCAATTGGGTGGCCATCGTGGTTGTGGGGACATCATACTTAACTCTGTAATCTTTCAATAATTAAGTAAGGTGTCCACGGATTTTGCCCCGGATTTTCGGATTTTCACTCATAATCGTTAACATTGCCCTTCTCCTATTGCTACCTGTTTCCCCTAATGCTTTTCAAACTGTTTCTTAATACACACCGAGCTCTGTTCCCCAAAAAAGGAAGGGCTGATCCCAGGCGCTTTCGCATCCAGGCTCAACCCTTCGAAGGAGACTTTTACTCTTTCTGGTCACCGGTGTCTATTCCGCCGAGAGGGGAGAGGCGGTATAAGAGGTACAGGTGGCCCAAAAAGGATCTGTTATATTATTGAGAATCAGCTAATGTTTTTTTCAGTTCCATTGGAGGGCTGGGGACATCGTTGTGACATTCTCCACAATTCATTTGACCGGTAATTCCGTGCTCTTTGACTGCAGAGAAATCAGCTGTTGTCTCATAATCGCCGTCCTTCCAGGCATTGAGCAGCTCCACCAGACGATAGGCGGTACTCGCTGCAACTCGTGCGCAACGATCCTTTCTTTCAGCACTTTTCAGAGGGTGACCCGAGGTTTCCATCCACTTACCAACAGATACATGGCAGAGCGGAGAATCACTGGTGGTTGTGACAATTTTGTCTATGGCAATTCGTGGTTTTGCTGGTTTAAAGACAGGCATATCTGCTTCAGAATACCATTGCATGAGGTCGTTGGCGATATGGTGTCCTTCTGTGGCACCAGCGATACGAGGACCAATGATCAGGTTGGCAACGATATTGGCACCAGCCGGTGAACCACAAACGGTACCCCAGCCGACCATTCCGCCTTCCAGAAAGACAAATGCATCGCTTGGAAAAGAGGCATATGGCTCTCCAACTTTATCTTTTAACTGACTGAATACGGAGTTGATAACGGCACAACCGCAGAACACTCTGTACCACTCTTCGTAACAAATCTCAGCAGTTTTAACCGGATCAAGTTTCTCGTAAGGCCATGGCCACTTTTCAGGCTTCCCGCCCTTTGCCTGGGCAGAGCTTAACAAGCCACCGAACTGGGTAAGGGCAGATCCTGCAGCAAGAGCACCTGCGGTACCTATTATCATCTGACGGCGGGATAGGCTATGGCAGTCATTGTCTGGTTGCTCCATAATATTCTCCTTGATGTGTTGTGCGGTTATAGGCTAATAACAATTTATTGGGATCAGCCAGTTTAAATAAGGCCTTGCTAAGCAGTGAAGGTAACCCAAGGCGTCGTGTGGTACAATGTGGCATATTGTCGCATCTTTTGAATTTATACTGGAAAAGCAATAGTGATTGTCTGCAACTAGCTAAAAAGTATATACTTTATTGTTATGATTTTTTTTAAAAAACAGTCTACACTGTGTCCTTCAATTATATAATAATGAAATATGCGGACACCGTTGTTCTTGAATAACCATAGTGCCGGTCCTGTCCGTTTTTTCCGCCTCCTGGCCAGCCCTTTTGCCTGAGGCTACATCAGGTGTTCCATGCTGCTACCCCAAATCAGATCTGTTATCCTCCGTTCCCAGAAAGAACAGGTTGATGTTGCCCTTCCCTGGCTACTGGCATTACGCTGGGGTGAAGTCCTCTGCCAAATCGTTCTTATTGGCTCGGTATGGTTAGTGATGGATATAGAGATTCCTCTTCTGCCGGTTTCTGCCATCATCATCTTTGAAGGGGGGAGCAATCTCTATCTCCATATTCTCCATCGACGCAATGCACCGGTCTCCAACCAGATGATCCTGGTCATTCTCCTGCTGGATACTGTTTTTCTCACAATATTGCTTCATGTCACAGGGGCCGCCATGAACCCCTTTGTTTTTCTTTACCTAATTCACATTGTAACTGGTGCTATCATCCTTCAAGAGCTATGTTCCTGGTTGATCACTGCAACCACTCTGGCGTGCTACACCCTGCTTTTTTACTTTCCACCCTCTTTTATCTCTGCTCTTTCCGAGCCGCAGATCCGAATGACTGCTGATGGATTGCATCAGATCGACAGCCTTACAGGCTCTTTACAGCTACATCTCAAGGGAATGGGCGGTGCTTTTCTTGTCACTGCCGTGTTCATCGTCTTTTTTGTGAGTAAAACCCAGAAAGCTCTTAATGAACACCGCCTCAAGGTAGAAGCGCTGGAGAAAGAACGGGAACGTAACGAACGTTTGGCCTCCCTGGCCACCTTTGCGGCCGGAGCAGCCCACGAACTCTCCACTCCTCTCAGCACGGTTGCCGTAGTTTCTTGTGAAATGATCCATGCTCTTGAAGATCTTGGTGAGGAGGGGGAGCTCCTTGATGATGCCCGTTTGATCAGGAGGCAGGTGGCAGATTGCAAGGAAATCCTGTACCAAATGGCGGCGTCGGCTGGTGGGCATATGGGCGAAGAAATCAGAATTTTTTCCATCCAACGAGCCGTGAATCAGATCCTCCAGGAACTCATGGAGGAAGATTACACGCGAATCAAGGTAGTTATAGAAGCACAGAACTTACAGATTACCATGCCTTTTCGCTCACTGTGCCGGACAGTGAAAGGGTTGGTGAAAAATGGTCTTGAGGCTTCTACACCTCCTGAGGAGGTGAACATGCGTTGGTTAACAACGTCTGGATATCTGTTGGTTGAAGTACGGGATCAGGGGCCAGGGATTGATCAGGAGACGGAGGCGTTGGTGATGAAGCCGTCTTTCACCACCAAAGATACAGGTCTGGGGCTTGGTCTTTTTCTTGCCAGAAGCATGGCCGAACAGTTTGGCGGTGATCTCACCATAGAAAGGACAAAAGAGGGGGGAACACTGGTGACACTAACCCTTGCGCTGCACATGATCATAAAAAATCAGCAATAATAGAAATAGAGTGGAGCGAACACATGAAAAATATTCTTTTGGTTGATGACGAGGACTTCTTCAGGGAGCGCTTGAACAAGGCCTTTGAACGTAGGGGGTATATTACCAGTACAGCCTCCTGTTATGACGAGGCCATGGTCATCATCCGCAAAGAACAGCCGGGCATGGCTGTGGTTGATTTGAAAATGCCGGGAAAAAGTGGATTACTTCTGATTAAGGATGCTCTGGCCATTGTCCCTGAGATGAAAATAGTCGTACTCACCGGATACGGTTCCATTGCGACAGCCACAGATGCCATTCGTTTGGGGGCGCTTTCCTATCTTGCCAAGCCAGCAGATATCGACGAAATTATCAAGGCCTTTTCCAGTGACGTTGATACGGAACTGGAGGATTCCACGGAAGAGATTCTGCCTCCGTCACTTGCCAGGGTTGAATGGGAGCATATCCAAAGGGTCCTCACTGACTGTGATGACAACATCAGTATCGCCGCCAAAAAACTAGGTATCCACAGAAGGACATTACAAAGGAAGCTATACAAATACGCGCCAAAATAAAAGCCTATTTTGGGTGGTAATCAGGTAAAAAAACTCTTGCAAGGCAACTCAACAATAAATTTTATCCCATTGCCATGGGTACTCAGAGAGGATCCTTTTATAGAAACCATATGTGAAATTATATATCCTACCCTGCTGTTTTAGACGATACACTATACCATATAATTTTCTTGTCGGTAAGCCTGTGTGCTTCTGAGAAGTGGTTCCCTTTGTTTGAACAGTATCTTCTGTTTTTAAGTGGATTCTCTGCTGTTTTTTTATACTGCCATTTCAATGATTGGCAGCATTCCAACATAAGC
>Ga0307929_1002962_pt1 | contig 10325 bp, 11 predicted proteins | sample AceLakmetage1330_FD_203160 | JGI IMG/M metagenome (GOLD analysis project Ga0307929, IMG submission 203160) | Saline water microbial communities from Ace Lake, Antarctica - #1330 | ecosystem: Environmental > Aquatic > Non-marine Saline and Alkaline > Saline | place: Antarctica: Ace Lake...
TTTATTCAAGTGCCAATTTTACAGTTGTGGAGGCTGCGGACGGTGTTGTTGACGAGTTACAGGGTTACTGGTTATTTGTAGCAACAGTATCGACAGGCAACAAAGGTGAAGTCTGGTATAAAACAGATGGCACAGGAGCTGGGAGTTTTTATAAAGTTTGGGATTATGTTAACGCTCCGCATACGTTTGAAGTTCAGACACCAGCATCAGCCGGTTTTATCAGTTCAAATGGGACATATATCAAACAGGGGAACTCCTGGACTCCATATGGCGCTTTATATGCAGTTAGCATCATTGATTCCGAAGCTGGATTCGATACACTAAAAGCCTCTACTATAGACTCAACCCAGGGTTTATATCTAATCAATATAGCCTATGCTGCTGAAAGTGTTACAACAGGGGATGTCTGGCTAAAAGATATTGATGATAGCTTTATCAAGCAATGGCATTTTGCAGAAGCGCCTAATACGTTTGGAGTTGGCACGTCTGTTTATAGCAAGGTCAGCGGTGCATGGGCAGAAGTGGGTTCAGGTGGCGGCGGCGGAGACTTCTCATATCCCACGTTTACGATTGGGGATGCCGATGGTGGGCTGGCAGGAGATATAGTTGAAATTGACAGTAATGGAAAGGTTATTAACATTGCCCAGACCATTGCTGGCACGGGCACTGGAATTATTGATGTTGGAAAACCGAATTATCCAATGACGACAACATCCACCAATTCCATGGGAATGGCTCTGATAGATGGCTCTGTCGTGCAATTAAATTCAAATGTACATATGCAGGAAGCGAACCTAATTATGGGAAGTGTAAGTGACACTGCTGTCACTTATGGAGATAATCTTGATAAAACGGATTATTCATGGTTAGAAGCTTATCCAGGAGGGTTCTTATACCCTAATAATGGGATTCAGTGGGATGCTGATAAAGTTGTTTTTATAATCCCACGGTGGGATTCGCAATGTTATCGGCCTTCAATAATATGTGCACAAAAAGCTAACTCTCTTCAATTCGGTGATATTGGATATTTCGCTTTGCCATATACAAGTGATACCTCCTTCGGTCTCGGTATTGCAAGGTGCGATACCGATTATGGGCTATTCATTTTTCCTGATTATATAAGCACTACATATAAAATACATTGGATAAAAAATGATTTTTCAGTATCATTGGATGATTGGAATAGTTCACCGATATACAGTTTAGGCGGGTATTATTCACAACCGACTATCGCCTATATTGGGAGTGATCCTACTTATAGTCATTATGTTGCTGCTATATTTAATGCTGATAATGGTATTTTGCAATTGCTAGCTATGTACCAACTCAGTGGACTCTCACCTTCTACTCATAGCGTCCCCTTTTATATAGGTTTAGGCAATCTGTACCGATATATAAGTATATTGCCGTTTCAAAAAACAGTACAACAAACTTCGTGGAATGTGTCCTATTATGTTATTTTTTTTTCAAGTTCCAATTTCGTACGTGCACAAAAAATTAAACAAACCACGGATACAGGATACACTTATTTAATGCCAAATCCAGATACAACGAACAAATTTATAGTAATCAATAACCCTGGTCACAGCAGTACAGAAGAAATTTATACTTTTGCGGCCATGTATCTACATCCCACAGTCGGATATCACATGCGTATGTATGTATATACAGTCAATATCAGTACAGGCGTTTTTACACTCATTCAGCAAGGCGGAGAAGATTATTATGAAGTTCTGAATAGTTCTGAGTGTGATTATTATACGAGCGTGTCAAGAGTTGCAGGCTGTTCAGCTCCGTTTGAAGGAAATGGATATTGCTATGTGCAATATCTTGATGGAGTTAATAGCAGCAAGACAGCTCTGGCTATTGTAAAAATGGATGGTTCAACAGTTGTGAACACTTCCGGTTGGGATGGAATATTACAAGAGTCTGGCTTATTGGATGCTGAAGTGCCTGTAGCTTTAAGGGGCATGCTCAGTACAGTACATACAGATTTAGCCCCTGGTGCAAACATGTATTTAGATGGTGATGGTGAAATAACTGCCACCTATACTGTTCATCCGTTAGGCCAAGCTATTTCAGATACTAAAATTAATCTTGTATCACAGCTTTTAACAACTCCTGATAACAATGCTGGCTACCAAGATCAGATAATAAATTCTGATATGCTGAATAGAATTAGCACGGATTATTATAGCGAGCTTGCATTGCGTCAAAACGGTGAGTTAAAGATCACAGTTGGCGATCAAGTCCGGCTTTATACCATTCCCACTTCTGACCCGCTTATTGTGGGTGCTATCTGGAATAATTTAGGTGCTTTAAAATTAAGTGAGGGGGCATGATGGAAAAACAATACTATGCAATTTTCAATAGGTTTACACATAAATTTCGGGGTATTGATTATTGCTATCCGCATGAACAGGGATCTCTTCCGAAAGAAGGATTGCCGTTAGCTGAACTCCCTGAGGTAATTGCTATTCCTGTTCAAGATGAATTGATTCCTGAAAAAGGGATTAAGCTTAAAACTAAATATAGTTTTACCTATGTTGATCACAATACCGTATCAGTAGTTCTCAGCCCTGATTATTCTCAGTTCAGCAAGCTTTCGTTTACTGAAATACAAAAGAATGTGTTAGCGTCTTTAAAAGAGGGTTCAGTCCTTTCGCAATCGTTAAAGGATAATCTTATAGCAAGTGCACAGGCCGAACTTGCAGAATTCCTTGCAGAAGGATTCTGCTGGATAGGTGCAGACGAACAGGTGAAATTTTACGAAGCAACTCCCATAAATGGAATTATTCAAATTTGCAGAAAATCTTTAAGGGAGAAGTCTAAAGACTTAAAGCAACAGCCTGAGAAGGTGATTGTCAGTCAAGATGGGCATGATTGTACAGAAATGGAGGAAAAGGAGTTTAACATTTTTGTATTATCTTTAGCTGAATACCTTTCAAGATTACAACCGGCCGCTGCCATGATCAACAAATCAATTTTAGAATGCAAGACCATATCTGATTTAGCCAAGGTTCAGGCTCCTGATTTCGTTACAGTTGTGGAAAACATACCGGTCACTTATACAAAAAATAAAGGCTTTTTTGCCCGTACATTGGGAAAATTTCAGCAGGCTATAGTAATCCGCAGAATAAACAAACAAAAGCAGAAGTTAGCTGAGATTGAGATGATGACTTTATCACAGCTCATGGCCCTGAGTTTATCTAAGCTAACTTTCCTTCAAAGGCAGGCGGCTGAAAAGCGGATAGCTGAACTTCAGTAAACTAAAAATAATAATGGAAATAAGGAGGAGATCATGGGCATAGACTTAGGAATAGGGGATATTTTTGATACTGTAGCTGATAAGTTTTTCGTTGATGCTACAGATAAGCAGGCATTTAAACTTAAAGCTTTAGAGTTAGAACAGGAGGGGGCGTTTAAGGGAACGGAACAGCGGCTATCCGCAATAATAGCGGAGGCTAAAAGTAAAGACCCTTGGACAAGTCGTGCCAGGCCGAGTTTTTTGTACGTTATGTATATGATGATCTTAGCCGCAATTCCGATAGGCGTTTTATCAGCTTTTAGGCCTGAGATGGCGGAACAGGTGGCCGCAGGTATGCGGGCTTGGCTGGCAGCTATCCCGCCTGAACTATGGGCAGTATTCGGTGTAGGATATTTGGGTTACACAGGGGCAAGAGAGTTCGGTAAAAAACAGGTGCTAAAAGCCCAGAACCCATCTGTATTCAAATCCGTTACAAATCTTTTTAGTAAATAAGGAGGAATAAAATGAAGGAAGAAGCTATAAGAACAGTAGCAGAGTTAAAAAAAGGGCACTTGCCTAATTTTCCTGAATTATGGACAACACAGTATGAGCATATCCGTGAAAAGGAAATGCCCCGTATGTCTGCTGAAGTATTATTGTACTTACAATATATACGGACAGTTATCGGAGTCCCTATGATGATCACTTCTGATCCGGGAGGCTGGGTACGATTTGATTCAAGCAGTCATTCACAACATGCGGTTGATCCGGAAAATCCCGAAAAGCTATCTTTGGCCATAGACATTTTTCCGAAAGCAGGCGAATGTTGCCGTGCATTCGACTATTTAAGAGCTTCCAAACGTGTAGGGGCTGTTGGTATATACATAGGTGTTAAGCCCCGCCCTATGATACATATGGACTTAAGGAAACGAGATGATACTCAGATCGTTTGGGCATGCAGGCAAAGCGAAACCACAGATGGGGAAAAGTTCAAAGTCTATAACTACATGACACATCCAGAACAATATCATCGGTTTATGGGTATATATAATGAAGTCTTAACATTCGACGTGGAAACACTACGGAAGGCAAGGGCATAGCATGGAGTTCTTTGATGATACATTGTATAAGTTTGAGTGCCTGCAAATTCCAATCGTGCCAGTTCCCAATACCACTACGGTCAAGACGACAACCCTGTACAGTTTTCTGTATAAAAACAGAATAATCAAGATACCAGAAGGCTTTGTATCAGATGGCGCTTCCATACCCCGAATCTTTTGGATGTTCCTGTATTCACAGTTTAACCCCAAAATATTAACGGGAGCTGTTATACACGATTTCCTATACAGGGAAGGCCAAATAAACCGGATGGCAGCCGACAAGTTGGCCAGGAAAATATGGAAACTACATGGGGTTGGAAACTTTCGTGCGGAATTAATGTATTATGCTCTTAGGCTATTAGGTGTTAAGGCATATAATATAAACAGTTAATAAAGGTCGACAATGGAATATCTTAACACAATATTATTAACTGTCTTGACTGCTTTTTTTGGATTAGTATTCATAGGAGTTAGAAGCTTAATAACGCAGAACAAAGAACTACGGGATGAAATGCGGGCAGGTTTTAAAGCGCTACCTGCAATATATAAAACAAAAGCAGCTTGCGAAGCTGAGATTTCAGCAGGTAGATGTTTAGCAAGGATAGCAAACATTATGGATAGAGTTGATAAAAAATTAGACGTTCATTATCAGGCATACAAAGAAAAAACTGACACTCAGGGCGAGATGGTCGACGTGTTAAAGTCCATTAAAAAATATATGTGGGCTGGTAAAAAGGATTGACAATTATCAAAGCATAAGCTATGGTTTAACCAGCATAACTTTTGACGTACTTTTTTTCTCCTATAGTTTTCACTTTTCACTCTCCGAAAGAAGGCAGCGGTTACTGACAATTTCCGCTGCCTTTTTTTGTCACAAATGCCTAATCAATAACGACTCAGGCCTGTTTTGACCAATAAATACTTTATCCATGATAAAATCTTTTGCATGTTCCATTCCTTTTTTTAGTTACATTGTTTTTTCCCGTATATGATAAGCTTTCTTTTGCATATCATACGGACACTTGATCAGGCAGATTTACCTAAAAAGAATGCCCTGCCATGACACAAGCCTATATCACGACAACAGGCGGGACATTCCGAACGTCTTATTCTCATAGCCGGATTACTCTCTTAACATGACTATCAGCATCAAAATAATATATCCGTTTTAACCCGGCAGTATGCTTATCGCAGCCGGAACAATCACGGCACATTACGTTGAAACAATCCCGAACGCCGTCCTCATCATTAAATATGCAATCAATGCACGTTTTTTGCCTTTGTTTTTTCATATATGCTCCGTTACCAGATCACCAACATCATAGCACTGTATTCTGCCATGAATATTCCAATATGGTGGCATAGGCCTAACAAATTTACTGCCATGTTCAGAAGGCAAATAGCGCATCGCTGCACCTTCTTTTATCAAGCTATAATTTTGGCCTATAATTTGACATGTAATATCAGTCACACGGCCATACCTTTTTTTACCAATACTTTTACATTTTGCTCTTAAAAGCTGCTCTACTAAGAGCTTATCACCTTTCGCATATGCAATTATTTTATGAGCAAGAGTAAGAGGTACTGGCATATTCCATTCACGATAAAGCCCCCTCATTAAATTAGGACTTCCTTTTGTCATTCCGTCCACTTTGCTGGCCCTGAATTTTTTCCTCCAATATCGTATGGTTTCAGGGCATTCCGCATCTAAGAAAAAAGCGGAGGCATTCCAGACATCATGGCCATTTATTTTTGTCTTTTGTAAAGGAAGCTTGACAAAATCCGGTTTATCATTCCTTGATAGTGACTGTTGCCCCCTGGTTTTTAACTGCATAGGTGCAAGGAACGAAGCAAGTAAAGCATCTAAGTGTAATGGTTCATAATGATCATAATACACACCTGTACCATCAAGGTTGACTGTTATTTTTAGATTATTCATAATAATTCCCTAAATATGCAATCAATGCACGTTTTTTGCCTTTGTTTTTTCATCTATGACCATCACCTTTTCCTATTTTGTATGCTGTTCTGATCATCGGTGCAATCCAATCTAAAGCACGAGGAAAGATAGCGTCCTCTCCTTCCATCGCATCCGAAAATAATTCGATAACCTGATTTTGATAAATAACTTTAATGTAATAAGAATCCTCTTTCTCGACACCATTATTAGAAACATTTTCTTTTTCCGTGTCAGATAAATCATCATAAGTACAGCTTATTACCTGAAATTCTTTATCATTTGTCGTTATATTTGTTTCCATCGTGTACCCCCTGATAATTTTAATTGTTAATAACTGTAAAATATAAATCATGAGGAAAATCATCCGTTTCCCCTTTCACATAAAGAACAAGCCTGTGGCAATGATCGCCTGCCAACAGGCTATACTTAACCTTTCCTTCAAGCGATTCAAGCCGGTTTACGATTTGCACCGGCTCACATATTAGAACAAGCCCCCGCTTAAAAAGCCTGTCTAATTTTCCAGAGTTTATGGGATGAAATACCAACCCATTTCCCTTTTTGCTGAACTTCCATAAGCCCCATTCCTTCCGTGTTTGATGGAAATCGTACACGGCATAATGCGGAAATGGCGACAATGATTTTATAAATCTTTGATATGGGTACAAAAACGCTGCCCAAGTCCTTATTCCATCGCGCATCGGTAAAAAGTGAATGATATAAGATTGACCTGGGTTGAACTTATTCATGGCTTTATGACGGCTTAAACTATATATCATATAAGCTGAATAAAGCATTGTCAGCACAAAGGGACATAACCACCAAAGGCCTACATATCCCTGTAATAATGTAACGAGGGGGCTATTATGTGCTGCTGGTGTGAAAAATATCATCAAAAAACAATGTAGCCCTGCCGACACAATGTGATAGCAGGACATAATTGCGAAAATTATTTTCAATTGGAATGAATATTTATTAATCTTGTGATATAGCCTGTAAGACATATAGCCAACAATAATTAGCAGGCAACATTGTATAGCTTGCTGAATATAATATCCAAACTTATTAAAAAATAACATAAGGCATAAAGACAACCCGACAAAAGTAAGCAAATACTCTTTAAAAAATAACTTCTTTTCCATCACGACAATTATGCCATAAAAAAAGGCAATATTAACAAAATGCCCTCTTGCCATGTATTCCCAACCAACTGGCTGAGGAATAATCCCAAAGACCGCATGGCCTCCGTTTGCATTTATCAATGTTGTGATGAAAAAGAGATATCCGCCTACAATATTCGGCATAAGTTATCCTGATCCGCTCAAAGCGCCATCAAAGCCGATAGAACCGATTTTTGTAAAATCGAACGCCTGACCCTTAAATCTTAGTTCACAGGACAAGCTTTCAAAATATTCGGTTATTGTGTTCCAGAACTCTGCTTTTGTCGGATTTTCAAGCATTTCAGAGTCATACTGGGTTTTATACCATCCTGTGGCTTTGATGGTAATATTATCCATGTCGATTTCCATGTTATCAATGCCGAATAATTTTATGTGCAGCCGGCCCAGCATTTCCTTAACAAGGTCAAGGCAATCGTCTGGTGTTGCCTTACGAAACTTCACATGCACTGGTTTTGTGCCATGACAGTGAGTTACAAGATATTCTGTCTTTACAACAGAAGGATTATGTCTTTGCATGTCCCATCTTAATATAAGTTCCACACCATCTAATTTTTCCATAACGCCGGCCGCATCCACATCTTTATAGGTTTCTAATGTGTTACAATTCCGGCCTGTAAAATTTTTATATCCTGGTACTTCCATTTCTGTCATCTCTGATTCCATTTCAATTTCCTTTGTTTGATTAGTAATATAAATCGGCTTTTTCTGCATAAAAAAAGCCTTTTTCATTATCTGCAACAGGTCCTTAGATTCTGTGACTTGCAGACGTGGATTGTTTTTCATAACATGATCTATATTTTCCTTAAAAAGGGAGGTAAAGCGATCTTTCTCCCACGTTTCGGTCTCCTCATCTGAGCTGCAAAAAAAGTGCATCGGAGTCTTACGGGTTTTTATCTTATCAGGCCATCCGCCCGCAAAGCAAGAGTTTATAATGCAAACTTTTGTGGCTGGGATTTCATCAAGAGCGTCCATAAAATCATCATCTGACAAGAATGAATCATAAAGGCATAAGACCTCATCCATGCCGTCTAATTCGCACTCGCAATTATCAGAAGTGCCATCACAAGATACTTTTTTTGTATGGCCAGCAAAATAAAGCATCAGGGTGTCCTCTTCTGACAACTCTTTTGCGTTATATTCAAGGATGTTAAGAATCTTTTTTTTATATGCGTCCTTTTTGGTTAGTAGCAGACAGCCGTCTCCCTCGTTAAACTTGTTATCAATAAACGACTTCCATAATTCTGCAAAACGGATACAATTACCCGTTGTGCCTATACTTATTATTCTTATCATCTTTTTCTATATCCTTATTTTAAGTTTCTATAAATAAAATATCATTTTCAGATATCATCTTCATAAACATTTTAGCCTTTATCCTATATTCTTTTGCAATACATTTATTTGTCCTTTTTTTTGAACAAAAAAACTCCATTGCGAACTCATTGCGGCCGCTACGCCAGGAAAGGTCTCGCTTCTTTTTCTTGAACGTGCGGATGGAAAGGATTCCAAAAGATGCGAATGAAAATAGATCGGCTCACCTTTATGATTCCCTGATTTATAATATCCATAAATTTTAGGTTTGCCAAGTGGCGTGGTATATTCCAATGTAGGTAACCCTTTTAGCCATAAACATGTCCTTTTAGATTCATAATCCCCAAACTGATAGGGTTGAATTGTCTGGTCAGGTTTGCGCCAATGGCTGTTGAGCCATCCAACCGGATTTTCAATCACAATATAGGGGATAGGGGCTTGCCAAAGTTTTTTTACAAAACTTTCGGCATCGACTCTTAATCGCCATCGGGCATGTGCTTTTTCACCGTATCTTTCAGTATTAAACCATCGGTTTCCTGCGTTGGTTAAGTACGTGCAGGGCGGATGGGCAATCATCATATCCCATCCTTGATTCAATATTGTTACACAATCTCCTTTAATGTGCCAGTCTGCATGACCACCGTAGGCTGGCTGGGTATCGCATGAAAAAGCAGTATGGCCAAGTTTCCTGAAAGCTTTGGTTACTTGTTGTGACGCTTCACAAGCTACTAAGATTTTAACCATAATTTCTCCTTTGGTTCTTATAAGCTATATGTTCCCGAACTTTGCTTCGGGAACATATAGCTTAGTACCTGAATTTATTGATGGTTACCGTTCCGAAAAACCAAGAAAATCCATCATTTTTTTAATCTAATACGACCACGATAGACTCCCCTTCATCCATCTCAGTTTTTTTCTTTTCAAAAGCAGCCTGATATTCTGCATCTGTTTCAAAATCATCACTATCAACTATAAATTCTTTGTCGTCATTTATCTCATCTTCACTAAAATAGACACGATAACTGTCATCCGCATAAACATGATTAACATCAACCCTCACTATGTTACATAACCAATACCCGCAGTCATCATCAGGTATAGAATTAGGCGCTGCGAAATAAATCGGAAGTTCTGGCTTAGTTTTCATTGTTTCAAATAATTTTTGTAACTGTTCTCTATGATTTATACTATATCTTTTTAAAAATTGCATTCCATGCTCTCCTTCCTTATTTCAAATCGTTTTCCCAAACACGCAAAGCCCACGCTGCAGTCCGTGAATGCTGATTCTTAGTATGCCCGTCACGTTCAAAATAGTCATATATTCGGTTTAAAATCTCTATTAAGTTAGTGCTTAAATCGTACTTCTCAGCTAACATTAATGCAAATTCTACCCACATATCCGTAGGTATTTGTGTGCCACGCCAGCCAACTGCCATGCTAAACCTATCGACACGGCCTGAAATAGCTGTCATATCAGATTCAGAAATTGGCCAATAAGCTGCAACTTCTTTGATATCCGCCTTACTCAA
>Ga0307929_1002963_pt1 | contig 10322 bp, 7 predicted proteins | sample AceLakmetage1330_FD_203160 | JGI IMG/M metagenome (GOLD analysis project Ga0307929, IMG submission 203160) | Saline water microbial communities from Ace Lake, Antarctica - #1330 | ecosystem: Environmental > Aquatic > Non-marine Saline and Alkaline > Saline | place: Antarctica: Ace Lake...
CAGCATCTCTGGACAGGTCCCTGACAAGACGGCACATCCTTTGAAATGTCTGCTTGATAGGCACCATTCTCAAGCTTGTAGAGGTTTTCTGGAGTTCCGATGTAATACTGGACAGACGGGCAACATCTCTGTTCAACCTTCTGTTGGCATTTGATAGAATATAGGGATTCTGCCTGATCATAGACTGCGTAATGACCAGTTCACCCACCATATCGATTAAATCATCCAGTTTTTTTATATTGACTCTTATCACAGCAGTCTCTGCAGCCTGCCCTACCTGTTTTCTTAAGGCCTGTGATACCTGCTTCGGAGTGGCACTGCCTTCAGATATCAGGGCTTCCCCAATTTTTTTAGGTGGAATCAATCGACCTGAGGTCTCAAGCGCTTGTTCCAGATTTTCCTCTGTTATAACTCCGTCTTCGACCAATATTGTACCCAATTTTTTCGCTTCCACAGTATCGGTGACATCCTGTTCAATACTTTCTATCCGCTTTCTCAAGGCAGCCAAATCAATTTCAAGAGGTTCGACAGGCCTGCCTTCCATACCTTCTTGCAATTTGACAATCAGCGCCTTCAGGGCATCGGCTCCATCAAGAACTACATCTATAAGCTGAGAACTTACCGATAACTCCTTACTTCTTACTTTGTCCAGAAGGTTTTCCAAACAATGGGCAAGATCACGAATCACCTCTAAATTGAGGAACCCTGCCACCCCCTTGATGGAATGAAACGGTCTGAAAATAGTATTGACACAATCCAGATTTTCAGGCTCCTTCTCAAGAGTCAATAAATTGACCTCAATCTCATCGATATATTCCAGACCTTCAATGATAAAATCCCTCAGCAGTGACTCATCCTGTATCTCATCAATAGGTTCGTCTGGTTGCACTTCTTCCTTAGAAGCCTCCACCACCTCTTCCAATACCCGAGCTCCGGTAAGAGAAACAATTGATTCCATAAAACTTTCAATATCACCTTCATAACCACTAGTGTTCTTAAAACTTTCACCGATCTCCTGCATCAGGGTAATTCCTTTTTCAAGGACACTAAAACCTGATTCTTTATCATCAATGTCATCAAGAACTATTTTTTCCAAAAGCGAATTCAAACCACCGGCAACTTTCTTCAACTGAAATACATTCTGGCTATCTGCTTCTTTTATCAACTCATCCAGATTGTTAAGAAACTTCCCTGCAGTGATGATATCGATCTCCCTGCCGTCAATAAATAAAAACTCGGAAGCCATGCCGTCAATCAAACTTACCAAAGAACCATATTCTTCCATAATTTACACCATGCTCACTATTTCTTGGGCTATTTTATCCAATGGTACCACCTTATGCAGCCCCCAATTTTATTGCCTCGTTCGGCATTCCAAAAACGACATATGATTTTTCATCCTAGGCAATTGTTTTAGCACCGGAGCGCTTCATCTCTGCAAACATTCTTACCCGGCTCAATGTCTCATTCATAGGGATACCAGTCCTCATCCCGCAGCATTTCAACCTTTAAAACAGCCACCTCATTGGTACTTGTATTAAAAACCACCTTTCTGCCTTTTTCCCCGCCGACATCCTGGGAAGTGATGGATATTCGATTTTTTAATAAAATTTTTCTTGCAATTTCAATGTTTTCACAGCCGATGTCTTTATTGTTTTTTTCAGGGAGATATGCGCCGCCATATAGCTGTGCTTCAAGGTCATTAATGGAAGAATCCCTGGCCAGCATCATTTTGAGAAGGGCGGTTGTGGCAATATTACCGTACAATGCAGTGGTTTTCCCTTTTGTTGTTATATGGGGGAAAATAAAATGATTCATACCGCCGATACGTTTTTTTCTGTCAAAAACACAGACAGATACCCCGGACCCGATGACGGTGGATATGCCGACAGACCTGTCTGGTACAAGGATGTATCCAGGCTGCATAAAATATTGAGTTATCAAAGAAGTTTCATTGAAATGGATATACTGGTCCATATTATCCTTTTTGATCCTTTGATAAACTGATGTATAATCGTTGGAATATCATTTTTTCTGGTAACCGCTCGGTAAAAGTGTTGTCAGGGGGTGATCAAGCCCGTTAAGGCTTTCAGACATTCCCACAAAAAAATAGCCGCCCGGATTTATTGCTCTGCAAAGGCTGTCGACAACTTTCTGCCGGGTCGGTGTATCGAAATAAATCATGACGTTTCTGCAGAAAATGATATCAAATGTATCAACCGGAGTGTCTGACAAGAGATTAAATTTTGCAAATGTAACCAATTGTCGAACTGCTGGTTTAACCTTTATATGATTCTGCCACCGACCGCTTCCATTTTGAAAATACGTGTGCAAAATGGGAACAGGCACATTCTGAACTCTTTCTTTTGAATAAACAGCCCGTCGGCCAAGATTCAGCATGGAATCAGAAACATCAGATGCAAAAATATTGAATGAAAATGAATTGGCCAGCAATTGAACTGCTATGGAAAATGCTTCTTCTCCGCTGGATGAAGCAGCGCTCCATATTTTTAACGGTTTTTTTTTGTCCAGTGTTTTGATGAGATATTCACAATGCTTGTTTTCCCTGAAAAAAAAAGTATGATTGGTTGTGGTTGCATCTATGAATTCAGTGAATTCCTCCTGATTGCTGGATATCAGAGAAATATATTCTGACACGGAAGAAGTCTTTGTTATCCGCATTCTTTTGGACAATCTGGCGACCAGAAGGCTGTATTTTTTTTCATCAAGGACAATACCAGTTTCTTTGTAAACTATTCTGGAAAGTTTTTGATGCTGTTTCGGGCTGAGTCTGGTTTCAGATACCATTAAATATTTCCGTTTTGCTTAAGTTTACATTGTTTCCAAAAGAGAGATGGCTTTGCCAGCAATACTATGGATAGGCTGGACATAATCAACAGCACCCACATTAATTGCTTCCTTGGGCATGCCAAACACGACACAAGATTTTTCATCCTGGGCAATATTAACCGCACCTGCCTTTTTCATATCCAGCATTCCTGCAGCACCATCTTTGCCCATACCGGTCAGGATGATGCCAATGGCATTGGCCCCGGCATATCTGGCAACAGATTTGAACAGGACATCCACGGCTGGCCGCTGGTAATGCACCAAGGGTCCTGTTTTAATATCAACATAATATCTGGCACCGCTTCGTTTGAAAATCATATGATAATTTCCAGGAGCGATAAGAACCTGGCCGTTTATAACTGCATCCCCATTCTGTGCTTCCTTGACCCGCATCTGGCACAGTTCATTAAGTCTCTGGGCAAACGACGAGGTAAACTGGGCCGGCATATGCTGGACCACCACAATACCAGGGGTATTGTGCGGCAATCTTGTCAATACATTTTTTATGGCTTCAGTTCCGCCTGTGGATGCACCAATAGCGATGATTTTATTGGTTGTGGATGCAAGGGCCATTGATCCGATGGATGTTAAAGGCTTATTCTCTGAATTCCGGGTGGTCGCAGAAATCATTTTTGCCCCGTAAACTGCCCTGATCTTTTCCGCCAGCTGAAGGCTCATATCCCCAACAGAATACGCAGCACTCGGTTTGGAAATGACTTCAAGGGCACCTATAGAAAGGGCTTCAAGGGCAAGTTTGCTTCCTTTGGTCGTTAAAGAGCTGACGATAATGACAGGGAGGGGGTAATGCTGCATCATTTTTTTTAAAAAGGTGATCCCGTCCATGCGGGGCATTTCAATATCAAGGGTGATCACATCCGGCCTAAGCTTGACAATTTTTCCCCGAGCAACATATGGATCTGGTGCAGTCCCGACAACCACGATTCCTTTCTGTTTAGACAATTGTTCAGAAAAAACCTTTCTTACGACAGCAGAATCATCCACTACAAGAACTTTGATATCATGGGGCATATGATCTCTCCAAGTCTTACAATTAATCCATTTTTAAGGCAATTGCCATTTTGGATTCAGTGGTTTCAACAATGATAAACACCTCATTTTCTGAAACTTCTGATGCATTAATCATCTCTGGAATACCCATTTCAAAAGGAACTTGAGAATTCGTTTTACTTAAGGCATTGCCGCATACCATGTTCAGCATTTCCATCAATGTTCCGGAAAGGTGCTCATCTGTGAGTAATTCCTTGGTTTCACCCATAAAATTTTCAGCCATTTCTGCCACAAGACTTTTGGGGGCCATTATAATCAAATGACCTGATAAATCACCTGTGAACGTTAATTGACAGGCAAAATAAAAATTATACTTGTCAATTCTGCTTTGTGCAAGTGCTAATTCCCGGCCGAATTCAACCGGCAGGAAAAACATGGTTTCCATGACTTCAGAAATCGAAGTCTTGATTGCCGTCATCAACATCGTCTTCATAATTTACCTCTCCAAGAATCTTGACCAATAAATCTCTAATTTCTTCAGCACTGAACGGTTTGGTGATATACCCTGTCGCACCGCAATCCATAAATTCCTTGATTTTGGATTCATTGCCCGCGGTTGAAATCACAACTACCGGGATATCTTTTGATAGTTCAGCTGATTTTATGGTTTTAATAAATGCAAGTCCGTCCATCATCGGCATATTGTAATCAGTTATGACGATATCAATCCAGCTTTTTTCCATAATGTCAATTGCTTCCTGCCCGTTGGCAGCCTCAAGCATTTCTGATTTGCCGTAACCCGCTGCCTTCAGCGTTCGCTTGATGACCGACCGCATGGGTAAAGAATCATCCACTATCAATATTGAATATGACATTGTTTTTTCCTTGTAATGTTTCGTTAAACCATATGTAACAGTGTTTCGATTTCCTGTAACTTTTCTAATACCTGTTTGGCCACCACGACCGAATCGGCTTTAGCTCTTTGATCTCTTTCATGAGCATTTGAAGGGATATCATATTTTCACCTCTTTTCCCCCGGAAGTTTTGACATAAATATCGCCTGTCCCGATTTCAAGCCTTACTGTTCGATTTGTATTTCCGCCAACATCCTGCTTATTGATCATCATATTGTTCTTAAAAAACATCTTTTTAAGCGCCATGTAATTTCTTTTGCCGATATTAAAAAATTCACTCTGGTCAAGGATTTCTGAGCCTCCTGCAACGTAAACCTTCATTCGTTGCTTCATGGCACCTAAATTATAAGCTGTTTTAAACAGCCTGGGTATCCCGGTATCTGCAAACATATAAGGCATTGCCGCAGCTTTTTCCTTATTGATGGAAGACTCCGGCAACATATAGTGCAATATCCCTCCCACCTTAACGACAGGATCGTATATGACAAGTCCAATGCAGGAACCAAGAGAATAGGTGATGATCGATTCCCCAGGATTATTGCTCACTTTCATATCGGCAACACCAACAATCAGCTTCATTTTGAATCCCTTTTATATTATCAACTTCAAATTTTTTCTTTTGACACAAGGCTGAAAATTCCCTGAATATCGAGAATAAGTCCCACCCGTCCATCGGCAAGAATGGCACCCCCGGAAAGACCTTTATTACCTTCAAAACTTGTGCCAAGGCTTTTAATGACATATTCGTCTTTGCCAAGGAGCTCATCAATTAACAACGCTCTTTTTTCATCCTTTGACTCGACCACCACAACGAGACTGTCCCAGGCATTTTTTTCCTGGTTGCCGGTGTGATAAATTTCATTCAAACGGATCAAGGGAATCAAACCGCCCCGGTCCTTGACCATCTCGCCTCTGCCTTCGACTGTAAAATAATCTTCCCTGCCCGGTTTAAACGCCTTTTGAACAGATATCGTGGGAATAACATATCTTTCAGCATCGATCCTTACCAGCATCCCGTCTATAATGGCAAGAGTAAGCGGCAAGCTGATGGTAAATTTTGTCCCTTTATCTTTTGACGAGTCAATATTCAACTGGCCCCTGAATTTTTCAATGCCTGCCTTGACCACATCCATGCCCACACCTCTGCCAGATACATCCGTGATCTCTTTTGCAGTGGAAAAACCCGGCTGCAGGATCAGACCATATATCTGTGCATCGGTAATATTTGCATTTTCAGGAATCAGGCCCGTGCTTTCTGCCTTTTCAAGTATCCTGTCCTTATCAAGGCCTTTTCCGTCATCCTCAATTTCAATGACAATATGACCGCCCTTATGATAGGCCCTCAGAATGATAGTTCCTTTGGATGGTTTTCCCTTTTCAAGCCGTTCTGCCTCAGGCTCAATCCCGTGATCGACCGAATTTCTGATCATGTGCACCATGGGCTCATACAAAGCATCCACAACATTCCTGTCAATCTCGGTATCTTCGCCCTTCATGTTCAAGGCAACTTCTTTTCCCGACTTCCGGGAAAGATCTCTTACCAGACGGATCATCTTTGTAAAGGTGGCCTTGATAGGGATCATCCTCATGGACATGGCAATGGTCTGCATATTGGTGACGATCTGGCCCAGGTGGGCCACGCTCTGGGTCAGTGACGGATCGCTTGAGGTTTTCTGTTTGAGCATGGACTGGGCAATCACCAGTTCGCCTGCATAATCCACCAGGTCATCCAGTTTTTGAGTGCTGACCTTGACCTGGGCATCCATTTTTTTACCTGAACTTTTTTGAGCTGTTAAGGCTGCCGCAACGTCTTTAGGGCTTACTTTTTTCTCCTGCACCAGGATTTCACCCAGCTTCTTATCGGACTGGCTCTGCTGGACTTTCAGGGACTGTTCAATGCTTTGCCTGTCTGTCACCCCTTTTCTGACAAGAATCTCACCCAAAGGTTCTTTTTCTCCGTTTGCAAGAGCGCTCTGGAGATGATGAAGCTTGTCTTTCAAGGAATCAATATTGATATCATCATCCTGCTGCGTTACCCTATTTTCAACTCCGTGTTTTACACGGGATATAAGTTTTGTCAAGGTGTCCACGGCTTCCAGTATGACATCGGTGGCTGTTCTATTTATTAAATAGTCTCCGCCTCTGGCACCGTCTAAAAGATTTTCCGTAACATGGGCAAGTTTGTTGATTTTTTTCAGAGCTAAGAATCCGGAAACCCCTTTAATGGTATGGAAGGACCGGAAAATATCGTTGATAATATCCTTGTTGGCCGGGTCCTGCTCCAGATCCATCAGGTTCACTTCAATGGTATCCAGATTTTCGTCTGCTTCTGATACAAACTCTGTCAGGATTTCCATGTCTTCATCTGAAATGCCCTCCGGTTCTTTTGAGGATGCTATTTCCAATGTTTCCTCTTTTGATTCAATCTCTTTGGGTTTTTGTTCCTTCATCATTGAATTATTTTCTACAGCAACCAAAGACGGTTCATCTATATCTAAATCTTGAAATGACTTTGAAAAATTGGATATCAAAATTTCCAAAGCGGCTATTTGCTCAGAAATGTTTTCGAAATTATCTCTTATACTGGTATTTATAAGATTCCGAGCCTCTATAATTTTTTTGGCCGGGGATGTTAAAGACAACCGTATGCATTGAAAGTGGATATTTTTGAGTATCGGCAGTAAAACAGACAAACTTTTCGGTTCCTGGCTGTCTGCCAGAACAAGTTCGCAGGAAAACTTTTCAACTAACTCTTTAATAATTTCATAATACATGATCGCGCCTTTATTGTTAAACATTTTCCAACATATTGCTGTTAAACAGTGCTGCTGCGGTACAGGGTATAAACCCACAATTCCCTGTACCGGCAACATGAACTGTTAAGTGTTAAAAATCTTTAAAATCGTCATCGTCATCAAAGGGAATCACTTGATCCGGCCGGACCTCTTTGGTCTTGCCGGCCAGCAGTTTGTTCTTAGCCTTTGCAATGGATCTGGGCTTGGATGAAATGTTTTTTATGGGATGATGAGTTTTAACAGCACTGGTCTGATTATCCTTTCCGGTCACCAGCATGACAAGGTCCCCTACATAGTCTCTTAGTTGTTCCGCCTGAGCATTCATTTCTTCCGATGCAGAGGCCGATTCTTCGGCATTGGCAGCATTCTGCTGTACCACTTTATCCATCTCAGTTATAGCAATATTTACTTGTTCAATACCATTTGACTGCTCTTTTGATGCTTCTGCAATTTCAGATACAATATCACCTACTTTGCCTGCACTTTCTGCAACTTTGCTAAAAGCCTCATTTGTGGTTGAAACCAGCTCAGAACCATCACTGACTTTTTTAACCGTCCCTTCAATAAGAGCAGCCGTATTTTTTGCTGCATCAGCAGCTCTCATAGCAAGGTTTCTGACTTCATCAGCTACAACTGCAAAACCGGCTCCTGCTTCTCCTGCCCTTGCTGCTTCCACTGCTGCATTCAAGGCCAATAGATTGGTTTGGAAGGCAATCTCATCAATTGTTTTGATAATTTTTGATGTTTCTTCACTGGCCTTTGAAATATCTTCCATTGATTTGGTTAGCTGTCCCATAGATTCATTTGCTGTAACCACAATCTTGTTGGCATCTTTCATAAGAGTGTCGGCCTGGCCTGCATTTTCTGCATTTTTCTTAGTCATGGAAGACATCTCTTCCATGGACGATGAGGTCTCTTCTATGGAGGCTGCCTGCTCCGAAGCGCCTTCCGCAAGGGACTGGCTGGCGGATGACACCTGACCAGATGCTGATGCCACCTGGTTTGCGCCCTCATCCATTCCTGCAGTAATCACATTTATGGGTTTGCTGATAGAACGCGCTATCAGCCATGCGATGCCAAAAATCGCTGCACCACAGACAATGGACATAATCATTATAAGCCATTTGATTGTGTTTACAGCTGCAAACGCTTCCGACTCATCAATTTCTGCAATCAATGCCCAAGTGGTATCACCAATTTTTAAGGGTGTGAATGCCGAGAGCACAGGGTTGCCATTATAATCTGTAATAATTTTTGCATCTTCCTTGCCGGAAAGGGCAAGGGTCGCCGCTTCTGTATCAACATTCCCGGTTGAAGGATTGGCAAATGATGCTTTGACAGAATGTCTTGTTGGATCAAGGAAGCTGTCCGATCTCATGAGTTTATCAGATCCAACAAGGTAAGTCTCTCCTGTTTCACCCATCCCTTCTCGTTGCTGCATAATCTTGTTAATTGCCTCAAGCGAAAGTTGCAAAGCTACTATTAGTTCAACTTTACCATTATGGAGTAATGGTTGGGCAATAAATCCACATGGATCATTATTACTTGCAGCATATGGAGCAAAATCAGCAACCCCATATTTTTTTGTTCTTAATGTTGTTCTAACAAGTTTACCAAGACCTGAATCAGCATATTTACCATCTACCATGTTCGTATGGTAATCTGCTTCCTGAGAGACCGTATAAAAAACATTTCCTTTAGGATGAATTAAAAATAAATCATAGTAACCATATTTATTAATGTATTTAGTGTAAAAGTCTTCTTTTTCTCCTTCAAGTTTGGGCGCTATTGCTTCTTCAATATCAATTTTTGTAACACATGCCCAGTTAATGCCGTTAATATTAAGGGGATTGGCAACAATTATTACAAGTTTACCCCGGCTATCAGTATATACTGCCTGATCACTTTTACCGGCAATGGCATTTTCTATGTATGGAGTTGATATTTCGTATCCAATAACATATTTACCATCGCCCATGGTTAACATATCACTTCGAAAAGAGATTTTTCCGTCTTTTTTGCCAACAAAATATGTTTCACCTGTTTCCCCAAGCCCAACCCGGTTTTGAGCAATTTTATTAATTGGGTCAGTAGGGATTTGAAAAGCAATGCAACCGATACTTTCGCCCTTTGTCCATCTACCTCTATCCCCTGAATTTGGAGCAAATTTCATTACTGCAAAAGCAGCAGAAGTTTTAGAAGGTTCATAGTAGATAAAATCACCATAAACTATGCCATTCGCACCGGAGTAGGGTTTACCCGATGCTTCTTCCCATGCTTTTGCAAGATTACTGTCTTTGTATGGTCCTGTTTTAAGATTTGTCCATACGTCACTTTCCTGAGTTGCTGTTGCAACAATATCACCTTCATCAGTGATAAAGAAAATATCATATACACCAAGTTCTTCCATTGTTGTTTTTAAAAATTTTTGATATTTAGCTTCAACAGTTTTATATGATGCTGATTTCTCTTGATCAACGGCATTAAAACCTTGGTCATATGCAGCAAAGGAATCTTGAAATTTTCTGTGTCTTGACAACATTGAAGCATCTTTTGTAATTGTTTTAAAAAATGTTTCAATCTGTTCTTTCTGTAAAGTATGCACGGCTTCAAGTTTATGAACAGAAGCTTCTTGAAGAGTTGCTACCGTTTCTAACAATACTCCTAAATCACCCTGCCGTTCATCAAAAAACTGGGTAATCTGGGCTTTCTTTACTGCTCGCATACCTTTGAGCTGACCATAGGCAGCATCAGA
>Ga0307929_1002964_pt1 | contig 10318 bp, 5 predicted proteins | sample AceLakmetage1330_FD_203160 | JGI IMG/M metagenome (GOLD analysis project Ga0307929, IMG submission 203160) | Saline water microbial communities from Ace Lake, Antarctica - #1330 | ecosystem: Environmental > Aquatic > Non-marine Saline and Alkaline > Saline | place: Antarctica: Ace Lake...
AACCAGAAAATGGGAATAATAGGTACTGAAACCTGACACCCGAAACCTGACACCTCTGCTCCGGAAAAAGGGATTCTTCACGCTAATCCGCGTTGAGCCACTTTTACTCAATCATTTCCCGTACTTCTTTTTCAATTTGCTCCAGCGTTCCCATTTCTTGTGAAGGAATATGGTAAATTCCCGTCTGTCCCTTTGAATCCATTCCTCGAAGATAAAAGTAGAAAACCCCGCCAAAATGTTTTTCAGGATCAAACCGGTTCCCCAGCGCCTGCTTCAGCCAACGCAGAGTTGCTATGGCATACAGCCTGTACTGCAGATGGTATTGGGATTGCACCATACTCATTTCCATGGATTCCCGTTCGTACCCCGCTTCAAGGGTGTTGGATTTCCAGTCTGCTATGTAGAATTTTCCTCCCCATTGAAAGATCAGATCCACAAAACCTCTTATGAAGCCGTCACCAATAGTGAAGCCCGGAATTTTTTCGTACCCGTAAAAGGGAACCGGAAAAGGATAATAAAACTCCATTTCATGGCGTCTATCCTCTTTTCTAATCTGGGCAAGAGTGAAGGGTTTCCCTGCAGAAAGAATTGGCGCCGTGAGCGTATTGCAGACTATTCCGCAGATGGCGCCCTTCCATACCGGGTCAATCCCGTAGAATGCCACCCTGCCTGAAATGAGATCCCGAGCAGAAGGATTTTCCAACAAAACAGACGGGTTGACCAAAGTGTGAGCTCCTGTCTCTTGAAGAATCCGGTAATCCAGGAATTCGAGGATGTCGTGGAAAAGGAGTCCCATATGGGGTCCACCCGGCAGCCCGGCAAGGGTACTTTCTGAGAATTGGCCTGTCTGGCTTTCCGGTGCAAAACCCTCGTCGTTTTCCCTTAAAATTGGGTTTGTAGCCTGAAAGGTGGCAGACTCTTCCCGGCCCTCATGGGTTTTTCCCATTTTCCGGTGAAGGCTTGAAAAAGATTCCAGTCGTATTCGCCTGCTACGGTAGTTTCCTGTTGAAGGAAACAGGGTTGACCTTTTCCTTACGGGGAAAGGAGCGTGAAGGGACTGTGTTTTCTCCATCAATTTTGCCTGAGCAACATCTGCGGGGTTATCTCCTTGTACCCACAGGGCAGTTTGCTCCCCTTTCTCCTCTTGAAAGGCGCTCAGGAGGGCAGGCGAAACAAGGGTACACACCGGTCCGAGCCAGGAAGCTTTCTTTTCAGACTGGTAAAACGGCAGGTAGAGTTTGATTTGCGCCCTGGTGGCAGCCACATAAAAAAGACGTTTGTTCTCATCCGTTTGTTCCCGCTCATGTTTTTTGTGACCACTGGATTTTGTCAGATCAACCATACGAACGATCTTCGAGGAAGTGTCGTTTTTTTCGATTTCGTGATAGGTGTGGTAAGTATCCAGATGATCGGCTCGCTGAGTCAGCCCGCCTGCCACAAAAACAATTGGGAATTCAAGCCCTTTGCTCACATGCATGGTCATGATCTGCACCTTTTTGGATTCGGTTTCGATCTGGTGGATGCCCACATCCTCATGGACGTGAGAAGACTCTTTTCGCAGGATGTCTAATGCGGCGGAAAGTCCCCTGAAATCCAGGTTTTCCCTATAGGCACGGTCTTCAAGATATTCGAAAATCTGCCGGTAGTTGGTATGTTTTCTGTCCCATCCCGTCTTCCCCGTCTCACGAAAGAGCAGGCCGGAGTCTTCGACCACGGATTGGAAAAGTCGGTTCCATTTTCCCCATTCGGCAAATCCGTTCCATTCGAAGAGCATCCGCTTTACAGGGTGAGAAGGAAGCATCTCCTCGTAGGCAAAGAGTTCCGAAAGTTGAAACCCGAAAAAAGGGGTGAGCAGCGCCTTTTTCACGGCGGAATCGTTCCCCGGATCCCGGATGGCATGAAACAGGAGGCTGATAAACATGGCTTCCGGGGAAACAAAAAGACCGGGTTTCTTATAGAACGTATAAGGAATTTCTCTGCTTGTCAGTTCCTCCTCTAAAAGCATGGCCTCGGACCGGGTTCGAACCAGGACGCAGATATCTCCAAATCCCAGGTGTCGTTCCCCGCCGTTTCTTTCTCTTGTTCTTATGGTGGAGGAAATCAGATGCTCAATTTCACGGGCAATAAATTGCGCTAATATCGTTTTGGCAGGTCTTGGAGACGTGGCGGCACTGAGATCCACGATGGTCAGGGAACTGCGACCGGAACCGTCCTCGGTAACCACCCTGGGGCTGAGATTTTCAGGTGGCGCATCCGTATTTTGGTAACCGATCTCAAATTCGTCTGCTTTTTCCTGTGGCCTGAACCAGATATCCCTGCAGAACAAGGTATTGAAAGTTTGTATCATTTCAGGCTGGGATCGCCAGTTGGTGGTTAAGGAATAGAGTGCGGCTCTGCCTTCCGCCGCAATCTTTTCCATCTCACTTCTGGCGCCCAGGTAGGCATATACGTCCGCGCCCCGAAAAGAGTAAATGGCCTGTTTTGGATCACCGATCAAAAACAGACGATTTGACTGACCAGTCTCGTAATCCTCTATGAAGAGTCGTTTGAATATGCGCCACTGAATCGGGTCTGTATCCTGGAACTCATCGATGAAAGCAACGTGGTATCGATTTCGGAGCTTTTCGATCAGAACCGTTGCGTTGTCGGCATACAAGGCCTTTTCCACAAGCGCTAACATGTCGTAATAACTGATCAGGCCCAGGTTGCGTTTTGTCAAGGCCACATCTTTCTGGAGCTGGTGAATAGCTTCTACGGTGAGGCTACATTCCAGATCGCGAAATTTTCTGCTGATTTTCTCTAATATCTCTTTGAGTTCATTTAGGCGAGGGCATACATCCAGATTAGGGCCACCCTTGTTCCATTTCGTGGGGATAAGGCAGTCGACCCCTTTTCTCCCGCTGGAAACCGTTTCTTGAATCCGCGTCATCAGTTTCAGGAGGGTGCCGATGTCCGAATTCTTTTCTTCTCCGTTGTGAAAGTGCGTTTCAAGGGGGATTACGATTTTATCAAGTATGCTGTTTTTTGCCCTTTTGTTGAAATTTAGTTGTTCGTATCCCTTTGAAAATGTCTCCTTCTTTTCAAGAAGGACTCCTGTTTTTCTTTCCAGCTCTTGAATATCACGTCGAATGTCCTGAAATCCCATGCCCTTCAGGTCGGGCAGAAGCTTGTCTCCGGCAGCCCCGTGGAAGAACCTTGCAAGATGGATTACGGTCTCCAAGAATGCATCTTTTTTTCGGCTGAAACCCGAAATTTCCAACACCTCTTTCAGGTCTTTCCCGTATTTTTCCGGCCATGTGGTGCGCATCTGGTCTTTCAGCAGTCTTTCAAAAAGAGGTGCGTCCGGTATGACTTCACTCTGGAAGACCGTGCCGTTCTCAAATGCAAAATCCCTGAGAACGGTCTGGCAGAAACCGTGGATCGTATGAATAGGCGCCCGGTCAAAGACGTCCAATGCGTTCTGAAGTTTCCGGGATTTTATGGCATCCTTGTTTGGGGTGTCCAAGGAATGTGCTATTTTTTCCCGAATACGAATCTTCAACTCAGACGTGGCTTTTTCCGTAAAGGTCACCAGGAGGATATTTTCCAGACTGATATCCGCCCTTTCTTCCAGGAGCCGCACCACCAAATTTTCTATTGTATAGGTTTTTCCCGTTCCGGCGGAAGCTTCAATCAGGGCATGTTTTTTCAGGTCGATCTGATCGCAATGTTGAACCGGTTTGTATGCGCAATTAGCCATGAGCTGTCAGCGATTAGCCTCCTGGTGTGTTTTCATCAAATGAAAAGAAAATACGGAATCGGTCTTTCACTTTTTTGTAGGCGTCGTGGGGGATGTGGGGGCTGGACAACTGAATCAGGAACTGTTCTTCTTCCCCATACGCCTCCAGAAGTTGCTCCCGAAAAAGGGCCTCATTGCTTTCATCCGTTTCATAGGGCGCCATGTGGGGTTTTATGGGACGGGTGGTGGCTTTTTCAAAGGGTAGCCACTCCACTTTTTCCTGATTGAGAAATTCAGAAACAAGCCCCTTCAGGTAGATTTCCGCATCATCAGGGTTCAGATCGTATGTTCGAAGGATGATGCGATCTTTGTAGGCCACGTGAAAAGTTATGGTTGCGTTTCCCATGGTGTCCAAAATGTACTGCCGCTCGTCCTCGGCTGTGAGGCAAGTCATCCAGAACAGGAGGGGTTCAAGAATGTACCTGCCCGGTTCTTTTTTCTTTGGAGGTTTACTGGACCCGGTCACCACGAGGGCATGCCAGACCCCTTTTTTTTCTTTCCATACCCAGGGCAGTTTCCCGTGAAGTTCAACTGCGGTTTCGACCTGTTCCCCGAGTTGGCTGGTCGTCTCCACAGTGAGTTTCGCCGCCTTGAAACGCAGTATGGGCAGCTGGTTGTCTGATGAATGTTCGTCCGCCGGTTCCCCGATTAAAAGCGCACGATAAATTTTCTTACAGTCACGCAACTCCTCGAAAACCGGGATCAGGGTTTCACCCCTTGCCAGGACTTCTTCGCTCAAGGCCTCCTGGTCCAGTTCGGCATAGGCGCCCTCAGGTGTTTCGCTGTTGCGTTGAAAGTTTTTATAGCGCTGGTCGCTGACGGTTTTCAGCGTCTCCCCTCGAGGGGGCACCCTGTTTTCAGGTGATACCTGCAGGTCCAGCCACTGGTTCAATGCCCCGGTTTTTATTTTGTAATCAACCGGAAATAAGGAATAAAATGGTTCATCCTCTCGCAAAGCGATATCTTCGATAGTCTCCTCTTCGTCATAGATTCCCAGGTGTCGTCTCATAGCCTGGGATACCGGATTTTCCAGGAATTTTGTGAGATCTTTCAACGAAATTCTCTGGACGACTCTTTTGTCTTTCTCAGACCTTTGCGCCTTCATGCCAAAGTCGGGGAAAAAGTTTTGAAGGCGTGCCCTATCTTCTTTGGAAATCTCCCTGTCGACTTCCTCCCAAAGGCCCTGTTCCCGATAAAAGGTGATCCTGTCGGCAAGGGAGTAGGTCACCAGGACATCGGAAAAAGCCTGGTCCGCATTTTCCATGAGATATTTTTCATTGCTGCCCTTGAGGGGGATATCAACGATGCAAAACCGAGAATTGTTGTCCAGGATTTTCCGTTCGACAATAGTTTGCAACTGGTTCACTACCGAACAGGGTTGTATGGCACGATCTTTCTGGAGATCCCTTGAAAGGTAACTGATATAAAGCTTTTCTCTCACCGACAGGAGCATCTCAAGAAAAAGATAGCAGTTCTTTTCAGGGACACTGATATCCCCGATCTGCCTTTTCAAAAGCCTGAGATCCAGGGAGGATGCATCCACATTTCCTGGAAAGGACCCTTCTTCCATGCCCAGGACGTACACTATTTTGAAAGGGATGGGACGCATCGGTTGCAGGGCCGAAATGGTCACCCCCTCTGTGAGGTAATCTCCGCGTCCCCCTGAGATGGAACCCAGGCTGGATTTGATGAACTCCCGCATGATCTCAAAATTCAGCTGTGCCCGGCCTTTCCCGGAGGCTCCCTCCTGGAGGTCGTCATAGGTCTTTATATCCAGAAACGCTTTTGTCAGAGCGTGTTGAACAGCGGCTTCCCCCTTGAAATCGGCGGGAATTTCCAGCAAATCATCGCATATTCTCAGGAATACGGCATTCCAGTTCTCACCCGACCCGACCAAACCAGCCATCTCGGTCGCAGCATGGTGGAGTTTTTCGAGAATCAGGGAAAACTTTTCCATGAGCTTCACGTCTCCCGTATGGATGGTGAATGGCACAAGCCCATGAAAATGACGGGAACGTTCCCCTCCAACTTCATTTGGCGTGGCAAGGATTCTTGACAGGCGCAGTCTTTGCAAGCCCTGTTCCCAGGTGTAATAGATGCTTTCCGGATACCCTCTCTTTTTCTTTGCCTTGGCGTCGAAACTGTGGAAAATGTTCAGGTCGTCGACCCAGCCGGCCCATATTTCTATTTCCGCCCCGTCTATCTGCCACTTTTCCATGAAACAGGGGTTTACGATCAGATCAAATACTTCTTTTCTTGAAAAACGCCCGGAAGCCAGTGCAAGAAGAAGCAATATGCCTTTTGCATACACGCTATCCGTATCCGCACGCGAGTCCACAAGGTTATAGGAAAGGCTTCCCGTTCCGGAATTGAAAAAGGAGTCAATAACAGGTTTGTATTTGGTAATGTCCGACACAAGGATGGCAATGTCGGTCAGTTGAAGGTCTTTGTCCTTTTCCAGGTTGTAGAGGATGTTGTTGTATACGGTTTCCACTTCCCTGTAGATCCCGGGACAGGCGATAATTTGAAGCGATCTGTCCTGTAATCGTTTGTCCTTACCGGTATCTTTTTCGGTGGAAAGCGTGAGAACGCTGTGTTGAAGTTTTTGGAGAACGGATTCCGGTGAACTTTCTTTTGTGAAGGCGGAATGAAAATCATAGTTCGTAAGTTCGCATAAAAGCCGAATATTCTCACGGCCGGGTTTGCCCCAAAGCGCCAGGAGATCGTTATCCTCCGGTTCCAGTATGGCCCCTTGCTCCCTTTCGACATCGGTAATCTCAAGCTTTCTACCATTTTTTCTTTCAATCCATCTTCTTTCCCTTGGAGTTTTGATATCTTCCCAGAACTCCTGAGACGGGTTGAGAGCGTAGATGAAAATGTCATAATCCTGTTGCAGTTTTCCTATGACGTTCAGGTGGAAAATAGATACCTGCGACAGGCCAAAGATGTGCACGAATTTCCTGCGAGCGGAATCGTTTGTACGGCTGCGCGAAGGAGTAAGAATTTCGGTGGCATATTCCCCCAGAGAAAGAACCCGCCTGCCGGTTTTACCCGTATATCCGTCGCGTATGGCTCGCAACCGCAGATAGAGCTTCTGTTGGCAGAGTTCCATTCCCTTGAAATGGGCGTTTCCATCCATCCAGTTCTGGATCATGTCAGACCGGTGAAATTCATATTCTTCAAATAAATGGACCATCCTTTCCGTGAGTTGCCACAACTTCACCCCGTAATCCGGCCCCCGTCGGCCGTCAGACCCCAGAAGATATCGAGTCAGAGGCAGGTAGGCCTTCTCGTGTGGATCTAAGGTCTGCAACCCATAGAGCAGCAATATTTGCCGGAAGGCGTGGTCCATCATTGCCGGTTTTTCGTCCCTTTTGTCCAACCCCGCGATCAGATTCCACAATCCCACGTCCAGATATTGGAAATCCATATTCATGAGGACGGATTGTCTTTTTGCAAGGGTTAATTGCAGCCACTTCGACAGATTCTGATTGGGGACAATCGTCAAAGATTCTTCCAGGATATTTTCTTTTTCCCGGTTTTCCCGGGCCATAATGGCTGTAAATTTTTCCGCCAGTTCTTCCAGGCGGTTGCTGAAGTAAAGCGCAATGGTCATTGCATCTCTCCGTTCTTTTACGTGGCTGTTGAACCATGCCGTGTACGGAATTCCGTGGCTATCTGCTGTGCAATGCCTGGCGCATTACCCCCTGCGCGATTATTAATAATGACGGAAACAGGAACCTCTGATCCTATGGCGGCCTGTACGAGCATGACCGTATCTTTCACCATCTCCGGGCTCTGCATCCCTTCTACCACCTTATCGAATGGGTAGGCACGACCGTAGGCATCTTGATAGCGTACGCCCTTTGGCGTCATCAGGCGAATGATGCAGCGATTCTTATTGAAGAAACTTCCCTGAGAAAAAGAAAACTGTTTTGAAAGGGAAGGGAGCCATGTCCAGTGAGAAAAGACCTGTCCCACACCCTTGTCTTCAAACACACGAAGAACAGTCTCAGAAAGAAATGCCTCGGTACGCAGTTCAACATGATAGCGGGCATCGGTGGGAATCGCTTCGAAAAAGTCCTGTAGCTGGTCCGCATACCTTTCGACTGGGGGCCGCTCATCCCTGCGCTGGTATTCTTGTTCAAAAACAATCCCCTGGAGCAGCGGACCCAGGAGATCTTTTGCAGGGTTGTAGAACTGCTTGATAAAGACGTGGGGATCCAGGTATTGTTCGTTCTCCACAAATCCCCCCTGTCTCCGTAGTTTTCTTGAAAAGACAGCCTGCGGCGCCTTCAGAATCAAGCGGTTTTCCGGATTCAGATAACGTTTGTAATCTTGGAGCAGGGTAAAAGTCTTTGTGGAGTTTCCTTCTCTATCAAGGAGGGTTCGATAAAACGTAAAATCCAGTTCCAAGGTGGAGAAATGGAGAAAATATTCCTCAACCGATTCTACGGGAAGGACTCTTTCTTTAAACGTCCTTTTTCCCAACCTTTTGGAACGTTGTTTCACGGACTTTTCGAAACGTTCCCGTGAATAGATCTGTCCCATCCATCCGGCATACCTGTCGCTCGCCGTCCCCATGGAAAAAAGGGGGTGAATGTTGCGGAATTGAAATGGCTCAATAGGGGATGTTGTTCCATTATGTATCATTAAAATCCTCAGCATTTTATCTGTGTCAAATTCCAGAAGTCTGTTGACTCCGGCGTTGTTTTTCAATAAAATCGCAAATATCCAGATGTTAAGGAAGATAGAGAAAAACAATTACCACAAATAACACAAATAACACAAATCACACGAATGAAAAACTTAAAAGAGAACCTAAAATGGAGGCGTTTATGGCAGAAGAAATCAAGGCGGGATGCGCCCGCCCCACTGGAGGTCCGGTAGGAGAGACCGCACCTGAAAAGCAAGCCGAAACAGAAACGATAAGCAAGGAGACGATGAGCATGATACAAGTAGGCAAAAAAGCCCCGGATTTTACGGCCCCCGGTTATCATAAGGGAGCATTCGTTAACATGAAATTATCCGACCATCTTGGAAAATGGGTTCTGGTCTGTTTCTATCCGGGAGATTTCACCTTCGTCTGAGCAACGGAGCTTGCAGCAGTTGCTGCAACATATCCTGCGTTTCAAAAACTTGGAGTGGAAGTTTTTTCCATGAGCATTGACAGCATGTTTGTACACAAGATGTGGAACGATTACGAGCTGTCTAAAATGGTAGATGGCGGTGTTCCATTCACCATGCTGTCCGATGGGGGCGGAAGAGTTGGAAAAGTATACGGAGTCTATGATGAAGATGCAGGTGTTGAAACACGCGGCAGATTCATTATTGATCCCGACGGTATTATTCAGGGTTACGAGGTCCTTACTCCTCCCGTGGGAAGGAACGTAAACGAAACACTCAGGCAGGTCCAGGCTTTTCAGCTTGTAAGGGAAAGCAAAGGTTCGGAAGCGACGCCATCAGGGTGGAAACCGGGGAAAATGACCCTCAAACCTGGTCCGAACCTGGTGGGAAATGTATGGAAGGAATGGAAAACGGACATGGCGTTTGATTAGTTCTTGTCCATCAGTTGCCGGACAATACGGTGTGTCTCTCCAAAATATTTCTGAAATTCTCCCATACGGTCCTAAGACCAATACCCGTGAATGAATGAGATTCATGCCGCTTTCCGGTGAAGAATTTCGAGATCCTGTCCTCGCCGAGGTGTCAGGTGTCGGGTGTCAGGGCTCCGGGTTCAATATTCCGGAAATGTGGTTTTAATCAGCATAACTCTATGATTCTATGTTGAATCAATCGAATGACAACAAATTTTTTCCTGACACCCGAAACCTGACACCTGAAAAAGGTCTATAAGAGAGCAAAGTCGAGTAACGCGCAAATGCCTGACAAACAAAGGTGAATGGAAGTCATTCACGGGTATTGGTCCTAAGACGGAGGTATTGCTACCGCGTCTTCTTCGGCCTCAAAAAAAATCGGTGTGCCTGGCCAGCAGGCACACCGAATGATGAAACGGGTTTATAAAATTAGTGACTTACAGCGGTTCCCGCACCCTTCGGAATACGGATATCTTCCACAAGATGCTGGATATGTTCCGGCACCGGTGTTGTTACCCTGGATACCAGAAAAGCCACCACGAAATTCAAGACAGCGCCTACTGCGCCGAATGACTGGGGGTTGATGCCCAGCAGCCAGTCTTGCGGTTCGGACAGGGGCGCCGTGCCTTGGATGAAAAACCACCCCTTATAGAGAAAGATGTAAAGGAGGGTGGACCCGATACCGGTGAGCATCCCGGCTATGGCGCCTGCTCGGTTGACCCGTTTGGAAAAGATTCCCATCATCAATGCAGGAAAGATGGACGAGGCGGCAAGACCAAAGGCCAGAGCCACCACCTGTGCAGCGAATCCTGGAGGATGCAGACCCAGGATTCCGGCCACAACAATGGCAAAAGCCATGGCGATGCGGCTTGCCAGTAGTTCCTGCTTTTCATTGATGTTTTTCATGAAAACGCTCTTCAACAGATCATGGGAGATGGCGGAA
>Ga0307929_1002965_pt1 | contig 10317 bp, 6 predicted proteins | sample AceLakmetage1330_FD_203160 | JGI IMG/M metagenome (GOLD analysis project Ga0307929, IMG submission 203160) | Saline water microbial communities from Ace Lake, Antarctica - #1330 | ecosystem: Environmental > Aquatic > Non-marine Saline and Alkaline > Saline | place: Antarctica: Ace Lake...
CGGAGTATTATCGAGATATGGGATACAACGTGGCGCTCATGGCAGATTCGACATCTCGTTGGGCTGAGGCGATGCGTGAAATTTCAGGACGTCTTGAAGAGATGCCAGGAGAAGAAGGATATCCAGCGTATCTTGGATCAAAAACAGCTGAGTTCTACGAACGAGCCGGAGCGGTAGATTGCTTGGGATCAGATGATCGAAAAGGAACGTTGACAGTTATTGGAGCGGTTTCGCCTCCAGGAGGAGATCTTTCAGAACCAGTGTCTCAAAACACATTGCGTGTGACAAAGACATTCTGGGGACTTGATGCGAAATTAGCGTACCAACGACACTTCCCAGCCATTAACTGGTTGAAATCTTACTCTTTGTACCTTCCAAACTTGGAAAAATACATGCGAGAAAATGTGGCTCAGGATTACTGGGACGTTCGTAGCGTTGCGATGGGCTTATTGCAACAAGAATCTAAACTTGAAGAAATCGTGAAATTGGTAGGACCAGACGCATTGTCTGTGAAAGAAAAATTGATTCTCTTGGTTTCAAAATCAATTCGAGAAGATTACCTTTACCAAGATTCATTCAGTGATACTGACGCATATACAAGTGCTGAAAAGCAATACGAAATGCTCAAAGTTATTACGGCTGTTTACGAAGAAGGTTTGAAACATGCAGACAAAGAAGACTTCGACTTCTCAAAGATTGAAGAGCTTCCAGTGATGCAAAAAGTAGCGAAGATTAAAGAAGTTGAACTCAAAGACGGAGACAAATCTGGATTTGAAAAAGTTCGATCAGAAATAGTTTCTTCTTTCGGCGCACTGTAAGAACTTATTACAGAATAAATAAAAACCCCCGCAGTGCGGGGGTTTTTTGTATCCAGCTATCCGAAGCGTCGAACATCTGGGCCATCCAGTGGAGTTTCATCTTCTGTTATCGTTTTTACACGTTGGGAAACGTCCTTCATTTTTTCTCTCATGGAGGGTTCCTTTGAGAGACGTTCATAAAAGAATTGGCGTTGCTCTGGTGTGCGATAATCGTCGAATTTGAGATCTGGAATTTTTCGTAACTGAATACATTGTTCTTTCATTCGATTCACTTCAGAGAGAATGAAGTTCGCTTCCACAGGGAAAGCGATTACAAGTTCTTCAGCGTACAAATCTACACCACTGATTTCATTCTGACGGAGTAGGTTAGCAACCTGTCTCTTGAAAATGTTTTTATCAAAAGATTCTCCCATCTCTGGAATATTTCGATTCTGGTTTTCTAATGGTTTCATTTTTTTAAATTTTAAGAATAAGTAATAGTTTCTGAAATTGCGTTCAGCAGTGGTAGATGGAGTTACGAAAAAAATTATTCATATAAGAAAAAACCGGCAATTCGCCGGTGGGAAAAAGAAATAGATTTATTTCAGGCTACATGAGCACTCCACCGACGAGTATGTCAGTGTGATGATGCGCGCAAACAAAAGCCAAAAAGTCCATGTACAGGAGAGTGTAGAATAGATTTTTACTTCGTCAATTTTTTCTTTTTCGGTACAATCAACCCGATGGCAAAATTTAACGTATCAACACCAAGTGGTTTTGTAGAATTTACTCCCACCCAAGAGCGAGAACGACAACGCTGGATCGGGGTTATTAAATCTGTTTTTGAGCGACATGGATTTCCTCAAATCGATACGCCACTTGTTGAACGAGCGGAGAATTTCACAGCCAAAGGAGGGAACCCAAAAGAGATTTATGTGCTCGATAGACTCCTCCGAGAAGATGCCATTGATCAGGACAAAGATCAGCGAGCAATTCGCTTCGATCACACGGTGCCATTGGCGCTGTATGTGGCTCGGCATTTTAACGATCTCACGTTTCCGTTTCGTCGCTCTGCGATTGGGCCGGTGATGCGTGGAGAACGAGCACAAAAAGGACGATTCCGTCAGTTCGATCAATGTGATATCGATGTGATTGGAAATGGAAGTTTGTCACTCCGAAATGACGCCCAAATGGTCGCAATTATTGTCGAACTTTTTGAAGAGCTTATGCCCGACCAAAAATTTGTGGTGAAGATAAATAATCGAAAAATTTTAACAGGATTATTTGATCAATTAGGAATTACAAATGATGAATGGAAAAACGTATTAGGCGTGGTCGATGATCTTGAAAAAATTGGTCATGAAAAAGTTCAAAAAGGACTGGAGGAACTCGGACTTTCAAAAGAGGTCTCAGAGAAAATTTTAGCCTTTACTGAAATCGCAGGAACGAATGATGAGATTCTCAAGAAAGCAGCAGAACTTTTGGGAGAACCAGCAGGAGAACTTCAAGAGGTTGTGAAGACGCTTCGAGAAATGAATATTGATGAATCACTGTTCCAAGTAGACCTCTCAATCGCTCGTGGACTCGATTACTACACGGGAACGGTGTATGAGACTAACTTGATTGGATACGAAGGACTCGGGTCCGTATGCAGTGGGGGACGATACGATGATCTCGCAAACGTCTTTACGAATAAAGATCTGCCAGGAGTGGGAATCTCAATTGGACTGACACGTCTTCTGTGGCAGTTATTTGACGCTGAGATTATCAAACCAACACAAGCCTCATCAAGTGATGTGATCGTGCTTACACGAGGAGAAGAGTACATGAAGGATGCTTTGGAAATTGGGGCACTGATTCGAAAAGAGGGTATTGCTGTTGAGAATTATTTAGAAAATAAAAAGACGGATAAACAGATTGATCACGCTCGAAAAAAAGGAATTCCAATCGGAGTAATTGTGGGAAAAGACATTATGGTGGAGAATTTTGAAAGAAAAGAACAAAAGGAGGCGTCTAAAGAGAGTGTTGTACAAGCAATTAAATCGATTTCGTAGCTCTCGGTTTTTAAGCTCAAAGGAGAAGTTTGACATTTGTGTTTACCCGCCTATTTTGGCATGCCTTACCCCTTGATTTTTGGCTTAAAAAGTGGTATAATGAGGAGAAGGATAAAAAAATATCAATGCGAAAAATATATAAACGGCTTCTCAAACGATATAAGAAACATTACAAAAAACACTGTACTTGGAAAAATGCGAAGATTTTAATTTCGACAAAAGTAATTATCGTAGCAGGGATAGTGTTCGTTGCACTTTTTCATACACTCTCGGATAAATCAATCGAGGAAGAAGTATTTCCTGAAATAACGATAAAAACAGTGGAAGTGATTCCATTTTCTCAGTGGTCACCAGATGCTTCTCGAGAAGTTTTGGCAACAGTGGCTTCAAGTGGAGAAGTGGATATTTTGGCAGAAGTGACGGGAACGATTGCGAAAACGCATGTTGAAATTGGAGATGAAGTTAGTAAAGGGCAGCTCTTGGCGAGCTTTCAATTGTCGAACGATGCCACACAAGTCGTGTACGACAATGCTATCCGGAGTATGGAATCAACGCGGCTCGCAACACAGAACACCGTGAGCTCTGCACAAATCTCATTGCAAACAGCGCAACAGTCATTGGCGCAGACCAGATTGAATGAAGCACAAAATTACACAAAGGTGTTTGAACAACTGAAGACAAAAACACGAAATTCGGAAACCACAGCAACAAATGCACTCGACTGGGCCGATCGGATTCTAAAAGCCTCTCCTCGATTCCGATATGAGACGGATATAGCGCGATCTCAAATTGGAGCCAATGATACTGTTAAAAAACAAGATGTGAAGAATATGGTTGAAACGATTGTCTTTGCAAAAGATAAACTCCCAACACTGTCGACGTTTCAGCCGAGAGATACGGACTTCATTCGTTACGGACAAACACGATTAGACTTTCTTGAAGATATACAGATGGTTGTTCGGGATATGGTGGATCTCATTCGTCAAACATCAGTGTCTCGAAAACTTTCATCAACGAATAAAGCAACATATCAAGCAGCGGCAGAAGGATTTTCAGCGAGTATAGACGCAGCGATTCTTACTCTCGAAACACAAATTGAAGCGGCGCGATCAGAAAATCAACGAAACAGACTTTCAATCCTTACCAAAGAAAATGCAGTTCGAAACGCAGAGGCAGCACTTGAATTAACACAAGCACAAGCAGATTCTTCAATCTCAAGTGCCCAGAGTTCAGTATCGCTTGCTCGAGCATCCCAATCAGATTTGCAGATACGAGCTCCGTTTGCTGGAACGATTGCCAATAAAACAGTCACATCATACGACCGAGTAAGCGCTGGAGAAACGCTCTTCACAATTGTTTCAGGAGATGTTGTGCCGAAGCTCAAAGCGACGGTGACAAGTGATGAACTCAAACGAATGCAGTCAGCACCAGAAAATATTTCAGTGATTCTTCCAAATGGAGGACGAAAGACACTAGAGATGTTCTTGGTTGCCGGAAGAATGAATAGTCTTACTCAAAAAATAAACGTGGAGTTTCCATTGGAATCTCTGGACGAGGACATTCTTGTGGGGAGTTATGTAAAATTGTTGCTCCCTGTTAAAAACGGTATTCCAAATCTTTTGCCCATTTCTGCGGTAAGTTTTGAACCTGGGGGAGCGGAAGTCATCGTCATTGACGAAGGTATCGCTCGTCGAAAACAAGTTCAAACGGCAAAGATTATCTCAGACAGCATCGAGATTGCTGGAGGAATTGAAGCGGGGGAATTAGTCGTTAGATTCCGTAACCGTGTAACAGCGGGTGAGGAAGTACACACAAAATAATGCAAGAAACACTTTCTCGATTTTGGACATATATGCTCGATCGATTTCGGATCGTGACATTGCTTCTCATCTTTATCATTGTTATGGGAACGGTGTCATTTATGACTATCCCACGAGAAACAGAACCGACAATTGATATTCCAGCGGCGACGGTAACGACCATCTGGCCAGGGGCTTCGCCGGGGGATGTAGAGAAACTTATTACACACAAAATAGAACGAGAAGTGAAGAACTTAGATAATTTAGAAACATTTACTTCATTCTCTCGGTCTGGAGTTTCGATTATTATGATCGAATTTGATATTGATAGTGATAAAAATATAAATCTTCAAAAATTGAGAGAGAAGATTGATAATTCAAAAAGAGACCTACCCGATACGATCTTAGATGATCCAGAGGTGACGGAGATATCGATTTCGGATGTTCCTATTGTGACACTTATGTTGTCAGGAGATTTTGCGTGGTCAGAATTGAAGCAGTTTTCAGATATATTGGAAGAAGAGTTTGAAACGGTAACGAAAGTGAAACGAGTAAATGTGAAAGGAGCCCCAGAAGATGAGGTGCATATTGTGCTTGATCCAGTGAAGCTGGAAGCCCAAGGGATTAGCGTGAGTGAAGTTCTCAATGCAATTCGTGCAGCCCATAGAGATATGCCATTGGGATCAGTGACGGTCGATGGACAATTGATTGAAGTAACAGTGCGAGCAGAGATGGAAACCGCGAGTGAGTTCGCCGATGTTCCTGTGAAACTTTCAGGAAACACGATTATTAAGATTTCAGACTTAGGAGTAGTGCGTCGCGAATTTGAAAAATTCGAAGTCGAGACTTACTTCTCTACTTCTGATAGAGAACAGCCGGCGGTGCAAATTGAAGTTATTAAATCCGCGGAAGATGGAAATGTTCTGAAGATGGTAGGGAATATTCTTTCGCGAGTAGAAGAGTTGAAAGCGAATGGAACTTTACCACAACATCTGGAAGCAACGGTGACGTACAACCGAGCGGATGAAATACAAGAAAGTTTGGATACACTCACGCGTAGTGGAACACAAACATTGATTCTCATTGCGATTGTAATGTTTGTTTTTGTTGGATGGCGTGAAAGCCTTTTGGCGGCGGTTGCCATTCCGCTTTCGTTTTTAATTGCGGTCATGGTACTGAATTTTCTGGGGCGCAGTTTTAATGGGATTTCATTGTTTGCTTTAGTGCTTGGAATAGGGTTGCTGGTGGATAATGCCATTGTGATCGTAGAAGGGATGAGTGAATCGATCCATCAGAAAAAGATGAAACCAAGAGATGCTGCAGTGGAAACACTGCGCGTGTTCAGATGGCCATTGATTGCGGGGACGTTGACAACCGTGTTTGCATTTTTGCCAATGCTTTTCTTTGTTTCAGGAGTGATGGGGGATTTTATTTCTGTGATTCCGATCACGGTAACAACAGTTCTTGTCGGGGCATTGATTGTGTCATTGCTCATTTTGCCTTCTGTTGCACGGCAGTTCTTTCTCTTTATTCCTCCAAAGAAGAAACGAGAGAATAAAGGACTTATAAAAGTGCAGGCGTGGTACGAACGTACGATGAGAAAAATTCTCAAGAAACGATCACGCATGATTGCGGTGCTCGGAATTTCTTTCGCAGTGTTTGCCTTTTCATTTTCATTAGTGGTAACGAATCGTGTCCCTGTGGAAGTGTTTCCATCGTCTGATTTTACTTTTTTTAATGTAAATTTTGAGTTTCCAGAAGGGACGAATCTAGATGAAACACGAGAATTAATAGAACCTGTTTCAAAAGAACTGAGAGTGTTTTTTGAACCTCAAGAAAATGGAGAAGTGTGGCTCAAGAATTTTGTTTTTACCGTGGGATCAGCGCAAGAGTTCCAACGACGAGGAGAGGGATCGGCGGGAACACCTCAAGAAAACTTCTTGGGACTGACAGTAAACCTCACAGAAAAGATAGATCGGGAAGCGAAATCGTATGATATTATGCCACTTATTCAAGCGCACATTGAAGCGATTGTTCCATCACATGTGGAGGCGGAATTTACAGAAATGAAAGGGGGGCCGCCTACAGGGGCTGCACTTGAGGTGCGAATCATGGGGGATGATACGAATCACATTAGCGAACTCTCAGAGGAGTTGGAAGTACTTGTGGGAGAGTTGCCAGGAACCGTAAATCCGCGAACAACCGCTGCTGATCGTATCACACAGATGGTGTGGAATTTCGATAGAACGATGTTGGCGAAATTTGGACTTACACCGCAACAAGTAATGGAAACACTCCGTTCGGGAGTACATGGAGTAACGGCTGTTAAATTGACAGAAGGAGACGAGGAGATTGATGTGAATGTGCGACTTGATTGGAAAGGTACAGGCGAGTGGGATGATCCAGAAAGTTTAGATGTTCTCAATCGGATTCCAGTGAGAACAGCTTCTGGAAGTTTTGTGACGTTGTCACAAATTGCATCTCCAACCCTGTCTTCAGAACTCTCACAGATTCTTCACTACGATGGAAAAAGAATTGTGACAGTGCTGGCAGATATGGAAAAAGGAACTCCTATTTCCACAATCCAAAAAGATCTCGATACAGCGATTAGTAAACTTGAATTCTTGCCAGGAGAAATGATTGAGTTCGGAGGAGACAGTGAAGAGGGAGGACGATTGATGAGAGAATCAGCAACTGCGATGGCCTTTGCCTTGGTTCTTATTCTGGTTGTGCTTGTGGCACAATACAATTCTTTCTATCAAGCGTTGGTAACACTGGTATTGATTCCACTCTCTCTGACAGGGGTGTTTATCGGATTTTGGTTAACAGGATTTCCAATCTCTTTCCCAACGATGATTGGGATTGTGGCGCTGGCGGGAATTATTGTGAACGATACGATTGTTCTTATCGATCATATTAATATACATGCGAAAGAAACGAAGAGTTGGATTAAAGCGTACATCGAAGCGGGAAAGAAACGACTGCAACCCATCTTTCTGACATCTATTACAACGGTGGTGGGAATGCTTCCTTTGTCATTATCAGATGAAATCTGGGGAGGACTTGGATTTGCAATTATATATGGAATGACTCTTTCAACAGTACTGACATTGCTTTTGATTCCGTGTTTCTTGGGAGTCGTGAAGAAGAAGATCATCTAGATACGTATCCCCAAGGATACGTATCTATTGCAGGAGCAAGGCTGTGTCTTGCTTCTTGCGTTTAAACATTAGATTCAGGACACAGCCCTGAACCTGCTCAAGAATGGATCTGATGTATATGGAGCGCTCGAAAGAGAAAAACAAATTAAAAAATGGAGGAGAAGTAAGAAAGAATTTTTAATTCGCACAATTAATCCTAAATGGAGGGACTTGGTGGACGAGTTAATAGATTAAAACGGAAGGGATCCCTCCGCGCTGGTCGGGATGACAAGGGTAATTTCAAACCATTATCCGATTCCGAGCAAGTCGGAATGACAAAGAGAGGGTTTTTTTTTGCTTTTTGCAGAAACGTGGTAGAATTTTGTAAAATCAATACAAATATATATTTTCACATGAAAAAATTTCTTCGTACCGTTTCGAAAGAGTTTCGTTGGGGTATCTTTTTTGGTTTTGCAATATTTATTGCAGGAGTTTGTTTCGCTGCTACGGCAAGTACGGTAGGTATGGAAAACAGAACGGAAGGAGGGTCTCTTTCTGCGACTGAATTTAATACTATCCTCAAAACGCTTTTTGGTCTCAGAAACAATAATGGAGACCTAGGAATTGGAATGAATCCGGTAACTGGTATTAAACTCAGCGTCAATGGTATGATGCGTGTTCGTCCTAAGTTAGCAGGAGATTGTGAAAATGGAAATGCTTACAAAGGACGTATTTACTTCGATACAACCGAGAAACATTTTTACGTTTGTCGTGGAACGGCCAGTAATGACTGGGTGCAACTCGATAACGAAGAGGGAGGAGGTTGCACGCCAAATTGCACAGGAAAAGATTGTGGAAGTGATCAATGTGGAGGAATTTGCGGGACTTGTACAGGCGGCGAAACTTGTAATGCCACTGGTACTTGTGCATCAGTTACCTGCTCATCAGATACAGATTGTACTGACTCTAATAGTTGTACAGATGACACCTGTTCGAATGCAGGAACATCGAGTTCGAGTTGTTCGCATTCAAACAATACTTACAGCACAAGCTGTTCTCAGGCATTTGGGACCTGTAGTGTTAGCGGAACTAAGACATGTAGTGGAGGATCGTATGGATCCTGTACAGGAGCAACTGATCCACGAACGGCGAATTGTAGTGGAAAAGATTGTGGAAGTGATCAATGTGGAGGAATTTGCGGGACTTGTACAGGCGGCGAAACTTGTAATGCCACTGGTACTTGCGAGACTGCCTGTACACCGGTGGACGGAGCATGGTCAGCTTGGAGCCCTTGGGAATGTGTTATGGGCGCGTCTCAGCTCGATATTGCTGCGTTAAGATTGCAAAACCTAACAGCAAGTTTGTTTATGAATACGGAAGTTGCATACAATTTTCAGAACCTTAGCAGAAGAACCAGAAGCTGTAATAATCCATGCGGAGGGGTTGATTGTATCGGAGAAGCAACGCAAACAAACGACTGCTATGCTACGACCGGTACAAGTTGTAATGTTCCTCTTGGTGTATGTGTAGAAATCACAAAACTAGAATGTATAGTCAAAGGAGATTGCTTAAATGAATATCTACCAGAGGATGATGATTGTCTTGATTTTGTGTGGTTGTGTTCGGCAAATGGAATCTGTGAGCTTGATATTACAAAGGTTTCAGCGAAAACATATTGTGATGATGGGAGCATATACTGTACCGACAATTTCTGTACCTTCAGCCAATAAAAACTCACTGTAAAAAATAACCATGAAAAAAATATTTTTTTTCGGTCTCGGAATCTCTCTTTCCATATTTCTCGCCGGTATCGCGTTTGCCGCTACGGTAACCGTTACTATTCCAGATAAAGCAGAAGGAGATAGTCTGACAGCTGCAGAATTTAATCAAATTGTGGATGTGCTTGAAGGCGTACAAAATATTTCAGGAAGCATTGGTATTGGGACTGCTCCCGATACAAGCGTGAAACTCGATATTGATGGATCAATGAAACTTGCCCCACAGTCTTCTGGTGGAACTTGTTCTACAAGTCTCGAAGGAGTGGTGTATGTGAAGACAGATGGGCATTGGTATGGTTGCAATGGAACAGGTTGGATGCAACTTGATAATTAATTCCAAAACTTTCAAATAAACATGAAAAAAATAATACTCTTCGTTCTCGGAATTATGCTTTCAGGAGTGGTATTAGCTTCTGTGGTGAACATCTCCAACAAATCAGATGGGGAACAGGTCTCAGCTACTGAATTTAATCAAATTCTAGCCGTAGTAGACGAACTGTATAATTCCAGTGGGAACTTCGGAGTTGGAGTTGAACCGACGAGTGGGGTTGCGCTTGACGTGAATGGAATTTTGAAATTATCCCCCGTTGGGATTGGTGGATCGTGTTCAGAGGAAGGAGAAATGACCTTTGATGTATCTTCAAAGCATTTGTATGGATGTAGTGCAGGAACGTGGAAACAACTTGATAATGATTCCTGTACTTTAAATGGATGTGAAGAAGAGACTTGTACAACAGCTACGTGTGATA
>Ga0307929_1002968_pt1 | contig 10304 bp, 9 predicted proteins | sample AceLakmetage1330_FD_203160 | JGI IMG/M metagenome (GOLD analysis project Ga0307929, IMG submission 203160) | Saline water microbial communities from Ace Lake, Antarctica - #1330 | ecosystem: Environmental > Aquatic > Non-marine Saline and Alkaline > Saline | place: Antarctica: Ace Lake...
ATTGTTCTATGGATTTGATATTACGGGCTGCCATCAACAAGAAAACTAAAAATATTTTGTAGGCAGAACCGAAATAACTCATTATCAGCCTCAGCCATTGATTCTTATTTATTAAAACGATTATATACAGACCTCGTGAAAAATAGCCTTTTTCTGTGTTTTTTTTGGACAGTCTTTTTTTTAATAGATGACGGGCCAACTTCAATCTGAAGTATTTTTCTGATTGGAAGATAAACGTTCAATGCAGTAAGTTTTTTTACAAAATTGCTCCTGCGCTTTTCGACGACTCGGTTGCTGAAGAGGCTCCAATCTGACAACTACTCTAAATGCCGTAGATTTGAACAGAGGTCAAATTTTGGTATTCAGAGGGAAAAATGCAAAAGGCCGGTTCGTCTACTTGAGTAAGGACACGTATGACATTCTCACAAAATATTTAAAGATAAGAAAATCAGCCAGGATTCAATCTATTTTTTTTGTTGAGAAAGGACTATACAAAGGCAAGGCAATATCGGTCCGCGGCATTCAAAAGCGCATTGAAGACAAAAGCATGTGAAAAATTAGGGACAGTACATTATGTACCACCCCCATGCTTATGTCACCAGCGTTGGCGCTCGGGTTGCTTCCCAGCAGAGCCCTATCCTCCGAGCTGGTAAAAAATAGAATAACAGGATAATTATAAATTACAAGATATTGCCATATGGATTTAAAAAATTGGAATAATTTTTGACAAAAACGAAAAAAGGTGTTTTTTAAAAGGTGCCATAATTAACTGATTTAACAAGAAATATCAAGATTTGTTACGTCAAGTATTATATAAAAAATACTTTAACAGACTTAGAAAAATATCTTCTATATGGATCAAGGGCAAAAGGGAGCTCAGAATCACAAGGGTCGACGATTGGCTCCGTTGATGTGGGGTTGTAAAATGGGCACCATGCCCTTTAAGACCTGGAGAGCCAGGGCAGAGGTAAAGCGAAACGCATTGGCCGATCGCCCGGTAACAAAGGCTGTCAAGGTTCCGAAATGGTTGTCTCCAATATAAAAAACAAAGGTGGCCGTCCGGTTCAAGGCCTTGGAAGATGTCCTTATCCCCGAAGCGGTCGCGGTAACGATCCGATTATCTCCGGTACCGGTTTTGCCGCCAATGGTGATGAATTCGCCGTTTTCCTGCTGAAAACTGTTATGTAGGCGTTTGGCAGTTCCCTCACTGACAACTTTCTCCAGAGCCTCCTTGAGTACCCGGGCCACTTCCGGATACAGCACCTGAAGCGGAATGAAGACCGAGGGCTCGACAATGGTCTCATAGGGTGTATCTTTAGCAAATTCCACTCGGGTAAAGCGCTGAGTCGGAATACGTTTACCATCATTGATGATAATTCCCATAAGTTCAGCAAGGGCTGCCGGTCTGTCCCCAGAACTCCCCAGAGCCGTCCCCAGAGATGGCACCAAATGATCAAAAGGATAGCCCATGCTTTTCCATCGGCGATGGATATCTGAAAAAGCGTCCTGTTCCAGTACAATTTTCACCCGATCCTTTCTGGCTCGCTTGTCCTTCGTTTGCATCAGCCATCGATATGTATTATGCCTGATCTGTCTACTTTGGGCCATGGCATCGCTAAAAGATTTTTTCCCTTCCTGCTGCAGATACCACAGCAGCCACAATTCCAGGGGGTGTTCTTTAGCGAGATAGCCCATATCCTGAAAATTAAAATTGCCTGGGGCATACTTGTTATACATGGATAGAAGCTTTTTATCGCTCGGCCTGGTGGTCGGCAGTTGCCCGTGGATAAATCGGATATAGTTGGCCTGTCCGGCACCGGGGAAAAACTGACGATGGAGAATCGTCAGTCTTCTGGCCCTGGACCTCTTTTGGGCCAGCACCATCTCCCATCGCTGCTGGATGTTCAAATCTCTATATTTATTCCAAAACCGATGGAGGAAAACCTTGCTATCCCGTTCAATGAAATACTTCAGCACCCCTTCCCGCCTGGGATCTTTATCGTTTCGTATCAGCTGATTGCTGTTTGGCCACCTCTGCTCCCTGCAATATTTTACCACATCCGCCATGATCCGAACGAAGGGAAGGTTGATGGAATATTGCACCGATTCAGCAACGGACACTATTCTGTCATTCTCTTTTTTACTGAAATTTTTAAAAATATGCATCCCTCCGCCGGTGAAAAAATGCTGGTCCGGGCTGGCTGAATAGCGGCGGGCCATGGCACCCTCAAGCAAGGGCCGCAAGGGCAAATCCCGGTGCTGCTGCAGCTGCCCTGCTACCCAGAGAGTAAGGGTATCCCTTGTTTGTTTTCGCAGTTTGGTAAGCTCCCAGGGCGATTTCCAGGACAACCTATGGTGCAGCTCCGCTATAATCTGCAGATAGGTGGCCAGGGTGCGTAGCTTGGCGGTTGAGCCCAGTTCAAGTTTACTTCCTTCATTAATATCAAAGGGCAGTTGTGTGGTATCGGTCTGCACCCGTACCATGTTGCCCGAGGGCGTTCGCTCAAAAAGGGTAAAGCTATAACTGAGGTCGTCTGCCTGATCCGCTTTTAAAAGAGACTTGCCAACAAGGCCATATTCTTTGGCAATTGTTGGTTTTGCCAGGTTGTTCAGATAGGTGCTGACCTGTTCCTGTAGTCCGCTGTTCAGGGTCGTGGTGACGCTTATATCCATTCGGTCAAGGGTATAGAGTGAGGTTTCAAAAAGGGGCCCAAGGCGGTTTCGGACCACATTTACCCCCTTGTCGTTGGTGATTTGGGTGGTGGCGGTGTTTTCACGGAAGTTGCGAAAGACAAGTTGCTGTGTCTGGACAGCTTCACTCTGGGTCGGCGAAAGAATGTTGTTTTCCGCCAGCAGCCTGGCATAAGCGTTACTAAGCTCAGACAGCTGATTACGTCCCTGGACAAGATAGAAAGAGGGCCGTCGATGGGCAATCATTAGACTGATCGCCTGCTTTATAACCCTGGCCTGCTGTTCCAACGCTTCCCCGTGGGGTTCCCTGAGGTTGAGCAGCCGGTTCATTTCGTCAAAGTTCGTGTTATACCAGACAAAGAGACCATCCCCCAACCCGTTCACTTCTCCGTAGCCCGGAGCACCAGAAAGGGGCACTGAATTTATATAGTCCAGTACCAATTGCTGTCGAAACAAGGTAGTCTCCTCCCCGTGTCGATAGGCAAGAACGCTGGCAGAAACTATTTGGGTAAGTTTATCCCTAACAGAAGAGGTCACACCGTTGGCAGAGTAACGAAATTTTTCTGTCTGGGTTGCCAGGGTACTGCCCCCCATGGGAGGCATATCAATATGGAGCAGCGTTCCTGCCTTGACCACCACCGCCTTGAAAAACCGTTTCCAGTCAATGGCGGGATTGACTTTAGGAAACTTGTCCGACAACAAGTCCCGGTTTTCTATAAAAAGCAGTGTCCGAATAATGACCGAGGGGAGATCGGAAAAATCCCCATAGACCCGTTTGGGGTTAAGCATCTGATACATGGTCTTCTGGGTAGAATCAAGAAGGTGCAATCCTGCCTGACTTTTTCCTTCATAGGGTATATACAGGCCTTTAGCCACAAAGTTTAAAAGAGGTTGGTTGAACTGGACCTGCCTGGTGATCACCATACCTTTTTGATGTAGTTTTTCCAGTAAAACCGGGAGTTCAGTATAACCGAAGCGAATATTGTAAGGACCTTTGGTGGGGTAGATTATCTTGTCGCTTGGTCCGTCGGCCAGATGGTATTGCAAGCCAGCCGTATATCTATTAAAAAATTTTGCCTGGAGGAAGGAACTTTCCATTTCATAGTACCCGCCAGCAAGGCAGAGTCCAATGATGGCCAGCGCTATAAACGGCAGAAAACCCCTTGTTTTCCTGGTTTTTCGAGATTTTTGTTTTATTCTTTCAGGGGCAAAGAGATGTGAATCAATTTTGATTTGGCTTGGACGCCATTGGTAAGCTCTCTTGTGCCGAGGGTTCCCAGCGTTGTGCTCGGCCCTGACAATATGCTTTGCGGCAGGAGCCATGATTATAGACATGTCATCAGAAGAAGTATTCACTACCGGGCAATTATCGGGATTGGCCCACAACTCCACCTAATTGAAAGGGCATTTGGAGGCGAAATAGTCCCTGTTTCAAGATTAAAACCAGTCTGTTCCATCATTACCATCCATTCTGTCCTGTATATTTTGTTTCATTTTAGCTGCTTTCAAGGCCAATTCGGCTAAATGTACCACCTGTTCGGTTATCCGAAAAATCTAACCTTTTTATTAATATGGGCCTATCCAGATCATTTTGGCTTTCTCAGGAAACTATCCAATGCCTCAATTAGGACACCCGTCACAGTTGCTTCATTCTCTTTGGCATACCTTTCAATTCTTTCAACCATCTGGCAAGGCCGCTCAATGTTTAAGGTCAGGGTGGGATCTGCCATTCATTTTCAGGGCTGTCTTTTTTCATTGGGTCCCTTTATTAAAGTTGTTTTTCCACATTTTCCCATGCTTCCTGTTTTTATGCAATGAAAATGGACTTTTTGTGGTAGGATCTGCTGAAAAATCAATTCGCGGGATAATCAACACGTTCCTTCAACTCTTTACCGCACTTAAAAAAGGGTAATTTCTTGGGAGGTATCTGAACCTTTTCTCCAGTTTTTGGATTCTTTCCGGTGTATGGCTTGTAATCTTGGATAAAGAAGGAACACAGTCCCCTGATTTCAACCCTTTCACCTTTAATAAAGGCTTTAGCCATTTCATTAAAAAATATTTCAACGGCCTTGGATGCTTCCTTTTGGGTCAAATGACCTTTCTCTTTAAGTTCCTGAATCAGTTCAAGTTTGTTCAAAAATCAAATCTCCTTTTCACAGAACCGAAGTCCTGCCTTGGAAAAAAAAGATTGATACAGGGGAGGTGCCCGTGAAGGCCAGCCATCTTTTTAAGCAGTTCTATAGTGGTCACATCCGATACAAGATAAGACTTGAATCCGGGGTAAAAAGCGCAAGCCAGGCAAGGAAATCCCTGCTAAACCCCACCATTAAAAAGTCCATCATATTCTTTATTTGGCTTTCCACCGCCAAGTCAATTCTCCACTTCTATGATAATGTCATCTAAGTCGGGTAGCATCTCTGCTTGTGCATATATATTTTTAAAAAATTTCATCGTCCATCACCGTCCAAACAAAATATGGATCACGGCTTTACTGAACCAGAATCCTTATTATATCCACTTCTGAACCACAATTCACCCCTTTGTTCATCCCGAAAACGACCATCATAGAACAGTACCGTATATTTAGGCAAATGGCAAAATTTTTCAGTCTGCAGCCGTCGATACCCACAGCAGGTTGGATTTGGGTTTACCTTTTATTGACACACTGTATACATTCAGTGTAGTAATATAGTCTAATTAATTAAAAATTCTTATTAAAAGAGTTACTATAGCAGTAGAGTTCAAATGCTCAGCCAAAAATTTGGAGCGCAGTATGAAATCAGTTGATATGAAAAAGGTTAAGATATTATTTGCGGAGGATGATGATCTCAGCAGAAAAAATATGGTTGAATTGTTGTCTGAAAGCGGCTATGAGGTTACTGCTGTATGTGATGGCCAGGAGGCAATGGAAGCCTTTACTTATGACAAATATGATCTGATCATAACAGACCTGAAAATGCCTAACATCGATGGTCTGCAACTGCTTAAATTCATAAAAGAGAACAATCCTGAAAAAATCGTTATTATTATTACAGGTTACGGCGCAGTTGAAAGCGCTGTTAAAGCCATGAAATTAGGAGCTTTTGATTATATAACAAAACCTTTGAAAAAAGATCTTGCCAAACTGGTTATTGAACGGGCCCTTGTCCATGCAAAACTCAAAGAGGAAAATGTTATCCTCCAGAATCATTTAAAAGAAAATTATGACTTTGGCAAATTGACAGCTTACAGTGATAATATGAAGGATGTTCTCGAAAAAATCAAAATGGTGGCTTGCTCAGACAGTACTGTTGCTATATATGGCGAAAGTGGAACAGGCAAAGAACTGGTGGCCCGGGCACTGCATTTCAATAGTGACAGAAAATCCCAACCGCTTGTTATTGTAAACTGTGGCGCAATTCCTGAAGAGCTTCTTGAAAGCGAATTGTTTGGGCATGAAAAGGGAGCATTTACAGGAGCCATCCGGAGCAGGACAGGACGCTTTGAATTAGCCCACAAGGGAACAATCTTCCTCGATGAGATAGGCGACATGAGTCCTGCGTTGCAGGTAAAGGTGCTCAGGGCAATACAGGAAAGGCAGTGCGAACGAATTGGAAGCGTGAAGACCATAAATCTGGATATAAGGATTATTACCGCGACAAACCGGGATCTAGAAAAAGCCGTGGCAGAAAAAAAATTCAGGGAGGATCTCTTTTATCGCATCAATGTGATACCTATTCATCTTCCACCTCTCAGGAAAAGAAAGGCGGATATACCTGTCTTGATCAATTATTTCCTAAGAACATTTAATAAATCAAAAAACAAAACAACCAAGGGCTTTACTCCCAACTCCATGAATTGCCTCATGAAATATAACTGGCCTGGCAATGTAAGAGAATTACAAAACCTTATTGAAATGCTTGTTGTCATGAAAGGAAAGGGCACTATAGGATTAAAAGATTTGCCTGATAAAATAAGACTTAGCTCCGGAAAAACTGGAGGTCTCATAAGCGGAATTGAGATTTCGGATGACGGCCTAGGTCTGAACGAAATAATCGGTCAATTTGAAAAAAATTTACTCCAGAAGGCCCTGGTGAAATCAGGGGGGGTAAAAAGCAGAGCGGCAAAATTATTAAACCTGAACAGAACAACCCTAGTAGAGAAATTGAAAAGACATAACATTAGTTAAAAGCCTGCTTTTTTATCCAGGATCTCTCTTACTTTCTTCACCATATCAGATGGCCGATACGGTTTGCCTATATAACCGGCGGCACCTGCATCAAGCATCTCTTTTATTTTTCCGATGGGAGAACAACCAGTTGAAATAACAATCTTTATTTCGGGGTTAATTCTAAGAAGCTCCTCAAAACACCTGTGACCACCCATGCCAGACATCTCTACATCCAGGAACACTATATCAATCTGATCTCTTTCTCTCTTATAGATCTCAATAGCTGACTCCCCGCTCCCCGCCATGATAGATTTATAACCATTCCGTTCCAGCATCTCGCTCGTTAAATCGAGAACGGACTTCTCATCATCCACAATGAGGATGGTCTCATTGATCGCCAGATAATCATTGGTTTCAATTTTCACCCCATTATCCCTCTTTTTTTGTTTCAATTCTCTACAGATCGGCTTGTCATACAGTTAGTTTTTTCCTTCACTTTGCTTTCTATTCCATTCTGTTTATACAAATATCCACAACAAAAAGTCCATCCTCTATCTCAAATGGAATAATAATACTTGGTCCGCCCAGCACATGGGTGATAGAGTGACCCTTGCCGGAAACCACGGTAGGAATTGCCGCCAAAACTTTTAAACCAATCAGCTCCAGCTCTTTTCTGGCCACACCTGAAATCATATTTGTAATCTCACCCACTGCATCCTTAATATCGCCATTGATTTCTTTAATCTCTTCTCCCAGCATATTTGATACAATCTTTAATATAGCTTTTTCAGAAAAACTCAGAGCCATTGAGCCGGTTACCGCTCCTGTGAGACCGATTATCCCAGAGACATCACCATTAGCCATACCATCTTTTTTAAGATAGGGTTTGCCAGGCACAGGTGAAATATTTGCCATTGTCCTCAGTACGTTAAGCGTTCCCTCTGAAAATGCATTTATAAATCTGACATCCATCTTTTTCTCCTTCAGATCTTATTAAGCGGTCGAGTCGGTGAGTTGTTGCTAAAGGCTAAACAAATTTTCCCCTATCACTCGACGATCATAGTTTCTTACATCTTTGATAAGATTTTTTCAATCTTTTCATTCAGAACGTCAGCAGTAAAAGGTTTTACAATATAATTACTGACACCCGCCTTAACTGCTGCCATAACATTTTCCTGGAGACCTTCCGCCGTAACCATCAGAAACGGTAAACTTTTAAGGCCACTATCCGCCCTCACTGCCTTTAGGAGTTCAAGACCTGTCATATTGGGCATGTTCCAGTCGGAAATAATGAAGTCCATTTTTTCTGATTTCAACGCCTTCAAAGCTTCCACACCATCCTCAGCTTCACTAACATTATTATACCCGGTCTGTTTTAAAAGATTTTTAATAACCTTCCTCATAGTGGCAAAATCATCAACCAATAGTATTTTCATATTCTTATCAATGTCCATAACCATACTCCTATTATTTTTTTACACCTCACTCAATGCAAACAATCCTTCCGGGTCCAGTATCAATCCTACATTTCCATCCCCCAGGATAGCTCCGCCGGAAACCCCTTGGCTATTTTTCAAACTTTCGCCAAGACTTTTGATCACCACTTCCTCTTCACCTAAAATCTCATCCACCAGCAGGCACTTGGATTTGTTTTCACTTTCAACCACCACCACTATTGCTTCCCAGGGATTTTTATATTCAGCCTCTATACCGAAGATCTTATACAACCTTATCAAAGGCAAAAGATTGCCCATCACATTTATTGTTTCACCCCTGCCGATTATAATATTATAAGATTCCTCCAAAGGACGCAACAACTGTCTGATCGCAGTGGTAGGAATAATATACCTTTCTTTGCCCACCCTCACAATCATACCACCAATAATGGCCATGGTAAGAGGAAAGCTGAGGGCAAAGGTGGAACCTTTATTAATAACACTATCAATATCTATCTTCCCCCGCAGTTTTTCCACGGCCTGTTTGGCCACATCCATACCGACTCCCCGACCGGAGATATTGGTTATCTTTGCAGCAGTTGAAAACCCGGGGAGAAAAATCAGCTTATAAATATCCTGATCTGAAAAATCCTGTGAATTATCGATAAGTTTTTTTTCGACAGCCTTTTTCAGTATTCCATCCTTATTCAACCCCTTTCCGTCATCCGATATTTCGATTACAACATTACCTCCTCTGTGAAATGCCTTGAGCTGTACCAGTCCCTTTTCAGGTTTACCGGCCTTTATACGCTCCTTGGCAGAATCAATACCATGGTCTACTGCATTTCGTACCATATGTACAAGCGGATTATATATCTCCTCCACCATATTTTTGTCTATCTCAGTATCCTCACCTTCCGTAATAACACCAACCTGCTTTCCAGCATCTCTGGACAGGTCCCTGACAAGACGGCACATCCTTTGAAATGTCTGCTTGATAGGCACCATTCTCAAGCATGTAGATGTTTTCTGGAGTTCCGATGTAATACTGGACAGACGGGCAACATCTCTGTTCAATCTTCTGTTGGCATTTGATAGAATATAGGGATTCTGCCTGATCATAGACTGAGTAATGACCAGTTCACCCACCATATCGATCAAATCATCCAGTTTTTTTATATTGACTCTTATCACAGCAGTCTCTGCAGCCTGAGATACTTTTTCGCTTCCACAGTATCGGTGACATCCTGTTCAATACTTTCTATCCGCTTTCTCAAGGCAGCCAAATCAATTTCAAAAGGTTCGACAGGCCGGCCTTCCATACCTTCTTGCAATTTGACAATCAGCGCCTTCAGGGCATCGGCTCCATCAAGAACTATATCAATAAGCTGAGAACTTACCGATAACTCCTTACTTCTTACTTTGTCCAGAAGGTTTTTCAAACAATGGGCAAGATCACGAATCACCTCTAAATTGAGAAACCCTGCCACCCCCTTGATGGAATGAAACGGTCTGAAAATAGTATTGACGCAATCAAGATTTTCAGGCTCCTTCTCAAGAGTCAATAAATTGACCTCAATGTATCATTCATAGGGATACCAGTCCTCATCCCGCAGCATTTCACCCTTTAAAACAGCCACTTCATTGGTACTTGTATTAAAAACAACCTTTCTGCCTTTTTCCCCGCCGACATCCTGGGAAGTGATGGATATTCGATTTTTTAATAAAATTTTTCTTGCGATTTCAATGTTTTCACCGCCGATATCTTTATTGTTTTTTTCAGGGAGATATGCGCCGCCATATAGCTGTGCTTCAAGGTCATTAATGGAGGAATCCCTGGCCAGCATCATTTTTAGAAGGGCGGTTGTGGCAATATTACCGTACAATGCAGTGGTTTTCCCTTTTGTTGTTATATGGGGGAAAATAAAATGATTCATACCGCCGATACGTTTTTTTTGTCAAAAACACAGACAGATACCCCGGACCCGATGACGGTGGATATGCCGACAGACCTGTCTGGCACAAGG
>Ga0307929_1002970_pt1 | contig 10302 bp, 7 predicted proteins | sample AceLakmetage1330_FD_203160 | JGI IMG/M metagenome (GOLD analysis project Ga0307929, IMG submission 203160) | Saline water microbial communities from Ace Lake, Antarctica - #1330 | ecosystem: Environmental > Aquatic > Non-marine Saline and Alkaline > Saline | place: Antarctica: Ace Lake...
AAAGTCTATTACCACCCGAACCCGGGTCGGTCTCGGACCGGTTGTGGATGAAATCGTGGAGACTGCTGACGCGCAGGATGCAGAGCTTGTCATCATTGCAAGCCATGGCCGGAGCGGTCTTGGTCGCGTGTTTTTCGGCAGCGTAGCTTCAGGCGTTCTCAATCGGATTGAGCACCCATTATTAATTATACGGTGCCCGGAAGTCTCATAACGTCGTAAAAAAAACCATCCACTGTGAATCAAATAATTCCAACCCTTTGGAGGAATGCGGAGATGACAATAGATATGGATTTGCTGTTTGACAACCATTGCCGGCCCTACGGTATGATAAAACGCGTATAAAAAGGGAATCAATCCAATGAATATTTGCATGTTTACAAATACGTATCTGCCACATGTCGGGGGAGTGGCCAATTCAGTCCATACCTTTGCTGCGGATCTGAGACGATCGGGCAACCGTGTCCTGATTATTGCTCCGGTATATCCCGGCAGTGACGAATACGATAAAGATAAAAAAGATGACGATATTCTCAGAGTGCCGGCAATAAAGGAATTCAATGGCAGTGATTTTTCCATGCGCATTCCCATTCCCTTTTATATCAACGAAAAGATTGACTTGTTTGAGCCGGACGTTATTCACAGCCATCATCCATATATGATGGGGGATGCTGCTTTCAGAACGGCACGACGGAAAGGGCTGCCGCTGGTTTTTACCCACCATACACGTTATGAGGAATACGTTCACCATGTGGCATTGGACTCGAATGCGTTTCAGACCTTTGCCATCAATCTGTCTACGCAGTATGCCAACCTCTGTGACCGGATCATTGCCCCCAGCGGAAGTATTGCCCAATTGTTGAAAAAACGCGGCGTACAAAAAGATATCCATGTCATCCCCACCGGCGTGGATACAGACCGGTTTAAAAAAGGGGACAAAAAAGCATTTTGCCGTGCCCGTAATATTTCTGAAGATGCTTTTATTATCGGTCATGTGGGACGGCTGGCACCTGAAAAAAGCCTGGAATATCTGGCCAAAGCGGTTGCCGAGGCGGTTAAAACTGAACCGGATGCGGTTTTTATGGTCGTTGGGGAGGGGCCCAGCCAAACCGATATTTTGAATATTTTTAAAAAAAACAATCTGGATCAGCAGCTCATTTTTACCGGCAGTCTCCAGGGGCAGAAACTGGCAGATGCCTATCACGCCATGGATGTTTTTGCCTTTGCATCTCTATCTGAAACCCAGGGTATGGTCCTTACCGAGGCCATGGTAGCTGGTGTGCCGGTTATAGCAAGAGATGCACCCGGTGTCAGGGAAGTCCTTAAAAATGATGAAAACGGTATCATGGTGAGTGGTGAGGCATCCGAGGATGAATTCGCCAGTGCATTGGAGAGTGTTCTTAAACAGCCTGAAAAGCTTTCTGGCTGGCGGCTGGATACCATTGCCACGGCCAACGATTTCAGCAGGGAAAAATCAGCCGAACAGCTTCAAGATCTTTACCGGTCAGCGATTATCGAGTTCAAAGACAGTCCTGAAAATACCGGGAATGATGTCGACACCTGGGAGTCAGTAGCCTTGAGGTTGCAGGCTGAATGGGGTCTGCTGGTGGAAAAAACAAAATCACTGTTTGAAACCATTCAGAGCTAATCCTATGCCAAACACTACAAAAAAAATCAGTTTTAGTTTGCTGGCTGCCTTGATTTTATCAGCAATCGTCTATTTTCTGTACCCGGAACTGACCAGACTCTGGCAGTCCGTGGAAATTCAGGAACTCCATCCGGCAGGATTGCTGGTAGCGTATGCGATTCTCCCGGTTTTAGGATTTCCCATTCTCCCTCTTTTGATAATTCTGGGCATCCGTTTTGGATCGGTTTGCGGAAATCTGGCAGCGGTTGTTATCATGCCGGTTCACATGGTGATATCGTTTTATATCACAAAGATCTGGCTATTCCGGCTTGTCAAATGGATTGCTCATAAACGTGCTGTTGAAGTACCCAAAGTGCCTGCGGCCCACCAGATGAAATTCGGTTTTATGTTTATGATTGCTCCCGGACTCTCCTATGCATTAAAAAATTACCTTCTGCCACTGTCAGGTATTGGCTTTCTGGACTTTTTTCTCTGTGCATGGTTGTCACAGGCAGCACTTGCCGTTCCCTTTGTGATTTTAGGAGATGCTGCCTTTAAATGGGTAATCCCGGTATTAACAGGCATGTTGGTCGTACTGATGCTTTTTTTTGCCGTTCGGAAAAATGTTGTCTCCCTTTCCAACACATGGCAAAATAAAGGAGATGTTGAAGATGATATTTAAAAAATGGCGTCCCTGGCATTTTATTGTTAAACTGGCTGCCAGACGATACGGATTCATTGACCCGGTAACACTGATGGCACGGCTTCGACAGTTTGGAAGACCCTCGGAAGTTGCCGAGCCCCTTGAGCTTTTAAGGGCAGGACTCATTTTTCACGCCCGGGGGGTCATCAATACCCGTGCTATCCAGTATAATCTGGACTGGGTCTGGCCTTACTGGGTGGTAAAACAGTTCACGCCTGTGGATGCATCTTTTATTCCCAGGGGATTCTCCATCAGCCATATCAATTCCACTCACCGCAACTGGACAGCTGTCGGCCACCCGGATCTGTCCATCTATCCTGTGATAGATCCAAGAGGACTTGTCACACCGCTTCTTGATTCCTGGTCCATTGATACGTGGGTGCTGTCAGACAAAGGAGAGTTGCTTTTACCCTCACATCTCAAAGATGTTTCACAATTCCTGGAGATGAAAAATGATATAGCAGTGACCACCCGGAGCAGCCAAGATTCTCTTGAGCTGAAAACCCGTTCAGCTGTCGTCTTTGATGAAGCAGACCAGCCATTTCTGCAGACGGATATTACCGCCATTTGTCCTGAGACTCCCGGGTGGATAGTGGTTTCCATCCGGCCTTATAATCCTGAAGGTATCCAGTTCATCGACCAGCTCGACGCTTTGGACGGGCAGCGGAAAATACAGGTCAACGGTGTGCAGACGGTAGAATTTGAAAAAGAACCGCAGAAGGTGCTTTTTTCCACATATGAAGAGGGTGATGTGGCTTTTGATCTGAAACGGTCACCCCACCCGGAAAACCAAGTAAAGTGTCCCATTGGAATGGCCACGGCAGCGGCATTTTTTTCAATAGACCCTTCAAAACGCACCCAGATCCGTTACAAGGTTGCTTTGGAGCATACCCCTGTTCGGAAGGATCATAAGCCAAACCGTATCCGGCCCTACAGGGAAATCATTGATGAAACAGCTCGGTTACTTGTGCCAAACCCCCTTTATCAATTCCTTTATGATGCGGCAGTCAGCACATTGATGCTGCTCACTGCAGAAGAGGTGTATCCCGGGCCCTACACCTACCGCCGGTTCTGGTTCAGGGATGCCTGCCTGATGATCAATGCACTCCTGGGGCTTGGACAGGAACAAAGACGTCAGCAGTTCGTTTCCAACTTTCCCAACCGCCAGAATATGAACGGCTATTTCCAGTCCCAGGAAGGCGAATGGGATTCAAACGGTGAGGTTCTCTGGATAGCAGAGCGTCTTTTTGTACTTACCGGCAGGCTGCCGGATAAGGCTCTTTTGTCTTCACTCAAAAAAGGGGCACAGTGGATTGTGAAAAAACGGCGTACAAAAAATGACGGAAAGCGGCATGACGGATTACTCCCGGCCGGATTCAGTGCTGAACACCTGGGACCGAATGATTATTATTATTGGGATGATTTCTGGGGAGTGGCCGGTCTGAGGGCTGCGGCCCGGTTGTTTGAGGTGCAAAAAGATAATACTGCATCCCGGGTTTTTTCCGATACGGCAGATCAGTTTGAATCCCGGATTTTTGAATCAATAAAAGATTCACCGGGCTATAAGAAATTCGGTGCGATTCCTGCTTCCCCCTACCGCCGTATGGATTCGGGTGCTGTGGGCTCTCTGGTTGCTGACTATCCGCTGCAGATAACAACTCCCAAAGATACACGGATAATGAACACAGTGGAATACCTGATGAGCCACTCATTTTTTGGCAAAGGTTTTTTCCAGGAGATGATCCATTCAGGTGTCAATATTTATCTAACCCTTGATATTGCCCAGACGCTTTTGAGGTCAGGTGATGAACGATTTCGACTATTGATAGATACTGTGGCAAAGCTTGCCTCTCCTACTGGACAGTGGCCAGAGGCCATTAATCCGGTTACAGGCGGCGGTTGCATGGGAGACGGTCAGCATGGCTGGGCAGCGGCCGAGTGGATCATGATGATGCGATCCCTCTTTGTCCGTGAAGAGGGCAAAAAACTGATTATCGGATCTGGACTGTTTCCTGAATGGTTGGAAAAAGACGGGGAACTGGCTTTTGGTCCGACCCTTGTACCCGGCGGCTACCTGAACCTGAGATTTGTCAAGGCCGAAGGCAAAATGACGCTTTTCCTTGATGTTCAGAGACATGCCGAACATGTGGAATGCCTGGTAAGAGTGCCGGGGTACAGGCCCGAACATATTGATACATCGTGGAAACAGTGTGTACTGGAACCTGAATAATGGCCAATTTAAGCCGTACGCCACCGCCCATGAAACTAAATACTTTTTTTACAACTTTTCGCTCATCTCCCTGGAGACGGTCCACATCAATGGCCTGGGAGAGTCCGCATCCTGATCCGATAGAAATAGCTTTAATGCCCTACAGTGACAGCATGTCGTCAATGCATACAAGACTATTTCTGGTTTCATGGCTTGTTCGCTTTCTCGTGTAGTTAAAGTTTCAGGAATCAGGATTTCCAGAGTCCATGAACGTTGCAGTATTCTATTGCAGTGACTCCGGGTTTCTGTTGTTCAAAAACGGTTTCAGGCGCCTGGCCGGGGGATAGATAATGACGGCAGGATTTGTCTCCGTCATGGTGCGTTGCCGTTCCTTTTTTCTTTCGTTGACAATATCCTCACTAAATGTTTTATTTTTGAACCTGTTCTTTCACGTTCGCCGCAGTGGAAAGGACAGTTCATAAACTATATTTTATCCAAGGACATAAATATGACAGAAGAAAACAAAATAGATTTGAAAGACGCTGTCGCCATTGGAATTGGTGGAATGGTCGGTGGCGGTATCTTTGCAGTGTTGGGATTGGCTGTTCAATTGGCAAAAGGCGGAACTCCAATAGCATTTTTAATCGCCGGGGTTATTGCAGTCATCACGGCATACTCATATGCTCGACTTTCACTTTTTTTCCCGAACAAAGGCGGAACGGTTCACTTCATAAACAAAGGTTTTGGTAAAAATGTTTTTAGTGGCGGGACAAATAATTTATTGTGGATTAGCTATATAATAATGCTTTCGTTATACGCTTCTGCATTTGGTTCTTACGGGGCAAAAATGATTGAGATCTCAGGCAACTATGGAATAGACAAACACATTCTGCTAAGTTTTCTCATAATTTTCTCAACCCTTTTAAACTATATCAGTTTTAAAGCAGTTAGTGTTGCAGAATCAATTGCAGTATTTACAAAAATGATTATTCTCAGTGCGTTTGTCGTAATCGGTATTTACCAACTTTTCAGCAGCGACTTGATTCATCAATTGGATATCTCGCAATGGGAAACGCCAATATCTTTAATTAGCGGAGGAATGGTGATTTTTGTTGCCTATGAAGGTTTCGAGCTTATTGCCAATGCCGTTCCAAACATAAAAAATCCAAAAATAAATGTTCCAAGGGCATTTTACATTTCCACAATCAGCGTTGTGATTTTGTATGTACTAATTGCGATAATTACCGTTGGTTCTGTTTCCTTCGATAAGATCGGAGAGGCACAGGAGTATGTATTGGCTGTGGCTTCAGAACCTATGCTGGGCAAAATTGGATTTACAATCATTAGCATCACAGCATTAATTTCGACTTTTTCTGCCGTAAATGCAACCTTATACGGTGGAACCAGAGTAAATTACGAATTGGCAGAAGATGATGAACTGCCCCACGAGTTTACAAAAATATTTTGGAACCAGCCTATGGGCTTAGCTGTTACAGCAATTTTAACCCTAATTGTTGCAAACACATTAAATTTAGAAAGTATCTCAACCGCGGGTAGTGCTGGATTCCTTTTAATCTTTGCCCTGGTTAATTTTGCAAATTTTAAATTATCAAAAATTACAGAGTCCAAAAAAATAGTTTCCTTGCTTGGAATCATTTTTTGTTCAACAGCATTAATTGCACTTGTGTTTCAACAATACACAACTAACCTTTTGGGAGTAATTGTAGTTGCCGGAATTTTTATTCTCGCCTATGGATTTGAATACCTCTTTAAGCGATGGGAAAAAAACAATCAAAAACGGGCAGGTGGTTGACTTCAGAGTGTCGTCTATGGGTCGACAATGCCCTGATTTATGGCAAAGGATGTCAATTCAGAAACATTATGCAGGCCCAGTTTGTTCATGATATTGGTCCGGCAGCGGTTCAGGATTTTTATTCCGCTTTCAGTTATTTAAATCGAAAAAACGACCTGGGTAACCCCGGAATGGATGAATGAGTGCATACCTATTTTTCGGGAAGAACATCCATCAAAAAAATACTGTCAGCCCTGTCCGGGTGCAGTCAACAAAAAGAGGTGTTTATTTTTCCGGTTTAATTGTCACGCGTCTGTTCAAAGAGCGACCAAAATCGGTTGTGTTGGTGGCCACTGGCTGGGAGTACCCATACCCTTCGCAGGAAATTCGACCGGAACTGACACCTCTGTTCACAAGATAATCTTTGGCGAAATGGGCTCTTTTGAGGGACAATTTTTGATTGTAATCGGCGCTGCCTATATTATCCGTATGACCTTGTAGAACAATTGTCATGGCAGGATTTTTTTTCAGAATTTCCACAACGCCATTAAGTTCTCCAAAACCTTCGGGTTTGATGTCGGTTTTGTTAAAGTCAAACAGTAAAGATCCAAGAAACCAACAGCCCTGAGCGTTAACTCGGGCACTAAGAGGGGTTCCCGGGCATTTGTCCATGTAATCATAGACGCCGTCCTGATCGGTGTCCAGGGGGCAACCATTCAGGGCCACCACAACACCTGCGGGGGTGTCTGGGCACAAATCGTTATCATTGATAATACCATCGTTGTCTGTGTCCAGGTGAGCTGACTTTTTTGTGAGGAATACTTCTTTCACAAAGGCTGCCATACCAGCGCTGGATATGAGTGCTTCTTCCTTGGAGAAAGTACCACACCCACCGATGTCAGCAATTTTTTTCATTAGGATCATTCCAGCATCTGCATTGCCCACAAGGACAGGATAGATGCACAAAGACGATCCGAATTTGTCTTTTAATGCCTGGGTTGCGCTGATGGCGTTTCCAAAAGTTTGCAGTCCATCACTGACGATAATCACTGCAGTTTTTCCCTTTGCCTGATCCAGATCCATGCCAACCGCATCAATGGCCTTGGCCATGGGGGTATTCCCTCCCACATCCGTTACTTTTTTCAGGGCGGTGCCAAAATCGGCGCTGGAATAGGTTGTAATACCATACTGGAGCTTGGTGGACATGGATTTATTGAGTCCAAAAGCTTGCAGACCTGATTTCTGTCTCAGTTCCGGAATGGTTTGGTTCATTCTGGAAACAAGTTCTGTGGCCAAAGCGTATTTAGAGGTTCCCCTACACAGATCACTCATGGAACTGGATGCATCCATCACAACAACAAAATTATCGACCTTTGATACATCGTTGGCTGCATTAATTTTTGCCGGTGAAAATGCTGGCAATGATTGGGTCGGCCCTTTGGGCGCGCATGCAACCATAAACATCATTGATGCAAAAACGATGAACCCCTTCAAAGTACTTTTTCCCATGGTACTCCTCCTTTTAAAAACTTTCAGTGTGTTTTTTATAATTCTGAGTAGATGATAAAACCTTATACGGTACAAAGAGGTTCATTGATCGGCGGATCTTTCAGCGGGGGTTTCTCCGGCGGTGGATCTTTTCTGGTCGGTACTTCATCCGGCTGCTTATCCGGCGGAGGATTCTTTACCGGAGGCTCTTTGATCGGTATCGGAGGCTCTTTGACCGGTATCGGAGGCTCTTTGACCGGTGGTTTTTCAGGAAAAGGTATCTCAGTAAGCGGTCCCTGGATTTTTTTTCTTTTTATCATTATCAAACTCTCCATTTTATAATTATTCAGACCCATTTCGGTCTGGCCAGTATCTTTCATGTTTTGTTGTGGTCGGTGGCCTGACTTGGCCGTTTTTGTATAATGCTTCCACCGTTAGGATAAAGTATCCGATATCTAACTTTTTTCAGCAATAGGGTCTTTCCTGTAGATTTCGACACAGGGCTCTGTAGTTCAAGCCCGTTCCATCACGACAAAAAGATAAAAGAATCACACTACATGACAAAAAAAAGAAAATTGCATAGATTCCCCTATATCTGGATGGAATACTTAGTAGCATAATGCAACAATATATGGAAAACTCAGAGTTTCAGAGTTTCCTTTAAAATATATTTTCAAATAAGGAGGTAATCAATGAGCCTGTTGATTAAATCGCTTTTTGCAAAATGCGCATACAACATATCGATATTGGATGATTTAATATTCAGTATATTGTGTCTATAGCCCAGAGATTTGTACTAAATCAACAGGGTCATCAATGGCAAATCCTGAGAGGATGGCGTTTTCATTAGTCAGATCTTGGGAAAAAAAGGAACCAGGGGCGAATGTCAGCTGAAGCCTACACAACATCACGATTAAAAATAAGGAGTTGTTATGACAACAGAACTGGCAGATCGAGTTATGGACGGAGTAAAAAAAGGTATATCGAAGTTGAAGTAACCGACCGATTAAGGAGCGGCCTATGGATTTGAAAACCTTCAGCAATATTGCACGCCTGAAAGATATTGCGATGGTACTTGTCAGGCATGGATTTGGTGATATCGTTCAGCGTCTAAACCTTCCGATTAAAGGTCTGGCTGAAAAAGTATCCTCTAATATTGAGCTGGATGCAGATATCCACGTCCGGATTCGTCTTGTACTTGAGGAACTGGGGCCAACTTTCATCAAACTGGGTCAGATGATGAGCCTGCGTCCTGATCTTTTCCCAATGCCGATGATACGGGAGTTGAGTAAACTTCAGGACCAGGTGGCACCCCTTCCTTTTGATGAAATCAGGCTGGTGCTGGAAAATGAATTCGGTGAAACGACACAGAACCTGTTTTACACCATTGATCCAGAACCGGTTGCGACCGCGTCGCTGTCCCAGGTTCATCGTGCCGTTCTTGAACGGGGAGAGGCCCCGGTGGCGGTCAAGGTGCGGCGACCAGGAATCCGAGCTGTTGTGGAGACAGATCTCAACATCATGGAGACCCTGGCTGCCTATTGTAATGATCACATGGAGCACCTACAGATGTATGATCTGCCAAAGGTCGTAGTCAACTGCCGGAGGTCTCTGCTCAATGAAATTGATTTTGCCAAAGAGGCCCAAAATATCCGAATTGCCCGCGCAGCCATCAGCAATCCGGAGATTGTTATCCCGAATGTTATAAGTAAGTACAGCAATGAGTCCATTCTGGTGATGGAATACATCCAGGGAATCAGGCTCACTGCCCTGGATCAGATGGATGATAATCTGCGTAAAGAGTTAGCAAAAGCAGGTCTGCGCACCGGTATTTACCAAATTTTGAAGCAGGGTTTTTTCCACGCAGATCTCCACCCGGGAAATATTATTATCACCACTGACCAGAAACTCTGTCTCCTGGACTGGGGGATGGTCGGGCGGCTCACCGAAGAAGAGCGGATTGATTTTCTCCATATGATCCAGGCGATTGTTGACGGCGATAACCGGGCGCTGGCCGACAGATTGCTCAGTATTACGGTTGTAACCGATGAGGTAAATATCCAGCAGCTCCGGCGGGGTTTGCAGAACATCCTGGATTCCTATCTGGCCCTGCCCTTGGAAGACCTGAGGGTTGGTGATCTTCTTGCCGATATTGTCGGTGTGCTGAAAGAGCACCATCTTGGATTGCCTCCGGAGATGTCCATCGTGATCAAGGCAGTTATGACCCTGGAGGGAACCGCCAGGATGTTGTATCCCCAACTGGATGTGGTTTCCGAATCCGAGCCCTTTATCCGGGAACTGATCGAACGGCAGTATTCTTCAAAACAGATTTGGCGGCGTTTGAGACGTCACCTGTCGAGCCTGTGGTCTTTTCAGAAAAAAGTGCCTGCCCGATTGTCATCCATTCTTCGAAAAATGGAGAATGACAGACTGACCATACGATTCGAGCACCAGAATCTGGATCACTTTCAAACAACCCTGGAAAG
>Ga0307929_1002971_pt1 | contig 10298 bp, 5 predicted proteins | sample AceLakmetage1330_FD_203160 | JGI IMG/M metagenome (GOLD analysis project Ga0307929, IMG submission 203160) | Saline water microbial communities from Ace Lake, Antarctica - #1330 | ecosystem: Environmental > Aquatic > Non-marine Saline and Alkaline > Saline | place: Antarctica: Ace Lake...
TAGACTCCTTGCACATGGTATTAAATTAAATTGCTTTCAATAGTTAATTCAGTACTATAAGCATTTAAAATGAGTCAGCAAGTTAGTTTTCTGGAAATCTATAAAAAGACAGATTCTGAAATCACAGATGCATTATCAGGGAAAACGGGTCAACGGGTAAAAACCGGGAGTTCTGGTTCGATGGAAATAGTAATTTTTGCTCCCTTAAAACTGCATGGTCTTGATTGGTGTATCATCACTACAATGAGTTTTGAAGAAGCGATTGCCCCCATGATTGAAGGAGAAGCAAAGGACTTTTATACAAAATATATAGCGAAATATGGATATTATGATTTATTCCTTATTCACCCTAAGGGAACGGTCTTTTATTCCGTGTCAAAAGAAGCTGATTATCAAACAAATATGGTGGATGGTAAATATGCAGATTCAGGACTTGGAAAATTAGTTAGAAAAATATCAGCCTCTAAAGCTTATGCGATGGCTGATTTTGCACCATATGCCCCGAGCAATGGCGAACCCTGTGCCTTTATTGCTCAACCAATACTTCACGAAGGGTCTGTTGAAATGATCGTTGCCCTCCAGCTTTCTCTGGATGCGATCAATAAGATTATGCAGCAACGAGAAGGTATGGGAGAAACCGGAGAAACGTATCTTATCGGGTCAGATAAGCTTATGAGATCAGACAGTTTCCTTGATCCTGCCGGTCACTCAGTTAAAGCCTCCTTTGCAAATCCCTCATCCGGGAATGTTGATACCGAGGCAGCAAATCTTGCACTCTCCGGCAAGGAAGATGCAAAAATCATCACAGACTATAATGGTAACCCTGTCCTTTCTGCTTTCACGCCATTAAAAATTGGTGATACCACCTGGGCATTGATTGCCGAAATTGATGAATCAGAAGCGTTTGCAGCTGTAAACACAATCAAATGGTTGATGATGATTATGTCCATCGTAAGTGCTGCTGCAATTTTTGGAATCGCATGGTTGATAGCACGTTCTATTAGCAAACCCATTAATGCTATCACCAATGGGATGAGTGAAGGCGCAAATCAAGTTGCATCAGCATCCAGCCAGGTCTCTTCATCCAGCCAGTCCATGGCGGAAGGGGCTTCCGAGCAGGCCGCTTCCATTGAAGAAACATCGTCATCCATGGAAGAGATGTCTTCCATGACCAAAAAGAATGCTGAAAATGCAAGTTATGCTGATAATCTGATGAAAGACGCAAATCAGGTTGTAACGACTGCCAACGAGTCAATGGGGAAGTTGACACAGTCAATGGAAGATATTTCTAAGGCCAGTGAAGAAACATCAAAAATCATCAAGACTATTGACGAAATAGCCTTCCAGACAAATTTACTCGCATTGAATGCTGCTGTGGAAGCAGCAAGAGCGGGTGAAGCAGGTGCAGGATTTGCCGTTGTGGCTGATGAAGTCAGGAATCTTGCCATGAGAGCAGCTGATGCGGCCAAAAATACAGCGGAACTGATCGAAGGAACTGTGAAAAAAGTTAATGATGGATCGGCACTTGTTTCAACAACGAATGATACCTTTAGTCAAGTGGCCGAAAGCTCAGCAAAAGTAGGAAACTTGGTGGCAGAAATCTCTGAGGCATCCAAAGAGCAGTCCAATGGAATTGAGCAGGTAAATCTTGCCATCACAGAGATGGATAAAGTGGTTCAGCAAAATGCGGCCAATGCAGAAGAATCGGCAGCTGCTTCAGAAGAGATGAATGCCCAGGCTGAACAACTTAGAGATTATGTGGGTGACCTTGTCCAACTTGTAACCGGTAAAAAAGATCAGGAGATCAGTATCGGTGGAACCCGAGCAATTAAATCCATTGTTCGCCAGCAACAAACCACCAGAACTGGAAAGAAAAGAATGCTGGCCCATGATACAAAGAAAATACGACCGAATCAGCTTATCCCGTTCGATGAAGATGGCGATTTTCAAGATTTTTAATTCACAACTATTCAGCATCGAAAATGGTTTTAAAGCAACAATTTGATTGAAAACCACGAAAAATATCGGAGAACCAATAGTGTCTTTTGATATTCCGAGGTCTGGACTATCATAAAGTGGCATTAAAAACATATCAATATAATTAGTGCCTGACAGAAAAGTCGGTCTGAACCCTACCTGTTACCGACTGGGTTACACCCAAATTTCCTGAGATTGTTAAATTTTCTTAAAACAATTGTAATTTAGTTATATTATTTACTTTTAGTCCATTAATGCCACTTCTTAGGACACAGCTATCCTGTGAATATCACTTCAAACCTTTTTCACAGGCCTATTTTTTAGGCGGCTGCCTTATCCATTTGAGAGCGCTGGAACCGCTTGAATTCTTTCTGCTGGATATGATTCCCTATTATTTGAAGATTCCTTGCCAGGACCGCCAAGCTCACATATCTTTTGAATCCTATTATTCCATGATCAGGACAACGATCCAACCCATGATTTTCCAGACCGTTAATATCAGACTCTACTGCTGAATGTTTTCGTTTGGCTTTGATGAATTCCTCTGATCTTTCCTCTTCCTGCTCCAATTTATTTCGCTTGCCTTTTTTGGGGAGTACCAGAAAATCCAATATAGCGTTCAACTCTTTTTTATTCGCAGGAGAATAAAATCCCTTATCAAAACTGCATGTTCTCAAATTGGGGAACTTCTTTTGGGCACAAGCAATCATACAAACAGCCACTTTATCGTCAGTTTCCTTTTCCATCACCCGATGATGAAGAATCAGACCATACTGATCTTGCAGAACACAAACTCTTAGTCCCAATTCCTGGGGCACACCCGCCTTACCTTTAGATATCCATTCCGTGTGAGGTTCAAAAATAGAAAATACTTTTTCGGCATGCGGGATTTTTTCACCTTTAAGAACACGCCGTCGAATTTGATCAATCTGCCTTTCAGCATGAGCGATATATTCTTCCAGAGACATTATCATACCGGCAATTCTCGGTGAGTCTGAGCTTATAGCATTTATGGTCGATTTGACATTGGCAATATGTTGTTCCGCAGCCTCCACATACTCCTGATGGGCATCTTCAATCAGCTGGCTTCGTTCTGCTTTCTTGTCTTTATCCTTTGAAGTGGAGTGTTTTAATTTTTGCACCTGTCGATAAAATTTTTTAAAAACTCTAATGTTGTATTGAAATTGCCTCCATCCCGTCAGTCCCAGATCCTGAGAAATTACGGCTATGAGCTGAATTATTTTTCGAACAGCATCAAAAAGTAAATTTATGTCTGTAGGGTAGTGGACATCGGTTTCAACAACGAACGAATCACAGCGTCCCTTCAGTGTCTGATTTTTTTTTACCAAAAGGCTATGCCCCGCTTCCACCACCAATTTATTGATTTCATCCAGGATTTCGGGGGTTAAAAGCCTGACGTTGTCTTTCAAAGTTTGTAATTGATAGGTAATCTCATCATTCATAGTGCCATGTCCCAACATTTGGCGTATTTTTTTATGGTTATTCACGATATCGTGAAGTTTATCATAATCCCAATTGCAACTGAGCCGGACGGTGCCCATAACCAAGATTTTCCATAAATCCATTCCCGGCCGCCCCATTTTAGGATTTACATTTTCCGGAATGACGGTTTCAAGTGTCTCGAAAACTTTCTGTTGTAATTCTTTGTTGCAATAGACATATTGAAGGCCCAATAGGACCTTTGGTATCTCATCTCTACATTTAAGGTCGAATCTAATTTTATCGATAGGTGTTTGGCCAAATGTCATTTGTTGCTCAAAATTTTTACGCAAAATAACCTCGAAGTTTTTATAGATTTTGGGAAAAAGTTAATTTCGACATTATCATACAATTAAATATAACTATCTTAAATAATGATTTTTATTATACAATACGTATAAAAACAAATCAACCTTATTTTTAAGAAATTCTAAAAACTTCAACTCGTTTAAAAACCCTGTAAGGCTTTATTTACAAACCTCTTAACCTTTCCGTTCAGGCACTACAATAGGAAAAAGGATGTTATTAAAATCATGGGCAATACCACCGGCAAGCGTGCCAATGGATTCCATCTTTTGTGATTGTTGGAGTTGGGTTTCCATTTCTTTTTTTTCAGTAATGTCCGTTGCTATTTGGAGCTTGACTAACCGTCCATCAGTCCATTCGATGGTGCGACCATTGTTTATATACCATTTTCCGTTAATTGGATTTTTATCTTGCCAGTTACAAACGCCTGCCAATTCACCGTTTGGTTTGATTAATTGATCATTGGTACACTGCGGGCATGGTCCGGATGCACCTCGGAAAACATCCCAACATATTTCCCCGGTCATATCCCGGCCAAAACTTTCTATCATATATTTATTCATAAAATAAATTTCATAGGTTTCCATATCAGCCACATAGATGGTGGCATCAAGGCTGTTTAATACAGTGAGGAATCTCTTATGGGACTCTTTCAGTTCCTCCTCAGCCCGCTTACGCTCGGAGACGTCCCTGAAATTCCAGACCCGGCAAACTTCCTGTTCTTCACGAATGAGCGGGCAAGAGTAGCGCTCGAACACACGCCTGTCTTTTAGCCGAATTTCTTCATAGCTTTCCTCGGACGTCTTGCACAATTCCTGGATTCTTGCGCGGAACGCATCCGGATCTTCCAATTTATTCAGCACATATTGGATCAAAGCCTGGTCAGTACCCCTGATTAACACATTTTGAGGGATGTTCCACATTTCAGCAAAACGATGGTTCGTGGTCAGGATTTCACCTTGGGAACCGATGACCAGAATGCCGTCGGCTGTCGAATTCAGTGTTCCCCGAAGAATATCTTCACTTTCCAGTAAAGCAGCTTCAGCCTGCCGACGTCGATTGAGTTCCTTTTGTAAATCCTGAGTGCGGGCAAGAACCTGGAGCTTTAAGGTCCGGCTCCAGATCAGGATGACGAAAAAGAGCAATAATATTATGCTCACGCCGGTACCGACAATGATAATAAATTTTTTGTTCTTGTAAAACGGTTGATACTCTATATGTACCCACTTCCGGTAGATGGCATCTCTTTCTAAAGGAGAAATTATTGCAAGCCCTTTTTCAAGGATACTATTCAAGAGCGGAAGATCTTTCCTGGAACCAATACCCATGTTGTATTCATGTCCGGTAAAACCTGCCACACGAAGGTTGGTGAGTCCTTCTTCTCCTATGATGTAGGATGCTGCAGGAAGATCTGAGATCATCGCATCATACTCGCCGATGGAAAGTCGCCTGAGACCATCTGCCGAATCCTGCACATAAACCAGCTGTAATTTCGGATAGGTGTTTTTAATGTAATCAATCACGGCAAAACCGCTGGGTACGGCCACTTGTTTTCCATTCATCTCTGCAAGAGTCGCTGTGCCGGCAAAAGAACTCCGGGTGAGGATAACTGTGGAAACTTTGAGATAAGGTTTGGTAAATTTAAGATATTGAGACCGCTCCGGCGTGGACATGATATTCATGATCACATCAACCCGATGATCTCGGGCTTTATCAAGGATTTCCTGCAAATTGGCCATTTTTTTAATTTTGAACCGAAATCCCAAACGATGTTCAATCAGCCGAAGGTAATCAACACCAATGCCCATGAAATCGCTATTTTCATTAAAAAAAGTAATCGGTGGCCAACCAGCTTCAGCACCCAGAATAATCTGATTGTCATGCTCACTGAGCCAAGCGCGCTCCTCCGGATTCAGCGGGTCAGTGGCGGCAAATCCGGCCGGTACGAAAAAACTGTAAAGTATTATTATCCAACAGTATCTGAATATAATCTTCATATAACGTCTCCAAGAACGATACGACCATCCTTTTGATTGAGGCAAGCATAATTCAATGTATATCAGTGGAGGGTTTTGCAAAAACAACTTTCCCGCAGGTAATACACTATATATTGAGGTATACGAGAATGCAGCAACCACATGCGCTATAGAAAGCCTAAACGTTTTTATTGCTGCAAGCGGCTCGTTAGATTAGCATTATCCTTAACCTCAATTTCTTGAAAAGATTCAAATTAATATAAACTGACTTATAATTTCTTTAAGTTCCTTTTTTATCCAGTACTTCACGTATTTTTTGGGCAAGATCCTTCATCGCAATCGGCTTCAATAAAAGACCCTTAATTCCCAAAGATTCCGCTTTATCTTTAGACATGGTTTCACTGAACCCACTACATAGTAGTATAGGAATATCAGGGCGTATTTTAACCAGTTCCCCCGACAGCTTATCCCCAGGCATATTTGGCATAGACATATCAGTAATGACCAGATTAAAGTTATCAGGGCTATCACGAAAAGCTTCAAGGGCTTCAATACTGCTGGTACGTGAAGTAACTTGATACCCCAAGCGCTCCAGCATCATTTTTTCCATTGCAATGATTGCATCTTCATCATCAACAAGCAGAATTCGCTCAATTCCACCCTGTATTGTTTCATGAGTCTGGACACTCTGTTTTTCAAAATAATTTTTTTCTACTGGAAAATAAACATAAAATTCCGTTCCTTTTCCAAGCTTACTATTTACTTGAATAGCTCCTCCCATACCCACAACAATGCCATGCACCACAGAAAGCCCCATTCCCGTACCCTTGCCTACTGCCTTGGTGGTAAAAAACGGGTCAAAGATTTTCTGTGTTAACTCTTTATCCATCCCTATGCCTGTATCAGCAACAGTTATACACGCATATTGACCGGATGTCATGTCCGGATTAATCAGATCAAGGGTTCCAATTTTGATCTGTTTAAGGCTTACTTTCAGTTCACCGCTGGTCTCCTCCATGGCATGATACGCATTGGTTGCAAGGTTCATTACAACTTGATGAATTTGTGTGGGGTCGGCTTTGATCACACCACAGTCCGCCTGGATATTTTGTTTGATGTCAATAGTGGTTGGGATGGTAGATCTGATAAGTTTGAGTGCTTCCTTGATAATCGGCTGCATCTTCATTAGCTTCATCTCACCACTTTCTTGACGGGAAAATGTTAGAATTTGTTTTACCAGCTCACTGGCTCGCATGGCTCCAGTATAAATTTGATCAAGGCTGGGTCGGATTGGGCTGTCTTCAGGAACATCCTCTAATAGCATCTCAGAATGACCCACTATGGGAAAAAGGATATTGTTAAAATCATGGGCGATACCACTTGCTAATGTACCGATGGTTTCCATTTTCTGAGCCTGTATGAGTTTTTCCTCTAATTTAACTTTTTGCTCCTGACTGGTTTTACGTTCCGTAATATTTGATGCTATTTCCATTCTGACGACTCTGCCATCCAGCCATTTTATTGCTTGATCTCGGCATTCATACCACTCATTATTAACGGTGTTTTTAAACTCCCAGATATGTGGTCCTGTTGGATTTGAGTCAGCATCAACCAACTTATCATTGGTGCAGAACGCGCATGGTCCTGTTTGGCCGGATTGTAATGTTTGCCAGCAGATTTTGCCACAATTATCTCCCCAGATATCCACACCGTATTGATTTAAAAACAACAATTCATACGTATCCATATCAGCAACATATACAAGGCCATCAAAGCTATTTAAAACGGTACTAAATCTTTCAAAGGAGTCTTTTTGTTCAGTAATATCTAAAATAACTCCAATCATGCGTATTGGATCAGCATTTTCGTTTCGGAACACATTCCCTTTTTCCGTAACCCATCGGATCGTATTATCCGGCCAGATTATCCGATGTTCAATACTGTATTCCCTTCCCTCATAAAGTGCTTCATCAATTGATTTTATAACGTATTGACGATCATCTGGGTATACACATTCTATAAACGCATTGTATGTTCCACCAAATTCACCAGGTACAAATCCAAATATAGGTTCTATTTGTTCAGGCCATTTTAAATCTCCGGTAATTATATCCCAGTCCCAAGTCCCTATGTTCGCAGATTTCTGCGCCAAAGAATACCTCTCTTCGCTTTCTCTCAGCTGAGTCTCTGCTATTTTTCGGTCCCTGCTCTCCACCTCAAGCGTTTTGTTTTTTTTGTAAAGGGTGGCTGTTTTTACCTTAACTTGATGTCTCAGTAGAACACTAATAATAACAAACACCATAATGAGGCTTATGCTGGATGCCATTAACCATTTTAACCAATCGGGGATATTGGTAGTGTCCCTATCTCCAAACCAATGCGCAAAAGATTGGTGATAGGACGATTCGGGGTCTTTCAGCATGTCCAACAGGCGACTGTCAACAACCTTCAATTTCTCCATGTGTCGATTTTTGGTAAAAGCATACCGAATCTCGATCGGGTTAAAAATAATTGAACTTTTTATCACATTGTATTTTTTAGAAAATTGTGATGCCAGCAGACGGTTTACAACTCCGGCATCCACTTTTTTTTCCTGAACTAAACGGAACACTTCCATGAAATCATTAACTTCGAGATAATTGACATCGATTCTAAATTTTTGCAAAAGTTCCTTGAGGGCTAATGTATGGCCCGCTTTTTTCATTACTGCAATGCTTTTACCTTGAAGATCGAGAATAGACTGAATAGCTGCATCGGGATGGATCACCACCATTCCCCAATTTGTTATTAAGGGGGTTTCATTGAAATCGTATATTTCTTGTCTTTTAAAGGTGTAACCAATCGCGCTTAATACATCGATATCCCCCTTTTTCAATTTTTCAAGGCAATCCTCCCACAAACAGGGTACGTACTCAATCTGCCAACCCTCTTGATTCGCAATGTGGGTAAACACGTCAATAACAAGTCCTTTTACCTGACCATCCTGATCACGAAAATTGAGAGGTTTGTTTTGATGAAGACCAAATTTGATTGAAGAGGATGCAAACAAAGGAGAGGTTACAAAGCAAGTGATTAAAAGAAGGGCCGATATGATACTAAATTTATGCACTCTGTTATCCTTCATACCATAGCTCCAAATTTTATTATAAATTCTAAGATTCAATTTTTTTCATCTCTTTTCATTTCAATATACCAATCCTCCTCGCCATATAATTTGTCTGAACACTCCGGACAAATACTGTGGCTAAAAGAAGCATCAGAATATTTTTCAATATAGGATTCCAGTTGATTCCAAAATCCTTTATCGTCACGTATTTTTTTACAACTGGCACAAATTGGTATAAGGCCCTTTAATGTTTTGATTTCATCAAGCGCCTTTTGAAGTTTGTTGTTTTTTTTCCTAAGCTCCTCTTCCAACATCTTTCGCTCAGTTATGTCAATGAAAAAATTCACCGTGGCCAGCTTTCCTTTCCACTCTGTCTGAGAGGAAGTGCTCTGCATCCAGCCTCTGGAGCCATCATATCGTATAAAACGTGCCTCGGTTACTGCGGGCACATCCTCCCCATCAAGACGCTGTTTGTAACGATCCACCATTCGTTTTGCATCTTCATGGTCGAAAATTTTAAGGATTGGCGTACGGATATATATTTCTGACGGATAGCCCGTTATATTGGTGGCTGCGTCATTGTGATATACGATACGTTCGTCTTGAATAACACAAATGCCTTCTGCTGCATTATCGATTATTGTCTTGAAATCAAATTGATTGATGTTTTGCTCACCGATGTGCATTTAATCCTCACCTCCAAATTTGTTTCTAAAAGAGAGCATAGTCCGCAAGTGTGTCTGACAAGGGGCCACCAAACCCCACCTTGATGGGTTCATTCTCACTGCATCCAGTAAAGAGGGTCATCAGGCAGATAATTATGAAACAATAAACCAACTTCCCCGATAATTTCATTATTTTCTCCTTATGCTCTTAATTCGGTGGAATCTGTTAAGGTTTTACGACTGGCCGGATTCCCCGGTGTTGAATTTCAAATAAACTCTAAACTCTTTTATAGAAAACCGGCAAGAAAACCCCAGAGTCTTTAGCTCAGGGGGTGTTGACTTTTTTGTTTAATACCTTGCGGATGGCCGCATCAATATTTTTCCGGATCACCGGTTTGAGGATGTATTCATCTATCCCCATGGCTAACGCTTTTTCAGGATTGATTTTGTCACTAAAACCTGTGCAGAGGATCACCGGGATATCAGGCCGTATCTGTTTGATCTCCCATGTCAGGCGGTCTCCGGTCATGTTCGGCATGGTCAGGTCCGTTATGACCAGGTCAAAATCCGCGGGTTGTTTTCTAAAGAATTCGAGTGCTTCAATGCTGGATGTTCGGACTGTGACCCGATATCCCATCCTGTCCAGTTGCTGTTTAAACATGGAACTGACCAGGACCTCATCATCCACCAGTAGGATTCTTTCTGTTCCTCCCTGGAGGTTCTCTTTTTCACAGGGAACTTCAGGAATCGAATTGTCGGTCAGGCAGG
>Ga0307929_1002974_pt1 | contig 10295 bp, 1 predicted proteins | sample AceLakmetage1330_FD_203160 | JGI IMG/M metagenome (GOLD analysis project Ga0307929, IMG submission 203160) | Saline water microbial communities from Ace Lake, Antarctica - #1330 | ecosystem: Environmental > Aquatic > Non-marine Saline and Alkaline > Saline | place: Antarctica: Ace Lake...
CAAGGCGTGTGAAAAATTCAAACCGCAGAATACTAATGTATTTGAGGATTTGGATTTTGAGCAACAACGCAGAAGTTGGACTTTATAGACGAACACTAACTGGTGTTAAATTATTTTCAATCCAATATCAACTTCCTGTACACGTACTGGCCTTCGCTGAGGATGCGCACAATATAAATCCCGGTTTGTCTGCCCGACAGGTTAATCTCAATGCCATTTCCAATTTCACCAAACTCACATTGAATCTGCTGCCCGCGCAGATCAAATATTTCGATTAGCGCATTTTCAGCGACTCCCTGGATAGTGAATCTGCCGTTTGTTGGATTTGGGAAAATAAGGATATCAGATGTCAAACCTCCTGACATTCCTGTTTCCGAAACCTTGAAATCAGTAATCACCGAAATTCCATTTTCTGTAAACATAGCGCCGCCGCCGGGTTGAGATAAATCAAACTCCGGAATAAGATTATATTCATCACCTGTTCTTGCTTCATAAAGTTTGAAAACGAATTCATCCCCTGCTTCGAAACCTTGTTGTTGAGCGGCATATGCATCATTGCCAAAGGCAACCAAGGCTATTTGCTGTTTCATAGCATCAACGATTATTTGTCCGGCACAAGTTCCATCCTGTGTAAAGACACCAATATAATCGCCCGGCTCAAAATCAAGCATGGCTTTTTCCTTGATGCCGATCACATGGTTACTGGCAGTTTTTGCCACTGGGTTCCATGCCTGGTTGGCCTGGAAATTAAATTTCGGTTTTATGACCGCACTTTTAAGGCAGGCATCAAAAGTTATGGGTACAGAATCCGTTGTCCTCACGTAGTAAGCCTCACCCGGATTCAGTGTTCCCAGGTTGTTTATTCCCATCGCGGGCCAGTAAACCCCGTAGCCTGCTACTTCTTTCACAATTACAAGATCCGACTCCACAGGTGCAAACAAAGTTTCTGCATCCACCGGGCAGCTTGAAATTACAGGAATCAGGTTCCATCCATTTTCGAGATCAACAGTCTTGTTTTCTTCCAAAATACCGCTGATATCAAGACTGACGCCGGCATTGGTTTTGACTTTGTAGGCAGAATGTGTTTGCCAGTTGCCAATGGTATTGATGGGGCCTGCCGGATAATAAATTCCGCTCATGGTTTGGGCAATGATTAATTCTGGCGCCACGGGAGCATATACATTTGCGATGTTGGTATCGGCGGGCATAATGTAGCTCGACATGCCCGACCAACCCTCGGATAAGTTTACGGTATGAATTACCCAGGTTCCCTGGCTAACAGTAACAAAGATCATTTCGTCAGGATAGCCCACGGTGCTGGCAAAAATGGTATCAGAATAAAAAACATCATGCAGTGGTATGCTCATAAAATCAATATCCTCAGCATCACCTGCGCCATCCAAATACCCGCTGTTTGGGGTTGCACTCAGCCAATCCGGTATCATCAAGGAATAATAGATCTGGTTGGAAGAAGCATTGTCCAGGGTAGAGCTAAAACTGATGCTGTCGCCATCGTTGATGGTAAACGGGAAATTATCCGGGTTCCAGTGCAAGGGGCCCTGATCCACCCTAAATGTCCAACAGGCCGTGTCTGCCAAAGGATTTCCATATATGTCGGTGACGCCGACAACCTGTGAAGTCAGGTAGCGGTTTTCGATAAAATAAGCATTGCCGGGATTCACGGTGAAAACAACTTTGTTGGAGTCACAAAATATGCTCGAACTGATGGGTAAACCGGTCTCCGTGTTCAGGAGCCTGCATGAATTTATCGTAACTGTTGAAGCTTTGAGTTCTTCATTAAAAGAAATGGAAATCTCATCACCGATATTCAGCACCGAATCGGCGGGCTGAGCATTGTCTAAGACCAGTGGAGTGTTTCTGTCGATGTTACCAATACGCCTTTCGGAATAATTCACCTTGTCTTCCGCACATTCGGCTGTTGCCCGAATCTGATAACCACCGTCCGCCAGATTGCTAACATCCAGGTCAACTTCATGAAGAATTGGCGATATTGAACCGACAGGTATCGAGTCTATCTCAATCCAGTTGTTCCCATTGTCCATTGAATATTCCAGGCCAATGGCCTGCAAATTTGGATTCGTCAGGTCATAATCTTTCATGGTAACCTGGAGGACATTGTTGTTTGCCTGGTTAACCACCCAGCCATTATTGGGTGAAAATATAGTGATAGGTGAACAGGGATGTATCCAATGTACATCTATTGTTGCCTGGTCGTAAACATTTTTACCAACCTCACAGTCGCCAGATAATTCTATGATTAAGCCCTCCAGATCATAAAATTCACCATCTGGTCTGTAAATAGAAATGTTAACTTGTTGAGGGTTGCCATATTCCAAAGGATATTCTATCCCAGCAGGGAGGGTTAGTCCCGCCGGCTCGAAAGTAGCGTTATATGGATTGGTTTCCATTCGGACTTTTAAAATATAGGTCATGTACTCTTCGGTCTGACTGGTGTTGTTTAGCCACAAAGTGAATATAGCAGCTTCTCCCCCAGGGATGCTGTCCATAGGATCCGGCGTCGGCTGAGAAAATGCACAACCTTTCCTCGAATTTGTTGGTGGTCCCTCCCAGGGGCACATCGTATTCCCGGCAACTGTTTTAAATACAGGTGTGCCGTAAACAGGGTCGGTTAGTATATCTACCGAAAAATCATCGCTGACTTCCCCTTCCTCGCCTATATCATTATCATCAAGTTTATAATCTATTTTGGTAGAATTTACACTTGTTTGTGTCACCGAACTTCCACAGCTCATAGCCATGGAAATCTTATAACCTCCACTTGCGCCAATACCATTAACTTCCAGGCCTGCTTCCATAGCCACCTCTTTATCTACGGTTAATTCAAATTCCTGGGTATGGGAGCTTGATCTTGTAGTATTTAGCGATAATGTCTTGCTGGCACCAGCATTGAAATCTACATTTTCGTTAAATATTGCAACCTCTTTCAGTGAATCGTTTAGAGCAATGAATGACTCCCACCGCCGGGCCGACACAGTATCCTGGATAAGATATAACGAAGGAATGACCGTAGTTTCGATATGATTTTCAGTATAGATATAAGTGGTAGCAAAACCTTTGGGGACGATGATGATACTCGTATCGAGCATTATCTCTGTATCTTCAATGGTCAAAACATCTGAAATTCCATACAACAGGTTCATAGCACCTCCCATATAGATATCTGCTTTACCGCCTACTAAAATTTCGCTTTCAGAAGTTTTATAAGAATCGGATGTAGTAAACTTTAATTGATTTTCAGTTAGTGAATTCTGAGACATCGACATCCCCATTTCTGTTGTATAGTCTAAAGTTGTCTCAATATCCAATTTACCAAAAAGCCATGTGTTGACTTCAAAATCAAGGCCCAAAGATATTTTACTAAAGGTACTCTGACTTGAATTATATTTTGTGCTGAAACTAATCGCCTGCGAAACTTCCGTGGTTTCAGTCAACTCGCAATAACTTTTATCGCCCGGCGGATCGCGAAGGATGAGTAGCGGAATTTCAGGCGTTGTCGTGGCAAAGGCGGTTCCTCTTGGAAGAATCCCTGTTACATAAACCCATTTCTCGGTAGATGCGTTTTTTCCTTCTTCACTCGTATATTGTACCTTTATTTTTTTCTTGTATGGCGGTACAATATTAGGATATCCTGCCTGGAAATAATAAAGCGTTACGGAGTCGGAAATAGACATAATGCTATCCTGGTCAAAATCACTCAGCTCATCGGTAATTACAATTGCACCGGTATCTACCCTGCACAGAATTTGTTCACCCTCGCCGCCATAGGGTTCAAGCACATCAATTTCAATTGCGTAAATTTCAAATTGCTTCAGGATGATCACCCCGTTTAGCATTGGGAGCGTGTCGGGCCATATCATTTCTATAAGCGGATCGCTGTGGTAAATGAAATCACAAACGCTATCCTGCTGGCTTAAATCAATGTGGGCGGTATCAAACGAAATCCAATCATAGTCGTAATATTGAAACTGTTCCGGTACAATATTGTACTGAAACGGTGCAAGGTTGATGCTATAAAAGCCGTATGAATCGGTGTAAATTGTTTCTGAAATTCCACATGGGTTCCGGCATTCAACATACAGTGCTATCGAATCGTCGAGAGGAACGCTACAGCCCCCTCCAAGCGAATCGGGAAGCGGAATACCTGCCCCGGCAACATACCCGCTTAAATTATGGGTAAATTTATCTTCAAAATTAAATCCCGCAACCGAGTCAAGTATTACTGCTGAAATTTTCTGGGGATAGAATTGATGCCCACTTGTAGTAGTATCAGGCATAAATGTATGTGAGCCTATCAGTACGTTCTCCACCGTGTAGTTTCCAAGTGAGTCTGTGCTGATTGGCGGAACTGCAGGAAGCCCATCCATTAAAATGGGAATGTCAATAGCGGGACAAGATGAGTTTCGATAACTTATGTTTCCACTTACCGTAAAAAAGGAAGTATCCACAAAATTTTGGGGATGTGTCTGTCTTTCTGTAATGTAAAATTCAACTGTTTCAGGATCAAAACCGTGGACGACGGAGTCCTGTATCTTTGAAGGACTAATACTAAAGTTACCTGCGCCAATATTAACCAATTGATAATGTCCGGATGAATTTGTTGTGGTAGTTAGGCTGGTCCATGGCGATTGCAGGGCTTCCACTGTAATTGTAACATCCTGTACACCTTCGCTGGTTGGGGTCAATACGTCCCCAATTACAGCTCCGGTACTTTCTCCTTTGCCTTCAACATGTACCGAGTCGGTGTAATGAGTTATATCGCCTACAGTAAAATCAGCGGTTTGTGTAAGCGGAGAGCTTGGTTGAAAAACAACATTAACAGACTTTTCCTCATAGGGCTCAAGTTGAAAACTCGTATCTGAAAGATAAATGTCCCCTGGGAATTCCATTTTGAATTGTTCAGGATTCTCTCCCGTGAAAACTACAGGACAATCAATAAAATGATTCGCGTCGTTTCGGATTACAAAAGATTTGGGATTGCTGGTATATGGTATAGAAACATCATCAAAATCCCAGTATTGATAATAATAATTGATTGTATCGAAGCCAGCATTGTAGGCTGTTATTACAGGAGCCTGGTGAAAATAAAAGGCGCCCATATCCATCCTCGACCCGTCGGGATCACGGTCGGCGGGCTTATTCAGCCAATCAAGCGGATCGCCGCTGTCGATGCAGGGCGACATTTGTGCCGGGTTGGGGGAATTTGTCCAGGTGAGGTTAAAGTCTTCGCTTAGCAGAGGATCACTGGTGATACAGTTAGTGGCCGTATTAGTACCAATGATGGTTTCAACATCATTGGGGCCATTTGCATAGCAGGAATAGTTCAGGGTTGTGGTGTCTCCAAGAATGTAAAGCTGTTTTCCACCCTCGGAGGCAGTGTTTCCCCAGACAATACAGTTATTGATGGAGGGAGAAGAAAAGTAAATTAACATCCCACCGCCCATATCATCTGCGGAATTCAATGAAAATGTAGCATTTGTGATGGTTGGAGAAGAATTACTTACATTGTACATCCCACCACCGCCGTCCGATGCAGAATTTGATGAAAATACTGAATGGGTAATGGCAGGAGAAGACTCAAGATTGCACATCCCGCCGCCGGCTGACGCAGAATTTAACGAAAATGCTGTATTGGTGATGGAGGGAGAAGAATAATAATTGAACATCCCGCCGCCGGCTAGATGGAAATCAGTTCCATCCGCATTCCCTCCTGTGATCGTGAATCCATTTAAAATGGCAGCACCTGTTAAATTCAGCCCTTCCGGATGGAAGAAAACATGATAGCAGTTGTCATCACCACTCCCTCCCTGGTATCCACCATTCGCTGCATCAAAAATGTCGTCGCCGGACAAATCCCCGCTTAAAATAGTCTTGTTCGCCACAAAATCACGGTCGGCCAGATCGAAGGTTAAAGGATCTTCCGTTCCTGCAAAGCCACCGTAAATCGCCACCTCTTCGATCATTCGGAAGTGATATCCCCTTGCCGTGTCAGGAGCTGGTATATTTAATCCATAATCGTAACTGGGCTCGTAGGTACCGGCTGCCACCCACACCTGGTCGCCGCTAACTGACAGATCCAGCGCCGACTGTAAGGAAGTGAAGGCATCGGCCCAGCTTGTCCCGTCGTTGTTGGGAGCCGCATCGTGCTTTACATAATAAATACCGTAGGGATCTGCTCCAAAAGTCCATTCGTAAGCACCCATATCAATAGTGGTGTCCTGGATACGTGCTTCACCGCTTATGTCGGTACTTGCTAAATTATAGTCGTTGTTTCCTGTATTCACACACGGTGAGGGTTCGAAGAGCCTGAGATCATCTACAGGATTTACGAATTTCGGATCGGCAGTGATATTGTTGTTTGTGACTGTAAAAACAGCGGAGTTTACAGCAGTGGTATCCCCGGAGCCATTGGCATAGCAGGAATAATTCAGGCTTGTGCTTCCTCCGTCCATGTATAGCTGCCTGCCAGCGGAAGCCGTATTTCCCCAAACAATGGAGTTGAAGAAGGAGGGGGAAGAGTTTAAATTATAGATACCGCCACCCAGGCTATCGGCTGAATTCATCGAGAATGTAACATTGGTGATGGTCGGAGATGATGAATCATTATGCATCCCGCCACCCGACTGAACAGCGGTGTTCAAAAGGAAGATAACATTGGTTAGATCCGGATCGGAACCACTGTTGAACATCCCGCCGCCGCTATCAGCAGCATTCGACTTAAATGAAACATTGGTAATGGTGGGAGAACATGGCCCGTCATTCATCATCCCGCCGCCGCGGTCATGGGAATCAGTTCCATCTGCATTCCCTCCTGTGATGGTAAACCCGTTTAAAATTGCAGCGCCTGTTAAATTCAGGTTTGCCGGGTGGTAGAAAACATGGTAGCAGTTGTCGGTATTATCACCCACAGTTCCGATATCCCCGCTCAGGATGGTCTCATTGGTGCCATCCATACCAAAATCTGTGCGCTGGCTTAGGACTGTTTCCGTTCCGGCAAATCCACCGTAAATGGCCACACCTTCGATCATGCGAAAGTGATAGCCTCTTGCGGTATCCGGGGGTTCAATATTTAACCCGTAATCGTAAGCTGGTTCGTAGGTGCCGGCTGCCACCCATATCTGTTCACCGGGAGCAGCGAGTTCCAGCGCCGACTGCAACGAGGTGAAGGCATTGGCCCAGCTTGCCCCGTTATTGTTTCCGCTGGCATCGTAGTTTACATAAAAGGTTTGGACTGCCGGGTCCAGGCCCGATGTCCATTCGTAGGCACCCATGTCTATGGTGGTGTCCTGGATGCGGGCCTCGCCGCGGATGTCGTACGTTTGTGTATTATAGTCGTTGTTGCCTGCATTCACACAGGGTGAGAAGGCATAGATCCTGAAATCTCCCCAGGGATCTACAAATTTCGGGTTGGAGGTGATATTATTATTGCTTGCTGTTAAGATACCGCCGTTTACTATTGTAACATCATTGGTTTCATTCGCATAGCAGCAATAATTCAGGGTGCATGTATCTCCATCCAGGTAAATCTGCTTTCCTTCAATGGTGGCTGTATTTCCCCACACAATGCAATTGTTGAGGGTGGGAGAAGAACTACCATAATTATACATACAGCCCCCGCGATTTGCGGAATTCAAGTTGAAAGTAGTGTTGGTGATGGTTGGAGAAGAATTTCCATCATTAAACATACCTCCACCATTGCTTGCAGAATTAAATGAGAATACAGCATTGGAAATGGTTGGATTAGAGTAGTTGGAATTACTCATTCCACCGCCAACCAGATACGTCGAATTCGAAAGGAAGAGGGTATTAGTGATCATTGGAGAAGAAAAACTATTATACATTCCACCAGCATGTGTTCCATAATTCGAAAGGAATGTTGTATTGGTGATCGTTGGAGAAGAATACCTATTGGCCATCCCGCCAGCATAATCGGCGGAATTCAATAAAAATATAGCATTGGCGATGGTCGGAGAAGAATTATAATTGTACATCCCGCCACCATAACTATGGGGAAAAGCTCCATCCGCATATCCTCCTGTGATCGTGAACCCGTCTAAAATGGCAGCGCCGGTCAAATTCAGTCCTGCCGGGTGGTAGAATACATGGTAACAGTTGTCGGTACTGTCACCCACAATTCCTATATCTCCGCTTAGGATGGTCTCATGGATGCCTCCCAGGTCAAAGTCGGTGCGTTGGCTGACGGAATCTTCCGTTCCTGCAAAGCCGCCGTAAATACTCACTCCCTCTATCATGCGGAAGTGCTTGCCCCTCTCTCCAATATCCAAACCGTAATCGTAACTTGGCTTGTAGGTTCCGGCTGCCACCCACACCTGGTCGCCGCTGACGGCAAGGTCCAGTGCCGATTGGAATGATGTGAAGGCATTGGTCCAGCTTGTTCCTGTGTTGTCTCCGGTCGCGCCGGCCTTAACAAAAACAGTATCCGTTAAGGGCTCCATGCCCGAAGTCCATTCGTAGGCCCCCATGTCGATGGTGCTGTTCTGGATGCGGGCCTCACCGCGTATGTCATAGCTTTCAGAATTATAATCACTGTTGCCTGTATTTACACAGGGTGAATTTCCGTGGATCGTGAAATCACCTTTGGGATCTACAAATTTCGGGTTGTTTGTAATGTTATTATTGGTTGCTATTGTATCACCGGTGTGATACAAGGTAACATCATTCGTTTCATTTGCATAGCAGCAAAAGTTCAGGGTGGTTGTTCCCCCATCCAGGCCAAACTGCTGGCCATTGATCCCCGGGGTGGTTGTATTTCCCCAGATGATGCAGTTTTTGAAGGTTGGGGAACAACTATTAAAGCAGTACACCCCGCCACCCCGGAGAGTTCCGTTATTCCCGGAAAATGTAGCGTTGGTGAAGACAGGATTGGAAGATAAATAGTTAAACAGTCCTCCACCATAGCCTCCTGAATTTGATGAAAATTCAGCGTTAATGATGGTCGGAGATGAATGGTCGGAATTATACATCCCACCGCCCCTACCTGGGGCGGAATTCATCTGGAATGTAGCGTTGATGATGGTAGGAGAAGAAGAATAATAATTAACCATCCCACCTCCATCATTTCCGGCGGAATTCATCCGGAATACAATGTTGGTAATGGTTGGTGAAGAACTATTATTGGCCATCCCGCCACCATCTTGTACGGAGTAATTCGACTGGAATATAGCATCATTTATGGATTGATTTGAAGTACTCTGATTAAATAATCCGCCGCAATTAACAGTTGCGTAATTCGACAGGAATGCGACATTGGTCAGGGTTGGTGCATTCTTATAAATCCACATCCCGCCTCCATGCCTTGCAGCATTATTCAGGAATGTAACATTGGTGATTATCGGTGCTGTATTATAGCTATACATCCCACCCGCCCTGTCATGCGGACCACTTACATTCGCATTGCCGCCTTTAATGGTGAACCCATCCAGCAGAGCAGTGTTTGTCAGCACATAACCGTTAGGATGATAGAATACATGGTAACAGTTTTCGCTGTTGTTTGTGATGGAAAGGGTGGCGCCCGAACCGCTTACAGAGTCATTCCCGAGCAGGTCGCCGCTCAGGATGGTTTCATTCGCCACAAAATCACGGTCATTTAAATCAAAGTTTAATGGGTCTTCTGTTCCTGCAAAGCCGCCGTAAATACTCACTCCCTCTATCATGCGGAAGTGATAATAGCGGGAAGAATTTGGGGGGTTGTAGGTAGTATCCGGCTTGTAGGTACCGGTTGCCACCCACACCGAGTCGCCGTATGTGGCAGCATCCAGCGCCGACTGGAACGAGGTGAAGGCATCGGCCCAGCTTGTCCCGGTGTTGCTGCCGGTAGCAGTGTCGTTGACATAAATGATTTCAAGGGTACGTAAAGCAGAACTGTTATCAGTCTTGGTTTTGGTGCTGCTACCGGTGTTTTGAGCAAAAGCCATCAGGCTGCCCATCATTGCGATTGCGGTGAGGAAGTAAATTTTTTTCATTTTTAAAGGTTTTTGGTGAGAAAAGTTGGGGAGATAAAGTCCTCACTTTTGAGTGTGCAAGGTATAATATAAATACTCCTAATTGCCAATCTTTTAAGGTTTGTTAACTTATGGAAAAAAGTAGATGAATGCATGTATGGATATAAATGTGTTGTGTTTCCATGCAAATGAAGGGGGGTAAATTAGCGTCTGTCTTTGAAGTACAATGTAAAATTAATGCTGATAGTTATCTCACTTCGTTCGATATGACAAATTTGCTGTTAAAAATAGGAG
>Ga0307929_1002976_pt1 | contig 10293 bp, 4 predicted proteins | sample AceLakmetage1330_FD_203160 | JGI IMG/M metagenome (GOLD analysis project Ga0307929, IMG submission 203160) | Saline water microbial communities from Ace Lake, Antarctica - #1330 | ecosystem: Environmental > Aquatic > Non-marine Saline and Alkaline > Saline | place: Antarctica: Ace Lake...
TTCACCCGTGGCGACACCATCACCTCACCTTTTTCAAGAAATGTAATGTAACCGCGGTCGAATAATCGATCAGCGTCAGGCGTAAGAAGCAGGCCATTTTTGCCGTCCAACCGCTCTGCAGCAGTTCTACAGGCCCGCCAAGGTTTTATATGACTGGCAATCAGAAGCGACGGGTTGGTGATCCCGGTCAGCCGACAACCACTTTCTATGCTTTCAAGGTTTTTACGGAATGTGCCTTGCCCTCTACGGGCCGCGATCACAGCCTTTTTGGTAGTTTCATCAAGGTCTAGGTCGGCCAATACAGACCGCTCCAATTCGTCTTCAAGTATATCCACAACCACGTCATACTTGAGACTGTTTGCACCGCCGTGTGCTAAAGCAATATAATCAAAGGTCGAGCCGGATGTCACAAGGTCAAATATATCCACTGGGACGGCGGCAAGGTATGCTTTTTGATTGCCCTTGCCAGTTTCCGAGCTTATCGGCGAATACTTCTTCGGGAGATGCGGACGAAGCCGATCCAATAGCACCATGGGCCGCACCGGCTGAGAGAGCGGCGTCCAAAACATAGGCAAAAGCCAACCTTCATTGTTCCAATATTCACCAACTGACCCGAACTCTGCCGGCTTTGGAGCCGCAAACGCGAATTCTGCAACCCGCCCAATGTATCGGATAAGCTGATCTGCATAAGACAGCACTATATCGCCAGGCGATGCCCTCCTCATATTATCGTAAAATTCACTTCGAGCGCCATTAGCCTCGACCTTCGGGGACCAAAGATATTGACCCTCAATCTCCTGGCGAGCAGTCTGCTTGTGATTTACCCACCAATATTGGACCATTAGCCACATTCAATTTTAGATACCGCTGATATGATACTAGCACATAGATGGCAGTTTCAAACCATACCAAGCCCATCTCATCGCAACGAAACACCCGCACATGACACCCAAGGCGCTCCACGCGCCAGCGCGCCCATAAAGCACGGGGTCCAATCGCTCAAAAATATCAAAAAATCTGGGTCTTAGTCGAATCCGGGGGCACCCTCTAAACATTGTCTATGATTTGCAGGCTTCGAAAACTGCTGATCAAAGGAATGAAGAGGATGCCGAGCTTTGACGTTACGCTGAACCTGCCTGGTTTTTCAATTGAGAAGTCGAGTGGGTTCAACCCGATCATTTACGATCTCAAGAGCCATCATGTTGCCCGCTGTCCGCATTGCGGTTCAGGCTCCCTGCGGACGAAAGACAAGATCTTGCGGCTTGTCTGGCATGAAAGCGTCGGCCTCAGGCGTGTGTTGTTGCGGTTCTGCGTCTGCAAGTATCTGTGCCGAGCCTGCGGGCGTTATTTCCGCCAACGCCTTGATGGGATCCAGCCATGGCAACGCAGCACGGAGGCCCTCAAGCGGCAGGTCTACCGGCTGCACAGCCAGGGCATCTCCCGCAAGACCCTTGCTGAGGACTTCGGCAATTCGGACAGCACGATCTCACGCTACTATGATCACATGTACCGGCTTGAGAACCGCAAACTCCTGTCATTGCAAATTCCCCGCATTCTGGGGATCGATGAGCACTTCTTCTCAAGACGGATGCGGTTTGCGACCACCTTTTGCGACTTGAAACGGCGCCGCATCTTCGACGTCACCCCGGGTCGTTCAGCGGCGTCTCTTGACGATTATCTCAATCATTTGAGGGACAAGGACCGTGTCCGAATCATCTGCATGGACTTGTCGCAGACCTATCGCTCCATCGCCCGAGCCCACTTCCCCAAGGCCCTCATCGTCGCAGACCGGTTCCACGTCGTGCGCCTTGCTTTGCATCATCTTCTGAAAACCTGCCGCTCAATCGATCCGGAGTTAAAAGGCCGGCAAGGCGTGAGCAAGCTGCTAAACAAGCATGCCAGGAACCTCACGGACCGGCAGGCTCAACGCCTTGCTGCTTATCTCGCGCAGTGGCCTGCAATAGAGCGCATCTACAGCTTCAAGGAAGAGCTGATGAAGGTGTTGAGCGCCAAGAATCAATCCAAAAAACAATGCCGCTCATGGGCGAGCTGCTTGCTGGACGCCATTGCCCAGCTCCAGCAAAGCGGCTTTGAGGAGTGCCGCAAACTCGCAAAGACGCTGGAGAGCTGGCAGGAAGAGATTGCACGCATGTGGCGCTTCTCAAGGTCAAACGGAATTACCGAGGGATATCATCGCAAGATGAAGCTCATTCAACGCCGTGCCTTCGGCTTCCGAAACTTCGAAAATTATAGAAAACGTGTGCGCGTTTTATGCGCCTGAAGCACAAGAAAAGGACTGGATCTAAGCTGACAGAAAAACCATACTAAAATGGCAAATCATGGACAGTGCCCCCGGATTCCACGAAGACCCCACCAAATTGGGCAGGATGGTCATTTGCACAAATGACAGGAATGGTACGGTTGGGTGGGGTTGAACCACCGACCTCTGGATCCACAATCCAGCGCTCTAACCAACTGAGCTACAACCGCACAGAACAGCTTCAAATGCTGAGGGGTCACATACGTTCCCTCAGAGGGTTTGGCAAGGGGGGACTGCGCTCAAAGCACAAAAAAACCGGACCCAAGGATCCGGTTTTTTGTTTTCAGGCATTTACCTGCCACTGAGTGGTTCAGGCAACCTTCATTGTCTTGGCTGCTTTTTCATATGCGGCCTTGCCAGGCTTTGAAACATCTTCAGCAACCTTGCGGGCAGCGTCCTGCAACTGTTTTGCCTGATCGACAGCAGCTTCAGCCTGCTTGCGGAAGAAGCTGGACTGCAGTTCAATCAGTTCGGCGACAGACTTTACGCCCATCAAAGCTTCAACATGTGAAATCGAGCTGTCAGCGTTTGTGCGCACTGCGTCAATGGCCTTGAGGCCGAGTTCAACACTGCCGGCCTGAACGGTTTCAAGTGTCTGCTCAACAGTTTTGGTTGCATCTTCAGCAGCCGTCTTCAGCTTGTCATAGGCTTCTTTTGACTGAGCCAGGCCTTTTTCTGTATATTCGCGAGCGGATTCGGTCATTGTTGAAGGATCGAATGCTGCAAAGCCAAATACATCGTCTGTTGCGGATTTCTTGGTAGCCATGATAATTATGCTCCTTCTGGGCAGGGTTCACTTGAGAGGAACCCAACGGGTTTAATTGATCTCCCAACCTATATAGGAGACTTTATTGTGCATTGCAACATTTATTTTGCACTGCACCATAAGCATTAACCCTGTTGTCAGGAAAGGGCCCGGGTTCAATGGCCTGCGCTGGACCTGTCAGCCATTGCAACGTATTAACAAATTCTTAACTTAACTTCGTAGTTCGCCTTTGGACGCAGAACCGGGGCGGTTCGAAAGAAGCATTCAGGTTGCTATGACTGAAACAGGTTCAGCCAAGACAGCCCAGTAACAAGGACGCAGGATCAGCCATGCCGACGGGGCAATACCCTTTCATCGACATCGCCGTTCATGACAAGGTTAGAAATCGCTTTGCTTCTGGTGACGCGGTGGTTGTCCTTTCAGAAACTCTCGATGACATATTGTGGGTCAATGGCGCAGGTGCAAGCCTGTTTGGCCATGCGGGCCTCTATGAATTCATGGATGAGGGCCTCAATCGTTCTGCCACGTCTTTTCGGCAGATTGAAGCGGCTGCGCGCAATATCCGCAATGTTGCCAGCGCAACAACACAGACTTTTGCCATGCGCACGGGCAGCGGTTTTCGCCGCCCTGTCCTGTCGGCCACCATGGAATGCATTGTTCTGTCCGATGGCAATCAGGCGCTGCTGGTGGCCGTAGACAATAGTGAGCCCGTCAAAACCCTGCAGAAGCGGGCTGCCTGCATTCTTGATGGATTTGAAGAGACGGACACGCATGCAGCCGTGCTCGACGCCACCGGCGCCATTGTTGATGCCACCAGTTCCTTTGACCGTTTGCAGATGGATCCCGCCGAACGCGCGCGCATTGTCGGCAATGTCTCACGGCCCGCTGTCCGCCTGGCAAAACGCCCCATTCGCACTGCACTCGGTCACCTGCCGGCAGCGATCGCGAGAATCAGTGACGATCCGCCTTTGCATTTGCTTTTTGCGATCGAAATGTCGATTGGCAACCTCGACCCTCTTCCCGACGGTTCCGATCTGGAACTTGATACAGAAGCCGATCTGGAGACGGATAAGGGGGCCGCTGAGCAGCAAGAAACAACAACAGCAGAGTTGACGCAGCCCGACGCATCGGCCGTGCTCAAACCCCTGCCACAATCATTGGCGGAACAAAAACCCTCTGTGCTGAACATGGTCAGCGAGGACATAGCTGAAGCCGCGCCGTTTGAAACAGACATGGCGGAACCAATTGATACCGGGTCGGCCAGCACACCGGAAATCATCGCAGACGATCCCGAGACACCGGCAGATGAGGAGAACGATGAGCCGCAGCCCGTCGTTCCTGTCGAAGAAACAATTGTGGCTGTTTCCGAAACGTCGGGTCCGCAGCCTGTTTATCCATTGATCGCGGAAGCCGACGGCTTTTTGTTCAACCCGGACAGGCGACCGGTCCGCTTTGTCTGGAAAATTGATGCGGATGGCGTCTTCCATGAAATCTCTCCTGAATTTGCCCGTGCCGTGGGACCAAATTCCGCAGATGTGGAGGGGCGAAAATTCACCGATGTCGCCGATGTGTTCAATATTGATGAAGATCACACGATTACCGAATTGCTGCGCAAAAGAGACACATGGTCAGGCAAGACTGTTCTTTGGCCGGTTCAGGGCACCGACCTGCGCGTACCGGTAGACCTTGCCGCCTTGCCGACCTATTCAAGGGAGCGCATCTTCGACGGGTTTCGTGGCTTTGGCATTGTTCGCTCCGCAGATGCCGTAAACGATCCCGAGCGCATTGGACTGGCTTTGGTCAATAATCCACGTCGCGAAGAAGAGACGCAACCGGTGGAACCGGGTTTTGATCCCGTCACCTTGCGGGAACCTGGTTTGGCAGCAGAGCCCGCCACTTCGGCAAAGCCTGACACTTCGACAGAACCAGTCACATTGGCACAGCCTGGGCTACCAGCGGAACCGTTGCAGACTGTAGATGTCATTCCTGAAAGCGATGGCGATGATGAAAATATCCGGCCATTGTCCCCACCGAGGGATGCTGACGAACCTTTGCTGACGACTGTCCCCTTGGACAAAAAGGCTGATGACACCACAAATGACAAGCCAGCGCTGGAAATCAGTGATTCGCCAGGTCGGCGCCGGGCCGACAAGGTTATCCAGCTTGAGGAACGCCGGTCGAAAACGCGTGACGGGCTGAGCAATACGGAAAAACTGGCTTTCCGCGAAATTGCCGAGCGTCTTGGCAAAGCGCGAAGCGAGGCAGGCAACGAACCCTTGCGGCCATTTGGCAAGAGGCAGCCGCCCGCTGTCCCAACCACACAGCACAATGACAATGCTGTGCCTGATGAACCGACCGACCCAAAGGTCGACGATCAGACGACCGACAAATCCGCGCCAGTCTTGCCGATTGAAGGCAAGCAAACAGCGCTTGAGCCGGAGAAAAAACCCGCGCCGGACAAGCCCGATCTGCAAGCAGCCAATACGTCCGCATCGGATAGGCCCGCGAATGGCGTTACACCGACCCTTCTGGAGCAATTGCCAACACCCATTGTGGTTCATGACGGTACAACAATTTTCTACCTCAATGAAGAATTTCGCCTGTTGACCGGTTTCCTGACGAGAAAGGAACTGAACGAAGCGGGCGGTGTATCGGTGTTGTTTGCCGATGATGAGGCTGCGCAAGATATGGAAAAACCGGAAACATCCGGCGAACTGGTTCTGCGATGTGCAGATGCCAAAACAATCTGCGTCCGCGCAAAATTGCGCTCCATCAGTTGGGAAGACGGCCATGCCTTAATGCTTGCTTTGACCCCTTCAAAGCGTATTGAAGCGGCCCGTGAAACGGATGACGAGGTGCTTGAACCCGCGTCGCCAGCCGAACAGCCAGAAACAGATATTGCCGAAACCAGCAAGATCTCTGCCTTGCAGGTGGAAGTCGATGAATTGCGCTCGATACTCGAAACAGCCACCGATGGCGTTGTTCTGATCGGCGAAGATGGCATTATCCGTTCGATGAACCGGTCTGCCAGCGGGCTGTTTGATTTTGACGAAAATGAAACACGCGGCCGCCCCTTTGCCATGCTGTTTGCGCATGAAAGCCAGCGGGCCGTCAAAGACTACCTTGCCGGCCTGTCAGGAAACGGGGTTGCCAGCGTACTCAATGACGGGCGTGAGGTCATCGGACGCGAGGCCTCCGGAGGCTTCCTGCCATTGTTCATGACCATCGGCCATCTGTCCGGCTCCAACGGCTATTGTGCGGTGATGCGCGATATCACCCAATGGAAACGCGCTGAAGAAGAACTGCGCGCAGCAAAGCGCGAGGCCGAAACAGCCAGTTCCCACAAGAGCGATTTCCTTGCCCGCGTCAGCCACGAAATCCGCACGCCGCTCAATGCCATTATCGGGTTTTCCGAATTGATGGCCGGGGAGCGTTTTGGCCCCATCGGCAGTCCGCGCTACCTGGAATACGCCCATGACATCGGACGTTCAGGAAAACTTGTCCTCGATATCGTCAACGACCTTCTGGACATTTCGAAGATCGAGGCCGGCGAGCAGGAAATGGATTTTGGCGCGGTATCGCTGAATGAAGCCCTGCTGGAAACCGTGTCGATCCTGCAGCCGCAGGCCAACAGCCAGAGGGTTATCGTGCGCACCAGCCTTTCCTCGTCTGTTCCCGATGTGGTTGCAGACCTGCGCTCGGTCAAACAGATCGCCATCAATATTCTTTCCAATGCCATCCGGTTCACCCCTGCCGGTGGCCAGATCGTGGTTTCCACGGCCTACGAACAGGACGGCAATGTCAGCCTGCGCATTCGCGACACCGGCGTCGGAATGACACGCCATCAGCTGGAGCAGGCGATGAAGCCGTTCAAACAGGTTACCGGCTTCCAGCGGCAACGCGGCGACGGCACCGGGCTGGGGCTGCCGCTGGCAAAAGCCATGACAGAAGCCAACCGGGCACAGTTTTCGATGAATTCGCAGCCCGGCCAGGGCACATTGGTCGAGATCATATTTCCCTCCCAGCGCGTTCTTGCCCAATAGGGCGCAGGGACCGTCAAACCAACAGCCAACAGGGCCAATATCAATAGTTTAGAATTATTCTAAACTATTGATATTACAGTTTTTCTTGACCTCAACGGCCAATTCTGCTTTCGAAGGACCTTCATTGCGTTCTGTGCAGACTCAACCAGAGAGCTGACCAGGACATTCAATTCCTCTGGATGCCAGGTCAGTGGTCTTTTTGATGGTTGATATGCCACTTTCGAGATATCGGAACAGATCAACACGCATCAACAACCCGATACTGCTGCTGTTTGCCGCCTTTATCGCAGTCTTCGTCCTGATTCCTGTGGCAGCCCTGATCTATCTGGCCTTTTCCGGCAATATGGACGAATGGCCACATTTGATCCGCTACGTCGTACCGGGCGCCATCTGGACAACAGCCATGCTGTTGTTGGGCGTGGCTGTCGTGGCTGGATCGATCGGTATCATCAGCGCCTGGCTCGTTGTCTCGTTCGAATTCCCCTTGCGTCGAACATTGTCCTGGGCTCTGGTTTTGCCTTTTGCCGTACCGACCTATCTGGCCGCCTATGCCTATGGCGAGTTTCTGGACTATACCGGGCCTATCCAGACAGCTCTGCGCAGCCTCTTTGCATTCCAGTCAGGCAGCGACTACTGGTTTCCGCCCATACGATCACTGCCCGGCGCCATCATGGTGCTTTCAAGCGTGCTTTATCCCTATGTCTATCTGACCACACGGGCGTTGTTCCTGATGCAGGGGAAAGCCGCTTGCGATGTTGCACGCACGCTCGGGGCAAGCCGCCGATCCGTCTTCTTTCGCATTCAATTGCCGATGGCCAGACCAGCCCTGGCGATCGGCATTACCCTGGCGCTGATGGAAACGCTCAATGATATTGGCGCCGTCGAGTATCTTGGCATCAACACGCTGACTTTCGCCATCTATGATACCTGGCTCAATCGCGGCAATCTTGCCGGCGCCGCTCAAATCGCCTGCGCTGTGCTGTTTATCGCACTTGCCGCAGTGTCAGTTGAGCGGTGGGCGCGGCGCCGACAGAGATTCAATGTCACCCGGACCACCAGCGCAGTGCATGACGCCATACCGCTGGCCCTGAAAGGTTCGCAACGGTGGATCGCGACGGGCCTTTGTACATTGCCCATTGTCTTCGGCTTCGGAATTCCCGCCTTTGTATTGGGTGGCTATGCCATCAGGCGGCTTGACCAACTGTTTGACAGCCGCATCTATCTGGCACTGCTGGACAGCCTGCTGGTATCCAGCGCGACAGCCCTGTGCACTGTTGTGCTGGCCTTCGTGCTTGCCTATGCCGCGCGGGTTTCCCGCCAACCCATTGTTTCACTGACCGGCAAGATTGCCTCCTTCGGCTACGCAATTCCGGGAACCGTGCTTGCGCTGGGTGTTCTGGTGCCGCTTGCCGCGGTAGACAACTGGATCAATGCCATTACACGGGGGAACTTCGGGTTTTCTGTCGGGTTGTTGCTGACCGGATCAGGGCTGGCGATTGTTTATGCCTGCAGCATTCGCTTTCTGACAATGGCAGAAGGCTCCATCGAGTCAGGATTCCAGAAATTGTCACCGCATCTGGACATGGCTGCCCGCACCCTGGGCTGCAATGCCAATCAGACTTTGCGCGGCGTTTTACTGCCGATGATGAAGCCGGCCGTCATTACCGCTGCTCTGCTGGTGTTTGTTGACACGATGAAGGAATTGTCGGCGACCCTGCTCCTGAGACCCTTCAATTTCAACACTTTGGCAACCTTGGTCTATGAAGATGCATCGCGCGCGCGGGTTGAAGATGCATCTGTGGCAGCGCTGATTATCGTGCTCGTCGGCATTGTCCCGGTCATTGTTGCCTCGCGCAGCATGATCAACAATGCTGGCAAATTTCGCACGCCTGCCAGCAGCTGACGCTCTTTGAAGCCGACAACCATTTGCGCGCTCGTCACCTCGGCGTCAGTTCTCTAAGGGCTGCTTTGAAGTACCTTATCGAACGACCGATCGAACGATTGGATCTGTACATAACAGGTAAAAACGGGCTGACTTGTTCCCTGACCCTATGGACCCAAGGGGCAGAGCAGCCATTCGCACGGGCAAGGTCGAGCAAAGGGAGAATATCCCCCAGCGTTTCTTCACTGAACTTGAGACAGTCAATCATCTCTTGCTCAAATTTTGAGTTAAAGCAGATGCTTTCACTATGCCCGGCAGCAAGAAGTGAGAGTCTGGTCTGAACGCATTTGCTGCATTTCCCACAATTGGCAGCCCGGTTGTCCCCCTGCCAACAAAACTGGGCCAGACGCAGGGCTTCCGGCCATCTGTCGGCCAAAAAGGCGATTTTTTGAGGCCGGGAATACCCCGCGCCATCGTGAACAATTTCCATTTCATCGCCTGACAAGAGGTAGTCTGTTGCCGGGCTTGATCCCCACGCGTGAGGCACGAAACTTACATAATTATAGGGATCGGAACTGGCGATTTTACCCAGGCGAAAGCTCTGTGAATATAAATGCAAAGCGCTGGCAAGGGCGGCGCCATGAATGTGGTTCCAATTGCCTGGCAAATGCTCGCGAAGGGAGGTTCGCAGGATGTTCAATTCAACGTCTACAGAATTCGTGATTTTCTCGATACGTTTGCGAAGCCTGTCAAAATCGCTCTGGTTGGAAAGCGGGACATCAAAGCCATGAACCAACAGGGCCGTTGGGGTCACTTCAGCCAAGCCCGGGGCTTTCGCGCCATCACGCCGAAACAGGGTGAAAATGGAGTCCACACCTCCCGAGAAGGTTTGGATCGCGTTGCCATTGCGCTGTGTCATCAAGACGTTTTCAGACGGGATGACCTCCTCCGGTTCGATCTCCACAAGCTGATAATCATCAGGATAGTGACAATGCCAAGCCTCCTGAAAAAGCGCGACATTACGGAATAGTTTCTCGCTGATCGGGCCATTGACCCTGAGTTTTCTGCAGTGGCGCATTGCATGGAAAATGACATTGCACAGTTGGCCGTCCAGGGTTTGGGGGGCAACGACCGGAGCGCTGATTTCCGTATGTACGCGGATCGTTTCTACGCCATCACCATGAAGGATCAGGGTCTGCTTCTTGTCCAGAAGCGAGCCTTCCACATCCATCGTCAATGTCTTCATGTCGTGGTACTCGGTCTTTGCCCTGACATTCAGAAT
>Ga0307929_1002978_pt1 | contig 10284 bp, 11 predicted proteins | sample AceLakmetage1330_FD_203160 | JGI IMG/M metagenome (GOLD analysis project Ga0307929, IMG submission 203160) | Saline water microbial communities from Ace Lake, Antarctica - #1330 | ecosystem: Environmental > Aquatic > Non-marine Saline and Alkaline > Saline | place: Antarctica: Ace Lake...
CAGAGCCCCCGGGGAGGGGTAATGGAACAGACCAATTGGGCTGTCTAACAGTTCCGGGTCGCTTCCATTACCCCTCCCCGGGGGCGGCATGATAGCATTTTCAATAGTCGTTGTGTCTGGTAGGACATGGGTGTTTATATGAAAGAGTAGGTATGTCTAACATTCTTTCATGCTTCGTTGTGGGCAGGTCAAGGTCAGAATAAGGTCTGCCCGTGGCAGTTATATAAAAACGATCATGGCAAGATTACTTGTCAAAATAAAAATTGAAAAAGTAAGGTGCATGAAACACCGTACCCAGTACCTGCTTTTTCACATAAAAAAACTTTAGGAGCAATAATCAGATGGGCGAGTCCATAACCTATGCCGATGCAGGCGTTGATATTGATAAAGCCAATGATCTTGTCGGGGTCATTAAAAAGCTTGCAAAATCCACACCCAGATCCGGTGTCATGGGAGAAATCGGTGGCTTTGGCGGCCTCTATTCCCTGAATCTATCCAACTGCTCAAACCCTGTTTTGGTCAGTTCAACGGATGGGGTGGGAACAAAACTTAAAATTGCCTTTATGATGGATCGTCACGATACCATCGGCATTGATCTGGTGGCCATGTGTGTCAATGATATTGTGGTGCAGGGGGCAAAACCCCTTTTCTTCCTTGACTACCTTGCAATGAGTAAGTTGGATAATACAAAGGCGGCCAGTATCATTGAAGGCATTGCCAAGGGATGTTGTGAAGCCCAGTGTTCCCTCATTGGCGGTGAAACCGCAGAGATGCCGGGAATGTACCACCCGGGTGAGTATGACCTTTCGGGGTTTTCTGTGGGGATTGTGGATAATGCCAAGATCATTGATGGATCAGAGATCCGTAATGGCCATAAATTAATTGGCATTGCCTCCAGTGGGGTCCACAGCAACGGATTTTCCCTGGTGCGTAAAATTTGCTTTGAGGCCTGCCAGTACAAGGTGGATACCCATATCCCGGATTTGGGAAAAACCCTTGGAGAAGAGCTGATAACCCCCACACGCATTTATTGTAGTACACTCCTGGGTCTTGTCCGGGATCTTCCCATCCATGGCATTGCCCATATCACCGGCGGGGGGATTGATGAGAATATCATCCGGGTGATCCCCAATGCCTGTAAGGTGAAAATTGAAACTGGCAGCTGGGAAATCCCTCCTGTATTTTCTTTTTTGCAGAAGTCTGGAAACGTGGATGAGCGGGAAATGCATCGAACCTTTAACAATGGGCTGGGCATGATTGTTGTGGTGCCTGAAGAAAATGCCCAGGAGGTGATGGATCGTCTCGGTGCCATGGATGAAAAAGCCTTTCTCATCGGTGAAATCATCTCTCGGGATGGCTCAGAACCCCAGGTTGAATGGGTCTAAGCCTGGATGATTATTCTTGGGATAGAATCCTCCTGCGATGAAACCGCGGCAGCCGTGGTGGAAGATGGGTGTATTATCCGATCTTCCATTGTGTCAACCCAGATTGACGTACATCATAAATATGGTGGCGTGGTGCCGGAACTGGCATCGCGCATGCACATGGAAGCCATTTTACCCGTTGTCATTGAAGCCATTGAAACTGCTGGCATCACCATGGATGACATTGACGGGGTGGCGGCCACCCGGGGACCGGGGCTGGTGGGGGCACTTCTGGTGGGATTTTCCTTTGCCAAGGCCTTTGCTTGGGCCCGGGGACTTCCCTGGACCGGTGTGAATCACCTGGAAGGTCATATCTATTCTGTTTTTCTGGGCGAGACGTCCCCATCGCTTCCTTTTGTCATACTGCTGGCCTCCGGGGGGCACACCAACCTCTACCATGTCACCTCTGCCAACGACTTTGAGCTCATGGGACAGACCCGGGATGATGCCGCTGGTGAAGCCTTTGACAAGGTGGCTAAAATGTTGGGGCTGGGCTATCCCGGCGGTGCCATCATTGAAAAATTGGCAGAAAAGGGAAACTCCGGTAAAATTCGGTTTCCCAGAAGCTATCTGGATAAAGAGGGCTTTGATTTTAGCTTCAGCGGCTTAAAATCCGCTGTTGCCCGGCATTTGCAGCAACGAGAAGGTGTTTTGTCGTCGGAGGATGTGGCTGATATTGCCGCATCTTTCCAGGCTGCAGTGCTGGATGTGCTCTCCTTTAAACTGATCAATGCCGCCAAAGTTAAGGGGTGTGACACCGTGGCTCTGGCCGGTGGCGTATCCGCCAATACCGCCCTTGGCAGACGCGTGGCAACGGATGCGGCGGCCCAGGGAATGACCTTGGCCCTTCCACCCCTGTCCCTTTGTGGAGACAATGCCGCCATGATTGCAGCCAGGGGGCATCGTCTTATTAAAGATGGCACCCTTTGTCAACTTGACCACGATGTTTTTTCCCGCACCCGGATATAGGAAATATTGGATTCTCGTGGATTGGTGTGATTTAAATGTGATTGCCGAATAGACGTCTCAAAGTTTTATCTTCAATTCCCATTAATTTTTACACTAATCCACGATAATCCGAAGTGTTTTATAGCATCGGGGCCAGGTATTGTTTTTTTGCCGCCACAATTCTCTTCATTGATGCCACGCCGCTGTCATGCATTGCCGGGTCCCGGGAAAGGACTTTTCGGGCTTCCCTTATGGCCGTTTCAATGTCAGGCCCGCTGTGGCAGATGAGGAACATATCAATATGTGCTCTTAGTATCTGCTGCACGCACGTTTTCATGTCATGCTCAATGGCTTTCATATCAAGATCATCGGTCATCACAATGCCATCATATTCCATGCCTTGCCTTAAAAGGGTTTTTGCAATTTTGACGGACAGGCTTGCAGGCCATTTTGAGTCTATCTGGGAATAAAGAATATGGGAGAGCATAATGCCTGAAACCTTACCCTCAATGGCTCCTTTAAAGGGAATCAGATCGGTTTTCATCAGCTCCTCTTCGGGGGTTTCAAGAAGAGGAAGGTAAAGATGGGAGTCCAGTGTGGTTCTGCCAATGCCGGGAAAATGTTTGGCCACGGCCATGACGCCATTGTTCTGGAGCCCCTGGATAACGGCCATACCTAAGTTCGTAACGATTTCCGGGCTTCCCTGAAATACCCGTTGATTCATGATCCCTTGAAATCCATGGGGAACCGTGTCCATCACCGGTGCAAGGTTCATATTAAGGTGAAGTCCTTTGAGTAGTTCAGCCATTTCTCGGCCCAGTACCCTGGCTTTTTCCAGGGTGTTTATTTCCGGTGCCCCTTGAAATTCTTTAAAAAGGGGCTTTTTTAGTCGGGCCACCTGCCCCCCTTCCTGGTCAATGGCCAGAAACAGGGGAGGGCAGTTACACCGACGGGCAAATTCTTGACTGTCCCGGCACAACTGGGCCACTTGGCCGGGGTTTTTAACATTCCCGGCAAACAGGATCAGACCCCCGATCTTGAGATCGTGGATCAAAGATTTTATCTCATCATTTAACGTTGTACCGTCAAAGCCGGCCATGAGCCGCTGTCCTGCCAAGGTGTTTATATCCATATTGTTTTCTGTCATAATCTCCTTTAAATTCAAACCCGGGGGATGGATGTCCGAAAATGGGAATGCATCCACGAAAATTGTCTTGACTTGTTTTTTTGTTCTGGTATTTAAAAATGCCATTGTAGTCGCTTTGTCATCACTTGAATTCAGGCAATCACTGATGGTGAGCAATGTCGCGCGACAATACCCTCCAGAACACTCATCTGGTGTATTTACATTTCCTGAACATAAGGCTTTTCATACCATGGAATTTAAAACATTTAAATCAGAATTGATATTGCTTTTGGCGGCCACCATCTGGGGGTTTGCTTTTGTGGCCCAGCGCATGGGGATGGACCATGTGGGGCCATTCACCTACAATGGGATTCGCTTTGCCCTGGGTGGGCTCTCTCTGCTGCCCTTTTTAATAGTAGGGATGAGGCGGCAAAAAAATAAGATAGTTACTGCATCCACTGCTTTTCCTTTGTCTTTGGCCATAAAAAGTGGTGTGATCGCCGGGATGATTCTCTTTTCTGGTGCCTCCCTCCAGCAGGTGGGTTTGGTTTATACAACGGCAGGTAAAGCAGGGTTTATTACGGGACTTTATGTGGTGATCGTTCCCTTTATCGGGCTGTTATGGAAACAAAAATCCAGTGCTGGCACATGGATGGGTGCTTTGCTTGCCGCTGTGGGGCTTTATTTTTTAAGTGTTACCCAGAATATGACCATTGGGTATGGAGATTTTTTGGAGTTTCTGGGTGCATTTTGTTTTGCCTGCCATGTGGTGATAATTGGCAGGCTGGCCAATAAAATAGACACCGTTCTTCTCTCAATTATTCAATGTGCCATCTGTTCAATATTGAGTCTTGGTGTGGCAATTGTATTTGAAGAGATCAGATGGCAGGGAATCCAGGCAGCGGCCTTTCCCATTTTTTATGGAGGGGTTTTTTCCGTGGGGGTTGCCTATTCACTTCAAATTTATGGGCAAAAGGGCAGTCATCCTGCCCCCGCCGCCATATTATTAAGCCTGGAATCTGTCATTGCGGCCCTGGGGGGCTGGCTTGTATTAAACGAGGTGCTTTCCGGACGGGCATTGTTTGGATGCGTGCTGATGATGGGAGGGATGCTCATTTCCCAGCTATATCCCTATCTTGTGGGAAAGCGTGGGGGGGGGGGCCGGAAATAAAAATGAGGTCAAGGCCTGATGCTGTTGCATGGCCTGACCCCATGGCATCCCTATTTGGTGATGGCTTTCAGTGCTGCATTAAATTTTTCGGTTATCGTGCTCGAAATTTTTGCAGTCTCTTTTAGCAGGACGGCTACCTCTTCAAGGGAGGCATCTTCTGCTTTTTGTGCCCAGCTCAGGTAGGTTTCCATGTGGCTGTTATTATGATCAATCCAGTGATTCAGCAGGGTTGAAATTTTTTCTTCCATACTCATTTCATGGACAGGCTCATGTGTGTGCTCGTGGTCATGTCCATGGTCGTGGTCATGTGAATGAGTGTGGTCATGATCGTGGGTGTGATCGCTCATGGTAATACTCCATTAATATTATGATGTTAACGGTTGGGGTTCGGAGGGGAACCCAGGAAGGGGATTCCATTCTCAAAAGGCATTGAGTTCTATGCCATGGTGGTAAAAATCATGTTACATTTTTAGATTCCCGGGGGCCGTAATCTGCAAATTTTTCAATCACCCGTTCCATTTCCCCATCGGAAAGAATGATGGGGTTTCCAATACATTCTGCCTGGTAGCAGATTCTTGCCACCAGTTCGATTTCTTCTGCCGTGTTAAAAGCTGCTGTGAGGTCTTTTCCCACAGCCACCAGGCCGTGGTTGGCCAGAAGCACTGCGTTGTAGTCTGCGATGGTATTTGAAATGTTTAAAGCCAGTTCAGGGGTGCCATAGGTGGCATAGGGTGCCAAGGGGACTTTTTTTCCGGCAAATCCAACCAGGTAGTGGACGGCGGGAATCTCTCTGTTCAGGCAGGCAAATGTGGTGGCGTAGGTGGAGTGGGTATGAACCACGGCATTGACATCCTGGCGTTGGTTGTACAGGGACAGGTGAAATCCCACTTCACTGGAAGGCCGATTGTCTCCCTGGCAGGGGCTTCCATCGGAATTAAGTATCACAATGTCTTCGGGTGCCAGCCGGGGGTATTCAATGCCGCTGGGGGTGATGGCAATGCATTGTTCCCGTCGATTAAAATAGCTGATATTTCCCCCGGAACCGGTGGTTAAACCGGCCTGTAGCATTTTGTTTCCAAAGGCGATGATTTGTTGTCGTTCTTTTAAAAGTCTCATAGTTATAAACAGATACACTGCATTTTAATGCATTGCAAGGATTTTTGGGAATGATATTGTAAAATTGCTCCAGTGTTGGTATTGAAAAAGAAACCCCCCTTTGGAAAGGAGAAAAATAAATGAAAATAACGGTGCCTGGCAAAATTTCGATTTTAATTTTTTTGATATTGGTACCATTGATATTTTGTGATGCGTCCCATGCCGAAACCGGTTATGTGTCTGATATACTGATTTTGACCATGCGAAATGGCCCAGGGAGTAACTATAATGTGGTCCAGACCCTGAGAAGCAATGCAGCCTTGGAAATATTGGAAAAAGGTAAGACGTATTTTAAGGTCAGAACCGTGGAGGGAGATGAAGGCTGGGTTGAAAAACAGTATATCACTTTGGAAATTCCCAAGACCATGATCATTGATAAATTAAATTTAAAAATTGCAGATCTTGAAAAATCACTGGACAAAAGTCAGGTCTCCAATATATCGTTTTCTTCCGGTGCTGACAATGTTACACAGAAATATCAGGAACAGATTTCGGCCCTTGAAAAATCACTCAAGGAAAGCCAGGCCGAGAATAAGGCATTGCAGGAGACAAATACCCGTCTGGAATCCGCAAACAAGGAATTAAAAACAGCCATGGAGGTTCTGAAATCAAGGGCTGAATCTGGAGGGCTTATTACTGAAAATGAAGCCTTGAAAAAAGAGTCGGAAACCCTGACCCAACAGCTAAACGCCATAACCGCTTCCGGGGATGAGCCACTTAAAACGGGGATGATCAAATGGTTTATTTCCGGGGCCGGGGTATTGCTGGCCGGATGGTTCATGGGTAAAAGCATGACCGGAAGTCGAAAAAAATCAGGAGGGCTGTTGAGCTGATACATGGAGACAGGCATATGAAATTTTCTTTCACTACCCCGACAACAATTTGTTTTGGCCGGGGAGAGGCCCGCAGGCTCGGGGATATTGTCTCTGGTATGGGTCGAAATGCCTTGCTGATTTCAGGGGCTGACATAACCCGTGTCAATGACATCCGGGTCATCCTTGAACAGAGCAAGATCATATACACCTGTTTTTCCCAGAAAGGAGAGCCCACCATCGATCAGGTGGAGCAGGGTGCAAAGGCAGCTCAGAATCTGGGCGTGGACCTTGTCATTGCGGTGGGGGGGGGCAGTGTTGTGGATGCAGGCAAGGCCATTGCAGCCCTTGCCACCAACCCCTTGCCTGCCATGGACTATCTTGAAGTGATCGGTGGGGGAAATCCCTTAATCTGTCCCCCACTTCCCCTTGTGGTGTTGCCCACCACCGCCGGGACCGGTGCAGAAGTTACACTTAACAGCGTTCTTTCCGCCCCGGATTATGGGATAAAAGTAAGTCTGAGAAGCCTTTTTATGGCACCGGATGTGGCAATTGTAGATCCAGAACTATCCGTGAGCGCCTCCCCTTTTGTCACAGCATCTTCGGGTATGGATGCCCTGACACAGCTCATGGAAGCGTTTATCTCTCGGTTTGCAAATCCCCTGACAGATGCCCTGTGCCGGGAGGGAATAAAAAAGGTGGCCGTTTCCCTTAAAGCGGCCCATGACAGGGGAGATGATCTCACTGCCAGGGAAAACATGAGCCTTGCTGCTCTTTTTAGTGGCATTGCCCTTGCCAACGCAAAACTTGGGGTGGTGCATGGCATTGCCGGCCCCATGGGGGGGATGATACCCGCCCCCCATGGGGTCATATGCGCAAGGTTGCTGGGGCCGTGCATGGCCATGAATCTGGTCGAAAGTGAAAGGCAAGGTTTCCATCATGTGATAAAAAAGTTTGGAGAAGTGGCATTTCTCTTGACGGGAAATGCGGCAGCCATACCCGAAGACGCTGTTGAATGGATCAACAAAATGACCCAGTACCTGCCATTGCCTGCCTTGTCGCATTATGGCCTCAATGAAATCCACTGTGGTCAATTAAGCACACAGGCGTTGAAATCCAGCAGCATGAAAGGCAATCCTGTCCCATTGACGGAAAAAAATTTATTTGACATCCTTTCCAAGCACTGTTGAAGGATGCCCCAAAAATCAATGTTTCTTTTTGGCTGTGTTGGGAATGCTTCGTGGCATTTTGATGAGAAATTTAGTACCGATGTCCGGTGAAGACCGCACCTTGATTTCCCCGCTGTGTTGTTCAATGACCTTGTTGGTGATGTAAAGGCCCAGGCCGGTGCCCTGTTGCCCCTTGGAAGAAAAAAATATGGTGAAAATGTTTTTCAAGGTCATGGCATCCATGCCCTTTCCATCATCTTTAATGAGAAAAATAATTTTATTGGGCTTGATGCGACAATGGAACCGGATGGAGCGGGGAGTCGATTTGCCGGAAGCTGTGCAGGCATCAATGCTATTTTCAAGAATATTGATAAAGGCTGATTGCAGGCTTTTTTCATCAATTTCAAAATAATCATCATGGGTTTCGCACTGCACATTAACCTGGAGCCGGATATTATTTTTTCCCGCAGCAGGAATAATGGGCATCAAGACTTCATCAATGAACCCCCTGGCAGAGACCTTCTGCCACACCGGTCGTCGCGTCTTTGTGTAATACAGGATATCCAATACCAGCTTTTTGATTCTTTCGGTGATCTGATTGGAGATCTCAAGCCCCTCGCTGATGCGGGTCATATCCCCTTTTTTGAATCCTGAGTTCAATAAATACATACCGCTGTCCAGGCTGGTCAAAAGGCCTTTGATGCCATGGGATATGGAGCCTATCATAACCCCCAGGGAAGAAAGGTGGTCTTCCAATTGCCTGACTTCGGTGATGTCAGTGAGCATGACAAGCACTTTATTGATATTCCCCTTGGCATCACGAATGGGGGCTGTCCATGAAAGGACAATGTGCTTAACACTGTCCGATGAGATGATTTCCGATTCCAGCGCATGGTTTTTGCCATCTTCGTAGCTTTCTTGCACCGGGCATCTTCGACAGGGGTCATCCCGATTTTTACAGATACCAAAGCAGTATTCTCCGATGTGATTGCCAAAATAGTCATTAAATTTTTTGTTGGAGTCGGTGATCAGATAGTCCTTGTTCAGGGTGAAAATAAAACAGGGTACCTCATCAAAGAGTTGCTGGTATTTTTTTTCTGACAGGTTATAACGGCTTTTATAATACTCATTTTTAAACAACATATCCTTCTGGATGCAGACCCTGTCCATGGCCCGTTTAACATATATGTCAAAGGTTGTACCGTCTGCTGGCAGCACCATAAAGTCAGCGGCATCAAGGCTGAGTGCGGTGATGCCCATGGCAATTTGTGTGGAAGAAACCATGGCAATAACGATGGTGGGTCTCATGCCGGTGGTGAGTTTTTTTATGGTATCAAGGCCGATTAAATGCTTTCCGTTGAGATAAACAAAAAGGATCGCTGGTTTTTGCGTTTCTGACAAGCCCTCCAGCAGTTCCACTTGGCTCATGTCTACAAATTTCGTATCTGTGTAAAAATCGGAATTTTTAATATCAATGGCATTCTCAGGGCAGTTAACGATGCATATGGCTTTATTCATTGCGGTTTTTTCCGGCGGGTGTTGTCATGGGAAAGGGCCGTGAGGCAATTGATGGTGGCGGCCATGTGGCCTCCGCCAAACCCATTGTCTATGTTCACCACGGCAATGTTTGAACTACAGGCGTTGAGCATGGACAAAAGGGCTGTCATGCCTCCGAAACTGGTGCCATACCCAATACTGGTGGGAACCGCAATCACAGGGGATTTTACCATGCCCGCCACCACACTGGGAAGGGCACCTTCCATGCCAGCAACAACCACGATCACCGATGCCTGTTCAATGGTTTTTTTATGGGCAAAGAGTCGATGTATCCCCGCCACCCCCACATCAAAAATGGTGGTGACTCGGTTTCCCATGGCCCGGGCTGTGATGGCAGCCTCCCTGGCAACGGGGATATCCGATGTGCCTGCGGAGATTACAAGAATTTCCCCTTTATTGATTATTTCCGGTGTTTTTTTCTGTAATTGCAGAATTCGGGCCTCCTCATCATAGAAGGCCTCAGAAACGACTTGCATTACCTGCGCTGCCTTTTCTTTGTTGATGCGGGTGACCAGTACCACATTTTCGGAAATTGCCATGGCCTGTAATATACGGGTAATCTGTTTAGCTGTTTTTCCCTGGCCGAAAATGACTTCTGGAAATCCCTTTCGCATGGATCGGTGGTGATCAATGTGCGCAATTTCAATATCTTCGAAGGCCAGGTGCTCCAATCTTCCCCGGGCATTGTCCACGGAGAGCGCGCCTTGTGCCACCTGGTTTAAAATATTTTCGAGCATTTTATCATTCATATCATTTAAGTCCTTGGGCAGTGATATTCCAGTCCTTTTGTGGGGGCTTTTATATGAAAAGGTAGCCTCCAAGGTTACCTCAGCAGAGCCCCCGGGGAGGGGTAATGGAACAGACCAATTGGGCTGTCTAACAGTTCCGGGTCGCTTCCATTACCCCTCCCCGGGGGCGGCAT